>Ga0209048_10006461_pt1 | contig 10966 bp, 9 predicted proteins | sample FrelakmetCRP12CR_FD_187146 | JGI IMG/M metagenome (GOLD analysis project Ga0209048, IMG submission 187146) | Freshwater lake sediment microbial communities from the University of Notre Dame, USA, for methane emissions studies - CRP12 CR (SPAdes)... | ecosystem: Environmental > Aquatic >... | reverse complement strand
AAAAGGTAATAGAAGTCACCTACCGGAATTCGGGTGATGCAACAGCCTACAATGCCCAGGCACGGATCAGTGTTGTGGACCCCTTCACCAGTAACGATGATTCAGCCTACCTTGGGGATATTGCCCCGGGAAAAACCGCTGTTGCGCGATACGAAGTAGGTGTTAGTCCCGGAGCCGTAGCAAAAGACTATGCGTTCGATTCCGAGGTGAGGTACCGTGACTCGCTTGACAACAGCCAGATATCAGATCCCGTGAAGGTGCCGGTCACCGTTGTGCAGCCAACGGCCATGGATGGCGTAATGGCCAACCTGGTATTCATACTCGCCGGGATTGTAGTGGTCGGAGCGGCAGGGTATTATCTGGTTGTAATGAGAAAGAAAAAGTGATGTTTACGTGGGACGGGCCACTGCCGGAACCGCAGGTGCGCCTGGCAGAAGACCTTAAGCAGGTGCTGGCAGAAAGAAGCTGCACCGTTACAGGCCCCGTCTATTTTATGTACCGGGACCTCGCCCGCTCGAATGTGGACCGGGAATGGCTCCGGGACCAGAAACTCAGGTACGATGTTACCGTTATCCCCCCGTCAGTCCTGTGCGGGGAATATGTAAAAACAAAAGGGCATTATCACCCCGATAATCCGCAGGGGGTCGGATACCCGGAAATTTATGAGATTATTGAAGGGTCAGCAGAGTATCTTCTCCAGGACAAAGCGCTTTCAGATGCCGTTGTTGTTACTGCCGAGAAGGGTGATACTATACTGATTCCGCCCGGGTACGGCCATGTTACCATAAATCCTGGCAATACCACCCTTCTCATGGCTAATATTGTCTCTACTGCATTCGAAAGCATTTACGCGGACTATGAAGACCTCCGGGGGGCGGTGTATTACCGGATGGAACACCAGGGTTATGTGAAAAACCCGGCGTATCAAAAACACCCACGACTACGGTATATCAAAAAATGCAATGCTGCAGGATTTCCAACCATTCATGACCGGTCACTATATGGAATAATTGGTGAGAAAAACGAGCTCCGGTTCCTGAATTACCCTGAACAATTCAGGTTCGATGATGTTCTGCAGGGTTAAAAAGAAGGCTCGGGGTCATTCTTTTGTGCCCGCTTTTTTTCACCATGGACAGCACTTTTTCCTGGACCGGGTTTTCACTGTTCCAGCCATTTGCCTCGAGTGCGACCAGTGCGCCGTCGATTTCGGTATAGCTAAGGCCGATCTCGTCCTCGTCTTTCTGGCCATGCCAGAGTCCGGCGGAGGGGTGCTTCCTGATTATGCTCTCCGGGACCCCGATATCCCTCGCGGCTTCATAGACCCCGCTCTTGTAGAGGTGAAGAATGGGCTGGAAATCTGCGGCGTTATCGCCGAATTTTGTGGTATAACCAAGCATGTATTCCGTCCGGTTAGAAGTGCCACAGACGAGGCGGTTGTCCCGGTTTGCGTAATAATAGAGGAGTGTCATACGGGTACGTGCCATAAGGTTTCCAAGGATGGCCGGTGCCTCAGTGTAGCCTGGCAAGGAGCGATAAGCATCAAGGACCGGCTCTATCGTCACTATTTCGTGCCGTATCCCGAGTACCCGACACAGGTCCATTGCGTCCCGGATGTCCGCCTCACTCGTGACCGCGCTTGGCAGCGTGAGGCCCAGTACATTTTCTCCGCTCAATGCCCTGCAGCACATCACAGCCGCAACCGCGGAATCCACCCCGCCGCTGATACCGATTACCACACCCCCTGCCCCGCTGTTCCAGACGGCATAACGGATCATCTGCTCGATTCGGCCTAGTGCACACCCGCGGTCTTCATTCATACAATCATCACTTCACTAACAGAGCCGGATAAATTTTTTCAGCTGGTGCAGGTCGCCCGTTGCAATCAGCGCGTCACCTTCAAGGACGACCTCTCCGGGTACAGGCTTTACTATTGCCCTGTTATCTCCTTCGAGCCCGATAATCCGGGAACCACTTTTATGTTCAACCCAGCCGACGGTCATACCGGCGTTCTTCATCATGTGTTTCCTTATTACCTTGTGCCCGTTTGGCAGGTCAAGGATCACGTGCACGCTGTCGGAGAGCACGACACGGGCAATTACCTGTCCGCCGATGGTAGGCAGGAGGGCGACATAATCTGCACCCGCCCGGTAGAGTTTGTCGACCGAAGCAGGATCGTTGGCACGGACCAAAATGCGGAGTGAAGGGTTCATATCGCGTGCCATTAACGTGGTGAAGATATTCACATCGTCATCATTGAGTGCGACAATGCAGTACCTTGCCTCAGAGATCCGGGCATCACGGAGGACCTCCTCGTCCTCTGCATTTCCCTCCACTCCAAGGACCCCCTGCGGTTTCTGGTCAATGACAACACAGGAAACACCAAGAGCGGTCATATCGTGGTATGCCGACCTCCCCACATCCCCAAACCCTGCAATGACGGCAAAATTCTCTCCTGAAAGCCCGGATATAAATTCGTTCTCAACCAGCTCTTCCACCCTGTCTGCCCTTCCAAGCAGGAATACACCGCTTGAGAGGTCAATTATTTCATCTTCCCCCGGGTGGAAGACAAATTTCCCGCTCCGTGCCATGAACAGGGTATAAAATCCGTATTTTTCGTAAAGTCCAATCTCCTTTAACGTTTTGCCTGCAGACCTGGAACCGGGCATTACCGGGATATGGACCACTTTCAATACACTGTCGTAGCTGCCTGAACTATCAAGGATTGCATGGTCGATACCAGATGTATCAAGGGCCGCCGGGTGGTGGGCTGTGAGCTCGGCGTGCCGGGCAAGGATACGGCCTGTTATATGCTTCGGTGAGAGGACATACTCTGCACCGGCATGGCGCAGATAACGGTCAAAAGATAGTTTGTCAACGACGGCGACAATCTTCCCCCTTGTCAACTCCCGGATACCGAGAATAATTGTTGCCGCTGTGCGCTCGTCTTCGCATATTATGACGGTGCCGGAATTTTTTATCCAGATATTTGACCAGGTCGACGGGTTATTATAATCTCCCCAGACCGTGTAGACACTTTTCCGGTAGAGCTTGGCTGCTTCCTGGGCAGCCTTTTCATCCTTGTCAAGGATGACAATATCGTTGTCAGCTATCATCAGGCTCTCAACGAGCGCCTTTGTAAGCTCCCCGTGTCCGACGATGATAATATGGTTTTTTAACTCATGAGGTGTCCGCTGGGGTGGCGAAGCCCTGAGAATGGCTGTCAGGTATGGGGCGATGAGGAGCGGGACAATCATAAAGATCAGGGTAATCCCCGTGATCATCATAATGATTGCAAGGAATACCGTGTACTGGTTCTGGAATGGCAGGAGCTCACCATACCCCACGGTGGTGATCGTTTCCACCACAAAAAGAAGTGATGAGGGCCAGGATATTGGTTTTTGTTCGAGTACCGGGTAGAGGTATTTGAACAAAACGGTATATGCCACCATCTGGAGAAAGAAAAGGACAAAATATAGTCCTATCTTTACTTCCGGTGAACTGTGGACCAGCCTCCAGAATAACCCCCTCGTGTCACCCATACCCGGTAACACCTCTCTTTTCAGGATGCATTATAAAAATATTTGAATTAGTTATTTTCATGAGACACGGTCCCTGAATTGTCTGACCTGTTCACCGATATTGACGAGTGCATAGGGAACACCCGGGTGCCTGTTGTACAACCGTGCCAGGAGTAAACTGATCGGGTCATCTAAACGAGTATCTGCCTCTGCATTTTCAACACAACCATTCAGAAAAATCTGCGTATACAGGTCCGGTTCCTTCCGTGGAATATGCATAAAAGGCCTGGTGATCTGCACCCGCTTTAGGGTTTTTGTTGCACAACCCGATTTATGGTACGTATTCCCGGAAATGGCGTTCCAAAGTACCCATTCAGCATGGTCTTCAAGGGTGTACCCCAGGACAAGCGCGTCGAACTTCAGTTGTTCTGCCATGTGCCTCAACTGGCACTCTGTCGATGCATGGGCAGGAAACGGGGATCCATCTGGTGCACAAAACCTGTTCCCCTGTTGAATTTCTTCATTGTCATCAGGAACAATAAACCAGGGAATACCCAATGACTCAGTTATTGCCTTCGCGTTTTCCATCGCATCCGGATCGTTATGGTTTATTGTAACCGCAATCAGGCTGATATCTGTCCGTTCTCCAACAAGGGTATGCATAAAATCCAGGAGTGCACAGCTTGCAGGTCCTCCGGAAAGTGCAACGGCATACCTCGTCCCCGGGATAAGCCAGTGGTTCTGCCGCACGGTTTTTTTCGCTTTATGAAGAAGGTCCTGTCTGAAGTGCTGCTGGCACAGGTGCAGGCCGGAATACTCCTGGAAAATAACCCCGGGTCTTCCACATTTGCTGCACCCCATGCTGCTACCAGATCAACCTTTATCATCCAAATAGATAAAATGTGTAGCACAGATGGCAATTTCCGCCGATCATATCAGGACACTCCATAAGTACGAGATCGACATACTCCAGGCGCTTGAACGGCTCATGAGAAATTACGAGTGGGTCCCGCTTGAAGTACTGGTACGGGCCGTGGGGCTGGCAGAATCAGAGGTAACGTTCCGTATCAGCCGGCTGATGCAGAAAGGGATGGTGAGGTATAACGCTGTCCCGTACGACGGGTACTCCCTGGTTTTTATGGGGTATGATGCGCTCGCGCTTCGGACCCTTACGAAAAAAGGCACAATCCAGGCACTTGGGTGCATGATCGGGGTTGGTAAGGAGTCGGTGGTGTATGAAGGGCTGGGCCTCGGGTGTGTGGCACTCAAGTTCCACCACGTAGGGCAGCGGTCTTTCCAGTCCGTACGCCTCAACCGTGAATATAAACCCGAACAGACCCATTCGCCATGGATTTTTACCTCGCGGCAGTCCGCAGAACGGGAATTCCTTGCCCTGAAGACACTTCACCCGGTTGTAAAGGTACCGCTCCCTGTCGATCAGAACCGGCACATTGTGGTGATGGAGTACATTCCGGGAGTAAATCTCAATAACGCAAGGGTTGAAGAGCCGGAAGAATTTCTTGATGAAATAATCGGGGAGGTCAGGAAGGCGTATAACCTTGGAGTAATCCATGCTGATTTTTCTGAATTCAATATTATGGTCAATGAACGTGGCTGTACCCTGATTGACTGGCCGCAGTGGATGGAGACCGACCACCCCAATGCAGATACTATTCTCCGGCGGGATATCAATAATATCCTCACCTACTTCTTACGGAAGTACCAGTTGTCATACGATATCGAGGACACGATGAGATGCGTGACCAGCTGAAGGTATTCGGGATAGATATCATCCGGGGCTCTGTCAGGTCAAAGTCCCGGAGACCTCTCTATGCACTGGTAAGGCTCCAGGGCGACCAGATCGTTTCCGAGGACGGGGTCTCGTCCTTCCGTCTCTTTCGGATACTCTCCCAGGAACAACCGGATATCCTCGCCGTGGACAGCCTCCAGGAGGTCTCCACTGACCAGCACGAGTTATTTGCATTCATGCAGTCCCTGCCCCCGGCCACACGCCTTGTCCAGGTGACCGGTGGTGACCGGCGGGAATCTCTCATCAAAGTAGCAAGCCGGTACAATATCAGTTTTAACCGGCTCGATCCGTTTGACGAGGCCCGGACTATTGCGAGGGTGGCGTCCCTCGGTGCAGGGGCCGAAGTAATTGCCTTTGAAAACAGCTCTGATGTGATCGTAACTCGTAACCGGTCCCCGGGTAAAGGTGGGTGGAGCCAGAACCGGTACGTGAGAAAGATACACGGCGGTGTCCTGCAAAGGGCCCGCGAGATCGAAATGAACCTCGTTGCGTCGGGCCTGAAGTATGAAAAAAAGGAAGTAAAGGCTTTTGGCGGATGCAGCAAAGTATCCTTCCGGGTATTTGCCCCGCGTGACCAGGTACCCGTATCCACCTACCGGGGGGCAGATGTCCAGGTACGGATAAGCGGGAGACGACTGGACCGGATCATGTTCAGACCCCTCTCGGTCCGCCCGAAATTTATTATTGTAGGGATGGACCCCGGCACGACGACCGCTATTGCCGCCCTCGACCTTGAGGGAAACCTGCTCCACCTGAGCAGTTCCCGGCAGACCTCCCTGTCAGATGTCATTGAATCGCTCTACAAGGTTGGAAAACCCGTTGTGGTGGCGACCGATGTTCGTGATATGCCGTTTTCTGTTGAAAAGGTCAGGCGTGCATTCAATGCGGTCGCCTATGCACCACGCCTTGATGTGAGCGTGGACGCAAAACTGGAGTATACGCAACCATACAAGTACATGAATGATCACGAACGGGACGCGTTATCAGCTGCTCTCGAGGCATACCGGCACTATAACCACAAGTTTCAGCATGTCCTGAAACGTGTACCCCCTGGCCAGGACCTTGATGAGGTCAGGGCTGGCATGATCCGTGGGCACTCACTGGAACAGGTGATTGGAGAACTGAAAGTTGTCCAACCTCCCACGAAAGTTGAGGGCCCTGTTGTTCAGGCTGACAGGAAATCCGATGAGAGGGTCAGGGTCCTCGATGGGACGGTAAAACGCCTGCGCACGTATGTCCAGGAGTTACAGGAGGAGATCAAGGGAAAAGAGCGTGAGATCATCAGGTTCCAGTCCCGGATCCGGAAAATCAGGTCAATTCATGAGAAAGATATCATAAAAGATGCAGAAATTGCAAAAAGAGACTTAACGATACAGACGCTGAAAAAGAGGCTCCGTCGTGAAGAGCGTTCGAACCGGAACCAGAAAAAGAAGATAGAGAGACAGAACAGGATTGATGAACTGGCAGGGAGCCAGGATTCGATCCCGGTCAAAATACTTGGCGCTTTTACCAGGGACGCTGTCAGGGCACTGTCAGATGACCTTGGGGTTACTGATGGAGACATCCTTTATGTGCTCCGGACAGACGGGTGGGGAAGGAGTGTGGTCCGGGAGATTGGCGGGATGGGAGTCAAAGCGGTCATCACGGGCCCGGGACTTACTTCGCATGCTGACCCCCAGCTCCAGGCGGCCTGCATGGAACAGGATATTCCCCTGCTTGACGGTGAGGATCTGCCAATTCTTATCAGGGGAAAGATTGGAAGTGCCGGAAAAATCCCTTTTGAAAGCTCGTTGAAACACTGGCAGGAAAAACACCAGGAATATGAGCACGAGCGGAATGCAAGACGAATCGAGGGGATCTTCCGTGATTACCAGACCGCACGGGGAAAGGAGATGAGGAAGAGTGGATGAACGGGCCCTGTTGCAGGAAGTGTATGCAATTATTGGTAAGGAGCACTGTCTCGATGATTGCGCAGTAATTTCCTGCGGCGAACAACTCCTCGTTGCTACAACGGACATGCTCCACGAAACAACAGATTTTCCTGCCGGGATAACGGACTGGCAGATTGGATGGATGAGTGCAGCGGTAACGCTCTCTGATATTGCGTCCATGGGTGCGACCCCTGCAATCCTCCTCTTAGCGGTAGGGCTTGATGACCCGTCAAGGCTTGGAGAAATCCTAAAAGGTGCAAGGGCCTGCTGTTCAGAGGCTGGTGGGTACATTGCCGGTGGCGACATCGATCACCACACGGAGCTGACGATTGTCAGCAGCGGTATCGGTATGGTAGCCCCTGACAATATTGTCCGGCGTTGCGGTGCAAGGGTTGGGGATCTCATCTGTGTGACCGGGGCCCTTGGACGTGCCCAGGCAGCACTCAACGGGTATCACCAGTATAACAACGTGCTCATGGAGCCCAGGGCAAGGGTACAGGAAGGTCAGGTCCTCGGCAGGACTGGTGCGACGTCGATGATGGACATCAGTGACGGGCTCTCTATCTCGCTCTATGACCTGCTCGAAGCAAACTCCTGCGGGTACTCCATTCATTCAGAAAAAATACCTTCTCCTGATGGCGTCCCACCAGGCGATGCAATAACCCTGGCACTCTATGGCGGGGGGGACTTTGAGTTATTATTCACGGTCCCCTGTGACTGGGTAGCACCTGCAGGCTTTTCCTACTCTGTTATTGGAACGGTCATCAGGGACCATTGTGTACTCCTCGATGGAATTATAATGGACCGGAAAGGGTACGAACATTCATGGAATGGATAATTGGAAGCATTTAGAAACCCCTGTTAATGTAAAAGATATAATAAAATGGATTTTTGGCAAGAAAAGAATGGTTTTTTTCCAGCTGACTAAAACCCTGTAGCCGGCCCTGGATAACGATGCAGCTCATTGCACATTCAGGTAATTACCCCATGAAATGAGGCCAGATGATCCGTATCGCCTCAATTCTGCCATAATATGCATCGGCATTATTGGGGTCAATACTGAGAGCTGTGCCGTATGCTTTAATTGCAGCATCGATATAGCCCTGTTTATACAGGATATAACCCTTGTTTGTCCAGGCCTCTACATTATTCGGATCAATCTGGATGACCTTTTCAAACACCATCATTGCCTTGTCATACTGGCCACTTCGTACAAGTGCGATCCCTTTATAATTCAGCGAATCAGTGTTGTTCGGTTCGATGGAAATGGCCTTATCATAGGCCCGTATGGCCCCCGGATAGTTTTCAAGTGTCATTAGTGCAAATGCCTTGTTATTAAGGGCTATGGTATTATTCGGCTCAGCATCGAGGGCACGGTCATACGCGCTGATTGCCTCATCAATCCGTTCGAGCTGGAACAGGGCGTACCCCTTGTTCATCCATGCGACGGTGTTATTCGGCTGGGCCTTGAGGATTTTGTCATAGGCATGGACTGATTCCTCTTCCCGGCCAAGGCGCTTGAGTGCAGATACCTTGTATATCCAGGCCATGGTGTTTTTCGGGTCTGTTTTTAACGCCTGATCATAGGCAATAACTGCCTCCTCGTAGTTCTTCATGTTGTGGAGGGCGTAACCCTTGTTGAACCATGTGACACTGACACCCGGGGCGAGTTGAAGTGCTTTATTGAAGGATTTTACTGCCTGCTCAAATTGACCAAGTCTTGTCTCCGCAGTCCCCTTGTTGGTCCACGCCATCGTGTTACCCGGGTCAAGACTGATGGCCCGTTCAGCTGACCTGACGGCTTCATCATAGTCTCCAACCTGGTTATAAATCATTGATTTATAGCCCCATACGACTGACAGGTTCGGCTCGATCTTCAGGGCGTGTTCGTACGCCGCCATGGCCTCATCGTACTTTCCTACCGCACTCAATGCATATCCTTTGTTGGTCCACGACACGGCAATATTTGGAGAAAGGTTAATACCCCTGTCATAGGCTGTAACTGCCTCGGTGTACTTACCAAGGCTGTTCAGTGCGAACCCCTTATTGTTCCATGCCTGCGTGTTATTCTGATCCAGGCCGATTGCACGGTCTGCAGACTGGTCTGCCTCTGTGAATTTTCCCAGACTGTTCAGTGCATACGCCCTGTAACCCCATGCATCCGGGTTATCCGGCGAAATTGAGAGTGCACGATCATATGCCCCTACCGCATCCTCATACCTGCCTGCACTATTAAAAATAAAACCAATTGAACTCCATGTTACAGAGTTATTAGGCTCGGTAGCGAGAGCATTATTGTACGCGGCCATGGCTTCGTTGTATCTGCCGAGACCTTTTAAAATGTCCCCCCTGGCGCTCCATATACCGGCCGGATTGTAACCTGCCTTCAATGCTGCGTCATACGCATTGAATGCCTCCACGTTCCGTCCCTGCAAAGAAAGGACATCACCTTTTAATTTATACGCAGAAGAGAGCCCCGGATCGATCGAGATTGCCTTATCATATACTGCAATACTTTCGTTCAACCTTCCTAATGCCTTTAAAGAACTTCCTTTTGCCTCTGCTGCTGTGGCCATTGCAGGATCTGCTGCAAGTGCACTATCATAGCTGATAATTGATTCATTGAAATTGTTAAGGAAGACAAATGCATCACCCTTTCCTTTCCATGCTGCGGCACTTTTTGGGTCGATCTTCAGGGACGTATCATACGATGCCAGTGCATCGCGGTACCTGCCGGTTTTGAGAAGGACATCCCCTCTTCCTGACCAAACATTGGCATCAGCAGGTTGTTTTATGGTAAGATTTTCATAGATTGCGAGTGATTCATTGAACTTTCCCGCATCATAGAACAGTTTTGCCTGCTGGATCCCTTCAGGACCTGAAGAATCCTGATTATATATGCAACCGGAAAAAAACGGGGTGATCAGAAGGACTAAGATCACCAGTACCCAACAGGATTTCATAATAAATTCTCCATGTAAACCCTAATAAAGATAGGTCATCTGACGAAGACGATTTTTTTGGCAGTATGAGATTTTTTATCAAAACCGGGTTGTGTATTGTTCTGCTTTTCTCACGGTGCTTCCATAATGTCAATATACTGAGAAAGTTTTTAAGTTCAAAAGCTGAGATTTGCGTATAGCAGATAATAGTTGAGCGACCATTTGGGAGGAAAAATGAAATCAATTAAACTTGCAGGATGTATTGTGGCACTTATTGTGCTTATCGCGTTTATTGCTCCAGTTTCGGCCACACCCTTTTATGGGTTCAGTCAGACCGGTAGTAAGTATTCAGGGAACCAGGTATCGTTGACCTCGGCCCTAGGATCGACAACGACGGGTACTTCAGGCAGCCCATACCTGGGATATTCATTCGTGGTTAAGGGTTATGGGACAAAACCGACCTATGGTGATGTGAGTGCGTATTCAAACTACTTCAGCCAGTCCCAGGGTCAGAAGTTCAGTTATACCGAATCCTCGAGTGCCTCGGGGAAAATCTATTCGTTCAGTAAAATAATTTCAGTTACCCTATAACCAATATTTTTTATTCTTTTTTTGCTTTGCTGCCATCCTGTATTATGTTAAAAAATGGAGTTACATAGACAGGAGGGGGTTTCACCTTCTCCCTGTCCCACCCTCTGAAAGATATTCGGTGGGTAGGGTTCACCTGAAGGTTTCTGAATATATCCGTCATTATAGAGAACAGTC
>Ga0209048_10006460_pt1 | contig 10967 bp, 5 predicted proteins | sample FrelakmetCRP12CR_FD_187146 | JGI IMG/M metagenome (GOLD analysis project Ga0209048, IMG submission 187146) | Freshwater lake sediment microbial communities from the University of Notre Dame, USA, for methane emissions studies - CRP12 CR (SPAdes)... | ecosystem: Environmental > Aquatic >... | reverse complement strand
TCTGCAGCCAGGACGGAATCGAGATCCGCTTGCTGCTCACCAGGTCGATGGCGAACACCAGACCTGCCACCACCAGCAGGACCGGCAGGTAATATGCCATCGACTGCATCTGGTTGAAAGCCAGCATCCCCTTCAGGAAACGGCCGGCGGCTGCAAACGAATCGCTGCGGAAAAGCACCCACCCGATCCCCACCAGGTGGAAGGCGACCACCCCCGCGGCAAAGCGGGTCCAGCGACCTGAGGGCTTGTAACCGGACAGGTTCTCCAGGCACAGCCAGATGCCATGCCACAGGCCCCAGGCTACGAAGGTCCAGGCCGGCCCGTGCCAGAGGCCGATCAGGGACATGGTTGCCAGGGTGACTCCGGTCTGGATGAGGCGCGGGTATTTCCGGCGCGTCACGGTCAGCAGCTTGCGGCTCAGCGGGAAGAACAGGTACTCGCGGAACCACTGGGTCAGGGTCATGTGCCAGCGGTTCCAGAAAGAGGTGATAGTTGCGGATAGATAAGGCTGCTGAAAATTCTCCGGCAGGCGAAAGCCAAGCAGCATGGCCGAGGCTCGGGCGATATCCGTGTAGCCGGAGAAATCCGCATAGATCTGGAAGGCGTAGAGATAAAACCCCTGGATGAACAAGGGCGATGGAAAGGGCTGCCCTTTGAGCGGCAGGGCGGCTGCCCGGAAGGCCGCATCGGTCAGGCTGGCCAGGCTGTCGGCAATCACCACCTTCTTGAAGAGTCCCAAGAGCAGCAAACTGCTTGCCGGGCGGATCTCCGCCTGGGGGATCTCGTCGCCGCTCAATCCCGGCTGTTCTGGCAGCCCATCCAGCTGGTTCAGGAAGGCCACTGGCCGTACAAGCGGGCCGGCGATCAGCTTGGGGAAAAACGCCAGGTAAAGGGCAAAATCAGCCAGACTGCGCGCGCCTGGCGACTTCTTCCTGGCAATCTCGGTGGTGTAGGAGATGGCCTGAAAGGTGTAGAAGGAGATGCCGACCGGTAGCAACAGGGTCAAGGCGGGGCTGAGCGGCTGGAACCCAATGCCTTTCAGACTGTCGAGGAAGAAACCGAGGTATTTAAAAATCCACAGCACCCCCAGGTTGATCGCGATGCTGAGGAGGGCGTAAAACCTGGCGTGGGCGCCTCGCAGGATCTGCTTGCCGATCCAATAGACGGCGATGGTCAGCGCCAGCAGCAGGGCGGCGAAGCGCAGGTCGAAGAATGCGTAGAAGGCGTAGCTGGCTGCCAGTAGCAGGGCTTTGCGCCAGGTCGCGCGGCGAGCCAATTTCTGGGGCAGCGCCCAATACGCGGCGGCAACCACGGCCAGGAAGAGCAGGTATACAGGGGTGTGCAGGAGCATTTAAGGGCAGCTTTTGTTTTGAAGCGTTTCCCACACCATATTTGCCACAATCCGGTGGCCGGTTGCGCTCCAATGGGTGTCATAAGCCATGTAAGGAGGAATGCCCTGTTCGGCCGCTTGAGCCAGCTGCTGCGCCGGATCGACCATCAGGATGCCTTGCTGTTGGGCAAGCTCTGCCAGCAGGGTGCGAGCTGCCGAGGCGTTGGTCCGCATATCCTCGATCGCGGCCTGGGCGGAAGGATCTTGCACCAGGTCGTTATGCGTATTCAATCGCCATGGGGCGAGGCCGCTCAGGATAGGCTCTAGCTGCTCGGGATTTTGGGCGATGGGAAGGAACAGGTCTTCTTTGGTCGGAATGTAGAGCAAGACCGGGCAGGCTCCGTTGCGGCGAATTTCTGCGGCCAGTGCCCGGAGCTGGCTGTGGTAGCTCTGCCACTGGCTGCTGGCTTCGAGCGACCGCCAGTCCACGGTCAGCGCGGCCAGGTAGTAGTTGAAGAAGGCCAGCTGCACCGTCCTGCCGGGAATCTGCACCGCCAGCGGATAGATCGTCGTCGTGCCTGTATTGACTGAAGTTTTGCCCTGCATCCTGCGGATCAATGTTTGGGCAATCGAAAAAGGCAACCCCTGGACGAGGTACGGCGAGTCCGGCTGGTTGCCGATGATATCCATGCTGGGCAGGACCTCGATGACGACCCAGCGCGGCTGCCGGGTCAGGCCGAAGGCCAGGTAATAATGCTGTTTTAGCGCGATCCCGCTGCCCACCTGGGACAGGTTCAAGACTTTGAGGCCGGAAAGGGCTTCCAGCAGCCTGGGCCAGGGCTGGCTGGCCTGAGCTCCCATGGAGTAAGAGCGGCCCAGGACCACCACGTCGGCTTTTGCGGGCAGCGGAATGGGATTGGGGAAGCCAAACTCATCCGTCTGGAAGTGCACTCGGGCTTCCAACCCGTCCGCCGAGGGCGCAATCGGGCGTATGAGCCCCGGCTCCCACAGGAACACGTCCGCATCGGAGTAATGCACCTCATAGTCCTGCCCAACAACCTGGGGATCCACCGGCGCAGGCGCGCCCATCCCGCGTAGGAGCAGCTCTGGGTTTAGCCGCAGTGCGGCCTCCAGGAAGGCTATCCCGAGCGCCGCGCCCAGGAAAAGGTAGATTGCAGCGAGGATCGTTTTGCGGAAAGACATGGTAGGGTATGGTTTTATTCTGGCAATGATACCAGCATCAAGAGAGCCAATCTAAGGAGCATCGGTTTTGCTAGTCGCGGGGAATGCGCTAAACTGGAATTAAAATCTGTTTTTTCATTTTGATAAGCCTGTTGTTGGTTGCTCGCATCGTCCATAGATTACCAGCTCCTTTGGCCGCCCCTTTTGATTAACAGGGCAAAGCTGGATAGAAAGGCAGCGATGAAGCCGACGGCGCCAAACATAAATACATCGAGGACATTCACTGCCGAGTCCACCGTCGAGAAATAATAGCCCCAAGTCCAGATATTCCCATTTCCGAGTAAAACATAATAGGTCCGATTGATATCGCCATTTCCACTAAAATCGATCATGCGGGTATCGGTTATAATGCCTGCTGGCATGATAGTTTCAATAAAAGCAAGTCCATCGCCATGGGCGCAAGGCTCAAATTCATCTTTGGGTCCCATAGGAATTGCATCCAGTTTTGTCCCTACACAAACCTGTGTTAGATCACAATGAACTTCATAGAAATATCCTTTCTCAGTTTTTAAGTTAATGGTCCTTCCCGATTTCCCATTTAGAAAGCTGCCAGCAAATTCTACCGGCTTATCAGGAAGATCGGATGTAAAATTTCTCTCTGGTCCGTTGAGCGTTCTAAAAAATACGTAGACGATCGCATAACCCGTGAACAGCCCCGCCAGGCTAATCAAAACTGTTATAAGTACGAAGGTATACCATTTGAATTTGATGAAGTGCGTAAGCAAGGCCGCAAACGAAGCAATAACCAACCCAAATAGTACGCTAACCATCAATACTTTCAACAGATAAGGTAACCAGTCTTTTTCAAAGACCCCATAGAATTTTATCTCAAGTAGTGCATAGATGAGGCTGGCGCTGATGAATATTTTCAGGAATCTTCGCATGTAGGCATCTCTTCTTTATTCTCACTACCAAGATATTGATCTACAGCCTGGGCGCGATCCAACCATTGCTGCTGGAAGTCTTTCAAATGATTATAATATGAAGGCTCCAGGAAAGGCTGCGTTTAAAATGACAAATCGAAAGAAAACCTGGCAGGAGAAGCTGGCCGATAAGCCCGGCTACCCCAAGATCCTTAAGCTGGAGGTAGGGTTTCCGTGCTACAACGCCGTGCGTAAGATGGGGGCCGAGGCCGGCGACGATATCGTTATTACGAACCCGAGCGAAGTCGTGGCATGTATGCAGAAAGTGCCCTCGGGGAGGCTGACAACCGTCATCGAGATCTGCAAGAACCTCGCCAAGAAACACCAGGTCAAGGGATGTTGCTCGCTTGTCACCGGTATTTTCATCATGACCGCCGCCAACGCGGCCGAGGAAGCCAGAGGTGAGGGCAGGGAGCTGGGAATCCCCTACTGGCGGACCCTGAAGTCCGATGGCTCCTTGAACGAAAAATTCCCAGGCGGCGCCGAAGCCCATAAGGCGCTGTTGGAAGATGAGGGCTTCGAAGTGGTCCGAAGAGGTAAGAAAATAACCGTCGTTGATTACCAGGCTTTCCTGGTAAGCGATTTTTAAGCATTTCTGGTTACCGGTCTGTAACCACCCGATAAGAGGAACCCATGACCCTAGAAATCAAGACGATCGGTTTTTCCATGCGCATGCTCGGCAAGAACATGGGCACCATCAACTGCTATCTCTTGAAAAGCGAGGCGGGCTATCTGCTGATCGATACGAGCTTTCCCAACCAGCACGCGGCCCTGGTCAGTGAGCTCGAAGCTGGAGGCTGCCGACCTGGAAATCTCAAGCTGATCGTGATCACGCACGCCGACCTGGACCACGTCGGCAACGCCGCATCTCTGCGTCGAGAGTTCGGGGCGCAGATCGCCGTGCACCAGGAAGAGGTCTCGGCGGTCGCCGGCGGCAGCATGACGAACCGAAAAGAGCAGCCGCCCTTCCAGCGAGCCGTCACACAGGTCGTTCTCAAGCTGATCGTATCGATGACTAATTTCGGCGATTTCGAGAAATTCACCCCCGATCTGACCCTCAACGACGGGTACGATCTCTCGGCGTACGGCTTCGACGCAAAAGTGATCCATCTCCCAGGCCATTCCAAAGGCTCCATCGGGGTCATGACTGCGGATGGCGATCTGATCTGCGGCGACCTGCTCTGGAACATGCGCAAGCCCGGCTCGCACTCGATCGTCGACGACCAGGCGGAATTTCAGGCCAGCCTCAAAAAACTGGAGAGCCTGAACATTAGAACGGTTTACCCCGGCCATGGCGAGCCGTTCACGATGCAGCAGCTCCAGAACAGCCGCAAATCGAGCCGCAGCGCAGGGTCAAACTGAGCTAATCCCTACCGCTTCTGTAACGATGGTAAATATTGATTAAAGATGCCGTCGTATGACCAAATCTGAACATCATCGAGGTAGAAATTGGTGGTTTCTTCCTGGTTCTGCTGGCTGCTAAACACCAGGGTGGCCGGCTGGCAGCGCAGGGGTGTGATGTCGAACATGGAATGGAACCACTGGCCCTGGGTATTTTGCTCGGTGAGGGTCTCTACGGAGAAACTGTTTTCGCCGGCTTCCAGGCTGACAGTGAGTGTATCCAGATCAGGGATGTTGTCACTCGAATTTATGAACCAGTGGTAGCTGAGCACACCTTGCTGGGTATCACAAGGAAGAAAGAACCCCTGTCTTAATTCGTCCGTTTGACCGGGGAAATGCCCCAGCCGGGCGCTGGCCACGCCGGAATGTGCGAGCCCAAAGTAGATGTCAGTCCAGCCCGAGGGCATCCAGCCAAGGAAGCCAAACTCGAACGATCCGTTCAACAGCTTTGCTTTCCCACTGCCGTGAGGGTGGGGGGTAGGAGTGGGAGTTGGTGTAGGCGTCGCGGTTGGCAGCGGCGTCTGGGCGACGGGCGCGGCGGTTGGAATGGGGTGCAGCCTCAAGATACCACGCCCATCGCAAGAGACATATAAAGTATCATCTCCAGGCCGGCTGATGCTATCAAACCACATCCCGTCCGGGCGGCAGGGCAGGGCGCGCGTATCCAACAAGCGGAACCAATGGCTGCCATCCACACTAAAAAAGATGCCTGCCAGGCTGGCAGCAAAACGGCGATAGGGCGAAGTAGGCTCGAAGACCATATCGTCGAGGATGCACACATCGCCCGAGCATTCGGTTTTCCAGGCGCCGTTATCGGTGACCGCCGCTTGCAGGTCGGTATCAGCCTGCCAGTTGAGACCGTATCCGGTGGAGCGAAATATTCCTGAGTTTGTCAGCACATAGACCAGTGAGGGGTCGTACGGGTCGGCGAAGTGCCGAATGATCGAGGTAAAGCTTTTACTATTGGGCAGCCTCTCCCAGGAGGCTGAACCCCCCTGAGCCCGCCACAGCGAAGTCCCATCCCCCAGGTAGTAATACGGGTCTGTATGGCCGCCAGCAGCCTGCACCCATAAGGGGCGTGGATCGGAGATGCTGCCCGCGGCCATGGTGGGGATCTGCGGGCCTTCGTTAACAAACCCGCTGCCGCGGATACTGTCATTCGCACGCTGGAGCCAGTGGGTATTGGTATCTTCTGCCCGGATGGTGATGTAGTCGCCATCCGGCTGAGGAGTTTCGCTGGGCATGGTCTGGATGACCGGGCGGAAGCCGTTGAAGTAATTACTGCTGATGGCATAATTGCGCGAGCCTGAGGGGTAGTTCACCTGGGCGCGCTGGCTCCCGTCGCCGGCATCCGGCCTAGATTTACCAGAACCGGTGAATACCCCAAAGGCGCCCAAATCGTTATTCGAGCGCGGCTCCAAGCGCAAAACGCGATTGCTCATGAACAGGTCGCTAAACCAGGTATCACAGTCGCCGCAGCCTCCTACCGCAGTATTCCAGGTATGCCCATCATCCATGCTGTAAAAGTCGTCATTATCGCCCGTACCGAAATGGAGCGCCGGTTGGTAGTCCCGGCTGGTAACGCCGGCGATATTGAGGGCAACCAGCGTATTCAGTCCGGAGAATGGAGGCCGCCAGCGATCTTGGGTGTGCCCGCAGTCATCGCTGGTATAGACTCCCCCATCATTGGAGAACCATATCCTCGAGCCATAACAGGTATACAGCTCGGTGTTCATATTATAAGGGGCTGACTGGTCTGACGCCTTGAGGGTGAAATCCAAGCCCGGTGAAATCGCCATTCCCTGCGGGTCGACGTGCATGAAGTTGAGGGTGCTGCTGCGGCCTTGCCGGTGGTCTTCCGAGATGTCCGTGCCGTCCATACGGTGCCAGCCGGTGACGGTTGGCGCCCCGAAAGACACGTGGACGGTGGCGTTATCCGAATAGAATACCAGGTAACCGTTAGAAACCGGGTGGGTGTAAACGAAAGTGCCTCCGCTGGGAGTATTGGCGCCGAAATAGGTGGGAGGAGAAGGCGCCTGCGACCACTTGCCTTTCTTCGTGTTGGTCTGTGCGATGACATCAGAGATATCCCCTTGCCATAAGGAGGCTTCATCACCACAGCCGCGGGTGCTGAACCCAGAACCTCTGTCTACATATAGAATCTTAGGGTCATCTTTCAGCTCCACCCCATCAGACAGACTGGTTCCCTTACGGTAGATCAGGTCGCTTGAATCATACTTGCCATCTGAGTTCAGGTCGTAGATCACGCTCTCATTGTCGTCCAGAACCCCGTTGCTATTCAGGTCGTGGTATTTGAGCTTGGCAGTGTCTGCCAGTTTCTGGTTATAGTCCGTTTTGAAGCGTGTGATCAGCTTGTCGCCTGAGTCATACACCTGGTTGTTGTTCACATCATAAACGACCGGAATATTGCAGAAAGACCCGTCTGGGCCTTCATCGTGCGATTGAGGATGATAGAAACTCGGGCCATTAGTGCCATAGGGATAAGCCAGGTAAACGATGCTCGGGTTGCTAGGGGCCAGGGCTAGGACGTGGGCGGCGGTCATGTGCCCCCATCCCGTTTGACCGCAGAAATTGGAGGGAAGGCCGCTGCTGGCGCCCGTATCCGGGTACCAGGCGCCTCCATCGTTGGTAGAAACCCACAATGAGCCGTTTCCGCAAGCTACAAGGGTGCGCGCGGTGTCAGCCGAGCCAGTCTTTCCGCTTACGGCCAGGTGCCAGACTTTTCCGGTTGATGACGGCACCAGTTCTGTCCAGCTCTTTCCCCCGTCGGAGCTTCTGGCTATCGCGCAACCGCCGGCTGCATACACTCTTTGCGGATCGTCGGGTGCAAAAAGGACCTGTGTGACAGGCTGAGTTTGCCCACTACAAGTGAAGGTATATTTCAGTTCCCAGCTCTGGCCTCCATCGGTCGAGCGATATAATCCCGCTCCGCTGGCCGCGCTCGTACGCGGCTCGCGATCGGCGGCGGCAAAGACCAGATCTTTATTCGTCGGGGAGACGGCTACATCCAGCATTTGCGAGGAGTTTAACGCCCCTGGTACTGTGGTTTCGGCGGGGGCGGGCTGCGGGCGCGTGCTCTGCTTCCAGGTGGCACCGTAATCACGCGAAACCCAGATGCCAGCGAATGGGGAGGCGGCATAAACCACCCGCCCGGCGCTGTGCAGGGAGACATCCAGGGCGGACCAGAAGATGAGCACGCGGGTAAAGACCTGCATGCGCCCGTCCCCGGTGGGAGCGGCCATCCGTTCCGCCCCAAAAAATCCGGTGTTCGTTGTCCAGGCAGTCAGCGGGTAGGGCGTGGTGACGCCCACGCTCGAGGAAACGTTTTCCAAAGTCCAACTGGCCGAACGGTCCAGATAGGTTTTCGAAAAGTGCTGGATATTCCCGGCGCTGTCGGAGGCCACCAGGTGGACAGCCTGGGAAGCGCCGGAGCCGATAAGCCAGCTCTCCGGATTCGTTACAATGTGCTGGTTATTGGCCAGGCTGGTGACGTCTTCCAAAGACCAGGTTAGATCGATTGAGTCGTAGCTCAATACCACCAAATGGTTATCCATGGTGCAGGCGGCCATATATTGCGTGCCGTTTGCATCCCAGGAGGTCACTCGCCCTGCAAAGAGAGGCGTTCCTGAAAGGTGGGCGCTGACATCCTGGTACCCCCAACCTGAAGAAGGGGTGAATGTGAAAAGGATCAGGTGGTAGTTGCTGTCCACGACGGCAATCCGTTCAGTCGTAGGGTTGCTGGTCATGGTCCAGGCGGTTGGCGTGCCGGCGATCTTCTTACCGCCAGCTTCCTGGCTGACGTTTACCGAGCCCCAGTCTGCGCCTGCATAGCGCCAGAAAAGGATGAGGTTGCCATCCTGGTTCCGGAAGGCCACGTGTTCGACCACATCTGTGCCGGATAATGAATTCCAACTGGTTGGCGGGCTAACGGCGTAGTAGCCTAATTGGCTGGAAAGGTTAGTGGCTACCCAATCTGATCCGGCCTGCCAGGTGAAGACGTACAAATAGCCGCCGGATTGGCGCGCGGCGATGTTCTCCAGCAGCACATCACCCGCCTGGGCAGTCCAACTGGTGGGCTGCTCGATAGCTACCTGGACATTGGTGATCTCGGTGATATCTACTGCCTTCCAGTCGTTATCGCTGGAATAATAATACGTGATCAGGTGCCCGTCTGGATCGACCGCGCCGATATGCTCCACTGTAGTGGCGCCGTTGACGCTGAGATAATGAGTAGCAGGGCTGAGGGCCGGTTGCGATCCAGAGGCAGACAGAGCGCTGACCATCCCCCAACGGCTATCGCTGCGATCGGACGGATCGGCGGTTTGGGAACCTACATCGGGGCTGACGTCCTCAATGTTTACGGTCTTGTAGGTCTCATTACCGTAAAATAATTTAATACTGCCTACCGTACGGTAGCCTGCTAGTGGTGTGTTTGGAGATGAGCTGGAAGATAGGATCGCCCTGGCGGTAAGGAGGCTGGCGAGGAAGAACGCCACACTGGAGAGGGAGAAAAGCAGCTTTCTCATATTTACCCCTTGTTTCTGACGGCCAGTCCAGAGGAAGTAGGGCTAGTCGTCCAGGCTGATTATACCTGGCCCGCTGTGATGAGAAAGGCTTGATACCGGAAGGGCCTGCTTTCGATTCAGTGGTAAATTGATCTTTTCGAGGATTGCATTGATTATAGCATATTCCCCACCGCGTAGAACATGGCTTAAATGCCTCTGTCGCCTGATGCATTTCCGGAGGATTCCGATGAGCCGGGGTGCGGGCTTTCTGTGCGGAGTGAAGTCCGAGATACGCGTCTACCTCCCGCTGACGAGGAAGTGAGCCGGTTTATAATACCACGCGGAGAATTCTGAAAATGACGACTCGAAAGAACGAATTCTTGCCGCCTGGCGAGGCGAACCCCACGACCAGGTGCCATTCACCACCTGGTGTTTTGGCTTCCAGCCGCCAAAGAATCTGCGCTGGGAGCGCAACGGTCAAGAAGTGAAATACTGGTATACCAAGCGGCTGGAACATATCCACACGCTGCCGCAGGTCTGGGAGTTGGAAGATGATTTCTACCGTATATTGACTGTATGGTGGCAGGGTAGGTAGTCGATTTTGGAAATTTCACGGGATCGGTTGGGCTGAAAACGTGAACGGGCGCACCCACAGCTCGTGCGGCTCAAACCCGCCAGAGCAGTTCAGCCCTTTGGAGTCCGAGTGGGCGTACAGCACCAGGCCGATCTGGCCGATCACACCGCCCGGCTTGCCCGGGGTCACGAGGATGTAATTCCAATCCATCGGCTTGCAGTTCTGCCACATCTGCATGGGCATGAAATTCATCGGCGGAGTCCAGTCGACCATGTCGGTGGAGGTCGAGAAAAACCAGCCCTCATTGCACAGGAAGGTGAGGACGAAGGCGTTCAGATAATCGTTGAAGGCGGGCCACACCTGCACCGGGCGGGTGCAGCCGCTCCCATCGCCGGTCGCCACGACCGCCGAGCCTTTGCCTCCTAGGCCGGGCTCTCCCCACGCGCCGTTATAGTACTTCATCCAGGCTCCAGGCCTGCCGTCGCTGGCGATGGGGGCGCGGGCGGCCTGGATGACGCTTGGCGCTTCCGGCTCCGAGTTCTGGTTGGGGATGTACTGGTAGAACATATAGATGAAGCCATTCGATTCGACGATGCCCGGCTCAGAGATGCCGGGCTGCGAGGTCCCTACGGAGGTGGGCTTGGGGTCGGTGCCGGAGAGGACCGGGCCTTGGCGCGTCCAGGTGAGGCCGTTGTCTGCCGAGCGCGCCAACGACATCACGTTGTATTCCCACCCGCCGGGCTGGCTCGACCCAATCGACTTATTCCCGGCCTCGTAGAACATAAGCAGGTCCTTGCCGTTATGGGCGGGGGGCACTGCATTCGCGCCCACGTAGTCCGCGTCGTCGTCCTGGCTGCAGGCGACGCCTCCGGCTTTAGCCGGGCAGCTTGGAGTGAAGACCGGCCCAGCTTTGGTTGGTGTGCCCGGGCCAGCATTCGCATAGTGGATAAAATCGTTGGTCGACAGGCGGG
>Ga0209048_10006459_pt1 | contig 10968 bp, 7 predicted proteins | sample FrelakmetCRP12CR_FD_187146 | JGI IMG/M metagenome (GOLD analysis project Ga0209048, IMG submission 187146) | Freshwater lake sediment microbial communities from the University of Notre Dame, USA, for methane emissions studies - CRP12 CR (SPAdes)... | ecosystem: Environmental > Aquatic >... | reverse complement strand
CCTCTCGCTCGCGCTGATCCTGTTCACCCTACGCAAGATCTTGCTGGAAGATGAAAAACCATTCCAACCGATATTCCTGCTGATTGGATTTGTTCTGGCAAATCTTTCTCCGTTTTCCGTGGTCGTCACGCTGGTGATCATCGGAGGGGTCAAGCTGTGGCTTCTGATCCAGCAGAAAAAATTGTTGCTCTGGAACAGCCTGCTCTATTTTGTGGGGGGCATCCCTGTTCTTTTCTACCAATACTTTATCGTCAAGGTTGATCCCGTCTTCGCCGAATGGAACGCCCAAAACCTTACACCCTCTCCTGCCATCATCGACCTTCTTATCGCTTTTCTGCCAGGATTGATATTCGCCATAATAGGCATCATCTTTAGCCTGCGAAATAAAACAACCCGAGCCACCCGGCTTTTGGTCGTCTGGACCCTGGCGGGATTTACCCTCACCTATCTACCTTTCAACCTGCAGCGCCGCTTCATGATCGGGTTGAGCATTCCCGTTGCAGCCCTCGTCGTTATAGGCATCCAGAAGCTCGAATCCATCAGGTGGCGGAACATATCGACCATCCTGGTATTTGGCCTGATGCTTCCCACCAACCTTGTGATCATAGTTCTGGGGTTGAACTCGGTTGCACAGCACAACCCCGACTTGACCTTTTCCCGGAATGAACTGGCAGCACTGGATTGGATCAATGCTTACACACAACCAAGCGATATCGTTTTGGCTTCCCCATCGCTGGGCAACCTTATCCCGGCCATTACAGGCAGGCGGGTGGTCTACGGCCATCCCTTTGAGACCACCTTCGCAGCGGAAAACAAGCAAAACGTGATCGATTTTTTCGGCGGGAATTGGGACACCCTCCAAATGCTTAGCTATCTTGAGGATAAGAACATCCATTTCATTTTCTGGGGTACACAGGAAATGGCGCTGGGTCATCCAAGCTTCCTCGATCAGCTCCCGGTTGCTTTTTCTTCCGGGCAGGTCGAGATCCTTTCGGTGAACACCAATCCATGAAAAAACGTTCCTTTCGTTGGCTGTTGTTCCTATTACCGCTTGTTGTCCTGGCGCCGGTCATTAACCGGTTCATTTATTCATTTGATTCGTCTCTTTCAGATCTGACCATCTCTTTTTTCCCTAACGCCCTGCTGGTCCACAACGCTGTTTTTCAGTACCATACCTTGCCCCTGTGGTCCGATTTCATTATGTCCGGTTATCCTTTGGCGGCTGACCCCATGTCAGGGTTATGGTACCTGCCCACATGGTTGCCAAACCTGTTCCCTTCATCCCTCAGTTATAACCTGGTGATCATTTTCCATTTGATCCTGGCTGGTGTTGGGATGTCGCTTTTCCTGAAGAGGGAAGGGCTCTCTGATTTTTCCGCCCTGGTGGGAGGCCTGTTCTTTGAATTGATGCCCAAAATTTGGGCAGAAATTGGTCCGGGTCATTACACCCTGATAATGGCAGCCTGCTGGACTCCCTGGCTGCTGCTGGCTCAAAGAGAATTTATCCTTTCCGGCTATTCCTGGAAACGGGTTATTCTCCCTGGAATTGTGTTCGGGTTCATTATCCTGGCAAATCCAGTCTGGGCGCCTTATGCAGCTCTTCTTTGGGCTGCCTACGCCTTGGCAGCTGGTTTCCAAAACCGAAAAGATCATTCAAAGGTTAGTTCCCGATGGCTGGTGAAGACTTTCGTAGGGGTATCTGTTCAGGGTGTACTGGCTTTATTGATATCCGCTCCGATCTGGTTGCCATTGGTCGAATTCACCCGGTTGAGTTCTCGCGTCCTGATGACCAACACGGATAGGTTGATCTACTCCTTGCCTGCGGCAGACCTGCTCAACTTGCTCATTCCCAATATTGCGGGTAGGCGGGAATGGGTGGTTTATCTTGGGGTGCTTCCATTATTCTTTATCGTTCTTGCATTGTGGAAGAGCCGGAAACAATCCTTAACCCTGTTCTGGGGGATCATCGCCGGGGTAGCCCTTTTATTTTCCCTGGGTTCCAATTTTCCGCTCGTTTCCGCCATCTATCAACTCCCCCCCTTTAGCCTGTTACGTGTATCCACCAAGTTCTATTTCCTGGTTTGCCTGGCAGCCTCCGTGCTCTGTGCATGCGGAGTGGAATCTCTTGTTACCCGGGTGGAAAAACCCTCCAAGGGGTTCGTTCGGTTTTGGGTTGCTCTGGCTTTTTTTGCAATTTTCATTTCCGCAAGCATCTCTTTTATCACCCGTTCCTTCGACCTGCAATTTGTCTGGGCAATAGCTTTCTTTGGGTTGTCATTATTCTTCTTATTCCTTTGGGGTAGGGGATACTTTTCTTCAACACGTCTGGGGATTGTTGCTTTGGTGCTGATCTGTGTGGATATCCTTGGGATCAACATGCTCGGGTTCACATTCATTCCCGAAGGCCGGGCTTTTTCACAGGGCGCCGAAATTGTCGCTTTTTTGGAAATGCAGCCTGGAAATTTCAGGGTTTACTCCCCATCCTACAGCCTCCCCCAGCACACGGCGGGGAAATATGACATCCGATTGGCAGGAGGGGTGGATCCTTTAATGTTAATGAACTATGTAAATTTCATGAAAACTGCCACCGGAATTCCCATCGCTCATTACAGTGTTTCCATGCCCGATTTTCCAACCGATTCTCTTTCTACGGATAACGCCAGCTATGTCCCGGATGCGCACCTCCTGGGATTAATGAATGTACGTTTTGTCTTGAGTGAATTTGATATTACCGCCAACGGATTGACCCTGGTCAAGACCATTGGCGCGACCCGGATTTATGAGAATCAGGATTGGTTGCCTTTTGCCTGGGTTCAAACCGAAACTAAACCTCTTGGGGAAGGAGTTTTATCGACCCCCGATGTCATTGTCATCCCCAATGAATTCAAGATCGAGGCTGTGGGTCCTGGTCAGCTGGTGCTTTCCGAGATGTATTATCCGGGTTGGAAAGTGTACATCGATGGAAAAGAAGAGCCCATGATGCGAATGGACGGAGTATTTATGGGTGCAGAGTTGAATGCTGGAAACCACTCGGTGGAATTCGTTTTTCAGCCTGTTTTGGTTTTCCTGGCTCTCCTGATAGCTGGCTTGGCTTGGCTGGGAATTTCTATTTATCTGGTATTCATTCAAAAACCCTGGGTAAAGGCAAAAAATCTCTCGGCTTGATCAGTAATCGTGATCTTGCTTGCCATCCCTTGCAGGATGACCTTCGCTCCTTGGAAAGTCATCCTCGTCAGTGGGAGAGAGTGCCGATTCCATGACAATCATGTTAAAATCAAGTGATCAAAATTAAGTGATTGACAGTTTCATCGCACGGCATAAAATAAAGTAAGTTCAAACGAATGAGTGTGGATTTTTTCCAGCCGATGCGGATCGATAGCAAAGGGAGATCCATGCTCATTTATTTTCGCTTAAGGTATGGAAATATGTTTAATATTTTTTAAACATCAGTTTCGGCAGATAAAAGGTCTGATAGGTATGGAAGAATCAGGTTTCAGTAAAAGATCGAAGATCCAAATCATTCTGCAAGGATTTATTGTCACTCCCATAGCTCTGATGGCGATCCTTCTACTTACAGCCGGGAGGTGGGATTATTGGCAGGCTTGGTTTCTCACTGGGTTGACATTGATCCTTCTGGTGGTGAATCTCACAGTGATGCGCAATACTCCGGATGTCATAAACGAACGGCTGGCACCCGGCAGGGGGTGGAAACAATGGGATAAACTGATTGCTTCCACAGCCAGTCTACTCACGGTTGTCTCGATGATCATTAGCGGGTTGGATGCTGGTCGATATGGCTGGTCGCACAAATTCAACTGGGTGTTATCTATACTGTTCATCGTTTTGTATTTATTGGGACAAGCACTTTTCTTTTGGTCGATGAAGACTAACCGCTATTTTTCATCTGTGGTTCGCATTCAAAAGGATCGTAAACAGGTGGTTTGCCAGGAAGGACCCTACAAGATCGTCCGCCACCCCGGATATGTGGGTTGGATGATCTACACGATACTTACCCCGCTCATCCTTGGATCTCTCTGGGGGGTGATCCCACAGGGAATTGCCTTCATCCTGATGCTTATCCGCACCAAATTAGAAGACGACACTTTGAAAAAAGAACTTCCTGGATATGTTAAATATGCAAACAAGGTCAAATATCGCCTGGTTCCTGGGGTTTGGTGAAATTCGGATAAGGTCAATTTCTTGACAGTTAGGGGTGAAGTAACTAAAATCATCGAGTTGAATAAAAATGAAACTGGATGTAATGGCTAATACCGACGAAGTCCCTCTAAAACTGGCTCACGAATCGGTTGTTATCCATTTAACAAGCGGATCTCGACGAAGATCCCCGCAGAAGGCAAGGGTCGGATAGAATTACATCCGATCCCAATTTACCGCACCGCTTAACCGCTGGTAGGGCACCTTCTGCACCGCCAGCGGTTTTTATTAAGGAACAATTTAGAGCAAAGAAAGAGGTGCCTTATGCCCTATATCAGTGAAATCCTTGGCAAACCTGTCGTGGATATCGACGGGAAACACATCGGCAAGATAAACGAGATCATTGCCGTCCATCGGGAGAAAATGGCGCACCCACAGGTTGCCGCTGTAGAAGTTAAGCAAGGGAAGAAAATAGTATTTATCCCCTTCCTGGATATCCATGTGATGGCAACCCGGATCATCCCCTTGTGCAAGAAATTAGAGGATATCAAACCCTACAAGCTGCATAAGCATGATATCTTTCTGGTAAGGGATATTCTGGATAAACAGATCATCGATATCAACGGGGTGCGGGTCGTGCGAGTAAACGATGTTGAGTTGGCACGGGTCAATGGGAATATTTACCTGGCAAATGTGGATATCTCAACAGCCGGGCTGATGCGCAGATTGGGCCTTCCGACTTTCACCTGGTTTGGGAAAAAGTCAAAAAAGAAAAAGACCAGTGCCGATCTGGGTAGCATTTCATGGGATGCTGTGGAACTTTTAGGCTCCGACCAACCCATGCGTCTGAAAGTGCCGGGCGATAAGATTTCCGATTTGCATCCTGCAGATTTAGCTGAACTGCTCAGCGACCTCAGCCGGCAGGAAGGCACACGCTTATTGCAAAAATTGGATAATGAAACCATGGCGGATACCCTGGAAGAGGTGGAACCCGACTTCCAGGCGAGCCTGATCGAAGAGATGCCAAATGAGCGCGTTGCGGATGTGCTGGAAGAAATGTCCCCGGATGAGGCAGCAGACCTGCTGGCCGAACTTCCCAAAGAACGCAGCAAGCAGATCATTAAGTTGATGGAACCGAATGAAGCCAAGGATGTGCAAAAACTCCTGGCTTATCCTGAAAATTCTGCCGGTGGCATTATGAGCACCGATTTTGTCTCCGTCCCTGCTCACTTTTCCGCCGAGGAAGTGATCAACCGGTTGAGAAGGATCAAGGATGACGTGGATATTGTTTACGATATTTACATCACCGATCGTCAAGGAAAAGTAATTGGAAGTCTTTCCTTGAAGGACCTCGTACTTGCCAACCCGGATACCCCTGTAAAACAGTTTATGGAAGACCGAGTGGTAACCGTGGAACCAAAAACTTCCCAACAGGAAGTGGCCCAGGCAATCGCGAAGTACAACCTTCTGGCGGTACCGGTAGTCGATGAAGAAAAGAAGATCCTGGGAATCGTGACCGCTGATGATGCCCTGGATAAGGTCATCCCAACCGCCTGGAAGAAACGTTTGCCCAAGTTTTATCACTAGAATTTTTCTGAGGTGATGGATGTCAACATTCTGGAAACGCACTCGACCTCTGCGCTTTCGGTTGGGACTGCTCCTGGCGGTCATCGGCCCGGGTATCATCACTGCCAACGTCGATAACGACGCTGGGGGTATCACTACCTATTCCGTCGCGGGTGCCCATTACGGTTACACCCTCCTCTGGATGCTTCCCCTGGTTGTTATAGCCCTGATCATAGTCCAGGAAATGAGCGCTCGCCTGGGGGTTGTCACAGGAAAGGGTCTGGCCGACCTGATGCGCGAGAGCCTGGGATTGCGAATTACGACAATTGTTCTGGGTTTGCTGTTATTCGTCAATCTCGCCAACACCGTCAGCGAGTTTGCCGGGGTGGCTGCCAGCCTGGAAATATTTGGGGTCAGCAAGTATATTTCCGTCCCCATTGCGGGGCTGCTTGTCTGGCTGCTGATAGTCAAGGGAAATTACAAAACCGTAGAAAGGATTTTTCTGGTAGCCAGTGCGATTTACCTGGCGTATGTGATTTCAGGTTTCCTGGCCAATCCACCCTGGAACGAAGTGGGCAAGGCGTTCATCTCACCCAGCTTTCGCTTTGATGCCGGGTATGTCACCATCTTTGTCACGATCATTGGCACGACCATTGCTCCCTGGATGCAGTTCTATCAGCAATCTTCGATTGTGGATAAGGGCATCAAGGTCGGTGAATATGGATACGAACGAGTGGACGTGATCATAGGATCCTTATTTGCGGTCTTTGTTGCAGCTTTCATCGTCATTGCCTGTGCTGCCACCTTGTTCAAAGAAGGTATCCGAATCACCGATGCTGCCAATGCTGCCATCGCCTTGCGCCCCCTTGCAGGACGGTTTGCTTCGACCCTTTTTGCACTGGGATTACTGAATGCTTCCTTGTTCTCCGCCGCCATCCTGCCTCTATCCACGTCCTACACCGTATGTGAGGCATTCGGCTGGGAATCGAGTGTCAGTCACAAGTGGAAAGATGCACCCGTCTTTTTTAGCATTTACACCGGCATGATCGTATTGGGTGGCTTGATTGTCCTGCTCCCAATCAAATCCCTTGTGCAAACCATGATGATCAGCCAAACCTTCAACGGCGTGCTGCTCCCGGTCATCTTGCTGGCGATGCTCAAATTGATCAACGACAAGCACTTGATGGGTAAGTTCATCAATCGGGGTTTCTTGAACATCGTAACCTGGGTTGTGGTGATCATCCTGATCATCCTCGCTATGATCCTTGTCATTGCCACCTTTTTCCCGCAGGTTTTCACTGCCCTGGGTTGGACTTAGCCTTCAAATAACACTTAGCCTTCATTCGTTAGCCTTCATTCGTTGACATCTTTGCTGGTTATGGTATCCTTACCCTGCGTCCGGGCGGGACCGGCGCGGCGGAGCCCTTCGAACCCCGACAGGTCCGAAAGGAAGCATCGGTAAGGAGGATACTCTGGGCGCCGCCGGCAAACCTGCCCGGCGCATTTATATGTAAAATACACTTATGCCAAAAAAATCTCCCCCGGTCTGCAGTTATGAAGGTTCAGACTACCAGGAATCCTTCTGGGAAAAAGGCGACCGCGCCTATGAAGACGCTGTTGAAGGAATTGCTCTGGAACGTCTACTTCCTGCGTCAGGCAAATGGTTGCTGGAACTGGGAGCTGGGGCGGGGCGGAATACCCCTCGTTATCTTGGTTTTGAACATATCGTTCTTCTGGATTATTCCACCACCCAGCTTGCTCAGGCGCAAGCGCGGCTTGGGAAAAGTCCCCGTTATCGTTATGTGGCTGCGGATATCTACCATCTGCCTTTCGTCGATGGTTTATTCGATGGCGCCACCATGATCCGCACCCTTCATCACATGGCAGATGCACAGGCAGCTCTCAGCCAGGTGGAACATGTGCTGCAAACCAATTCCATCTTTGTCCTGGAATTTGCCAACAAGCGCAACCTGAAATCTGTCGCCCGTTACCTTCTTGGACGACAGAAATGGAACCCGTTTTCCCCCGAACAGGTGGAATTCGAGAAGTTGAATTTCGATTTTCATCCCAAGACCATCCGAAGATGGCTTAGGGAGCTCGACTTCAAGATTCAGAGAAGTCTTACTGTCAGTCACTTCAGGATGGGATGGTTGAAACGGCATATCCCTCTCAAATTACTTGTCGGTTTGGATTCCCTTTTGCAGTGGAGCGGCAGCTGGTTCCAGTACACTCCCAGCGTTTTTGTAAAAAATCAGCTCTTATTGCAAAAACCGGATGCCAAGTCAGGAACATTTTTAAAATGCCCCAATTGTGGGTCGGCGCAGTTGGATGAAAAAAGGGGTGTGGTCGCCTGCCAGGGATGTAAACGAAAATATCCTATCCTTAACGGGATTTATGATTTTCGATTGAAATAAAGAGTGGATTTACTGCGAGGGTCGCGAAGACCACGAAGAAGAATACGGAAAATACGAAATTGAAAGCATTCTACACATTTTTGCTTTGAATTATCGGGTGCTCTTCTAGTTCTACTCTTTGTTTTTTAGTCTCTTCGAGGTGGAATTCTTGAAAAAGGTGGAAAATGACAACCATAAAACTCAGCCCCTCGGCTTTGACTTTTCTCTACGACGAATGCAAACGCTGCTTCTTCCTGACCCTGATGCGTGATTTCAAGCGCCCATCCCTTCCCATGCCCAAGATCTTCACCAAGATCGATGGCGCGATGAAGAGCTATTTCATGGGACGATCCAACAAAGAGATCAGTCCGGAGCTGCCAGAGGGGGAAATGTTCCTGGCACAACGTTGGGTGGAATCTGAACCGATGACATTCCCCAACCACATTTTGCAACCCTTCTTCCGTGGGATTTTCGATGCCCTACTGGAGTTCGAATGCGGTGGGTATGGTCTGATCGATTTTAAAACATCCGAATATGTTCCTGCCCAACTCCCTTTTTATAAGCGCCAATTAAGCTCCTATGTATATGCCCTCGAACATCCAGCTCCGGAAAAACTCCACCTGGAACCGGTAACCCAAATGGGATTGGTCTATTTCACCCCCGAGGACCTGGTCAAGTTTGACGAGGAACATTTATCCCTGAAAGGTATCGCCCACTGGAAGAAGATCGAACGCGACGATGCGGACTTTGTTCGTTTCATCGATGAGGTACTTACCGTGCTGGAGCTGCCTGAGCCACCCGAACCTGACCCGGAATGCCCGTTCTGCCAGTACCGCCAGCAAGCTCGAGCAACCAACTACTAGGATCAAAACCATGACCTCAATCTCCTTTTCTCAAATGACATCCCGCGAACGGGTGAAAGCCGCCATGAAAGGCTTGCCCCAGGACCGGGTGCCAGTCTTCTATTGGCTGAACCCCCATGCGGCTGGTAAATTGATGGCCACCTACCAACCCGCTAACAACCGCACAGCTCAATTTATGGGTAAAAGTCTTTGGAAGTGGTTTTCCAAGAAGAAATTTGATGGGGGTGAGATCTCCAGGGCACTGCCAATTTCTTTAGATGGGTATGGCAACAGTGAATATGTTCTTGAACTGGGAGGAGATGTGGCGCTACTCTCTATCAGTGACAGTTATGCCATACAAAAAATGTATGTTAAAAAAGGAAGGATGAAGGTCCTTGACCTGTTCGGCAACATCCGCAGCATCGGCGGTATCTATGCAGATGTGACTGAACCGGTCATCAAATCCCTCGATGATCTGAAAACCTATCAATTTCCTGACTTTCAAGAAGAGAAGGGACTGGCAGCCTTCACACAATATCGCCAATCCCACCCGGATGTGTTCATTCTTGGTGCCAGTTTCGGGGTGCAGGATTTGTTCATTACACAGTTGTGGAACATGCCGGAAGCCTTGATGGCCATGATCGACCACTCTGCGGAAGTCAAAGTTTTCCAGCAGCGCATGGGGGACTGGGCCATTGACCTGGCAGTCCGCAACGTGCGTGCTGGTGCAGACGGCATCCTGATCTATGATGATTATGGTTACACAAAACACACCATGATCTCTGTAAACATGTGGAAAGAATTCACCCTGCCGCACCTCAAACGCATCATCGCTGCCATTCATGAAGAGGGGGGGTTGGCCATGCTGCATTCCTGCGGTTACCAGATGCCATTACTTTCCTACTACCCTGAAATTGACCTCGATGCGCTGCAAACCTTCCAACCCAAAGCCGGCAATGATTTTGAAAAAGCCTATGCCCAGTTCGGTGACAAACTGACCTTTGTCACCGGGATTGATATTCAACTCGGGGAATTAATGTCTCCTAACCAAATAAGAGAGGATATTTTCAAGAATTTCCATATTGGGAAAACGAAAAACCGCTTCATCCTTGGCACAACCCATGAACTGCAGTTCACCATGCCGGATGATAATATGAATGCGATTTTCAAGACCGTCGGTGAAATTCAAGATGGAATACTGAATTAAAACACAATGGAAAGAAAATCGTTATTTAAACTTTTTCAAATAATTATGTAGTCTTTTCAACGACCCAAAAATGGGATAAACCGAAAAACCTCAAGGGTGTTCTTTCAAATACTCGCAATATCCCCCGGATCATTTTTCCCAACCTGGGCGACCGGGCAATGATATTATCGTAAGACCCGAAGATAATCGTTCGTTGAATTACCCGTGCTGGCAGGCCACTCAACAATACTTGGATATCTTTTTTCGAATATACCCGCACATGCGGTGCCAATCGATCCCGCCAGCGGCGAGGAAGCCAGTTCACCAGGAATTTATTGCCAAAGCGATATTCACCCCGGATATAAATCCCGTGGGTTTCAAACGGGTATCCCCGGTTGGGGATGAACAGGACCAATCTTCCACCAGGCTTCAAAGTACGGAGGATCTCTTCCATCGATTTTCGATCATCCTGCACGTGTTCGAGAACTTCATGACTTAGCACCAAATCGAAACTTGCATCGGGGAAGGGAAGCTGCTCGCCAGCACCATTCACGATATGGGGTATTTTGGCATGGGCGCTAACAGCCCGTTCGAATTCAATTTCCAGCCCTATGCCGAACCGACGCGCCGCACGATTTCGGGCCACTGGGAGTCGCTGCTGATGGAGGCCGCGCGGCTGAGCGACGAAGGTCAGAAGTTCCTCGAAAGCGCGGGGGTCAAGTCTGATTTCATCAAAAAGCTCCCACTCGTGGGTATTTCCGGTATGTGCAACGTAGTTGCGGGAATCAAGGCGGCAAAATATTACGAGTTGAACGAGCGTGACGTG
>Ga0209048_10006458_pt1 | contig 10968 bp, 10 predicted proteins | sample FrelakmetCRP12CR_FD_187146 | JGI IMG/M metagenome (GOLD analysis project Ga0209048, IMG submission 187146) | Freshwater lake sediment microbial communities from the University of Notre Dame, USA, for methane emissions studies - CRP12 CR (SPAdes)... | ecosystem: Environmental > Aquatic >... | reverse complement strand
TGGGTCGCGGCACGGGCAAGTCCGCCCACGCGCTCGGCATAGAGTGATTCCCAGCAGAAAATGGCTATTTTAAGTGACTCCACAGTCGTTCCCTCCATTCACAAACAAGATTGGTAAGCTCCTGTCGCTCTGTGCAGTGTTTGATGCTTTCAGCAAGGTTTGTGTCACCAAGCACATCCGTAATCCAGCATGCAAAGTCCCCCCGTTCCAGATGGTGCTGGATAGAGTCCTTGGGCACGATATGCAAAAGCTCGCAGAACTGGTCCAGGTTGTATGCCGTATACCCAATAAAACCGGCAGGAGATGCGAAATGAAACGCGTCTTCCGGGGACAGCGTCCGCAATGTCTTTGCTGCCTTGCGGTTCTTCATGCCACGGATGTTGCGTTCCTCATAGTCTGCAAGAATTCTCATGTATGTCCTGAACGCATCTTCGCCTTCGAGATAACAGAAATACGAGTGCACTTCGCCACAGGAACCATACTTGGACGCCATGTAGTAGAAATGATCACTTGTCTGGAGGTATCTCCAGACCTGCTTGTCCTTTGCATAGGCGCGTGCCGTCTCAAGGGCCCGGCACGCTGCCTGCTGCCGGTCGTTTCCCATCCATGCGGATGTATCCTTCTCGATATCAGCCCATGAGATTGTCTCGGTTACATCAATAGTTCCAACCGGTGAATAATCCGCAAGTACTTTTGACGGCAGGATCGTAGAGACGCCCTGCGCTGAAAGTTCCTCCGGGAGATACCGCAGGAATTCGAAGATACCGGTGTCCGGCCACAAATGTTCCCCAAAGGATTCGTAATCCAAAAAGACATTCACGACATCCCCAGAAGATTGTGCCACCCATTTTGCATACGTATCGGCAGTCAGGGGATACATGTCCCACGAACGGTTGGTGAACCGGAATGCAATGTCATCTGACAACTGGGTGTTCCGGAGAAGTACAGGGATGTCCCTGCAGGTATATAGGTAATTAGGACTCCTCCATCCAAGGATGCGGTCTACACCCTCGGTAAAAATTCCGGCAAATCCCATATCCTTGATATGGGTTGCGATCTCGTTATTGAACGTAAATTCTGTGTTTTCAAAGACCGCAGGGTCTGCATGGAACAAGTCATGCATCAGATTGGCATGCATCCGGACCTGCTCAGTAAATTCGGTTTTGTCGTGGAAGCAGCTGGCGATACTATGGTAGTATGTTTGGGCGAGGACCTCTGCATTCCGGTGGGTGGCAACCTGCTCGAACAAGGCAAGGGCATCCGGGCTCCACTTTTCAACCTGTTCGATAAGGGTTCCGGAAAATGAGAACGCACAGGAGAACCCCGCGTCCATCATTTCCAGGATCATTGTTGTTGCCGGAATGTAGCATTTTTCAGCGACACGGAGCAGGATCTCGCGGTTGACCTCGTCAAAATACAGATTTAATACATCTTTTTTCTTTACCTTTGGATCCGGAGCAAAATGCCTGTTCAGCCGGTACGGCTGGTGCACCTCGAATCCAAACGATACTGCTGGCATATCTCCTTCTATCCTCCTTGTAAAGACCGGTCAAGCAGCCATCCGCCAGAATCCCGGCACCTGTTGATACCGTCTCCTCCAGTTGGGGACTGGTTTTTGGATCAAAAAAATCATCAGACGGGTAAATCAGGAACGCGATTCTGGACGGGGGGTGTCCTGTTCCTCAGTCATAGTGAAGATATCAGAGAAAAGATTTAAAGTTTTCCTATTCATATGGCTCGCCCGTGTATGATAGTTTATAAAGTGAAACAAGGAATTTGTAATTTTTAAAAAGGATTAGGGTTTTGTTTTGAGGATAATAATGTTTTAAATTTGAAAAATATCAAAAAATTGGGCGAATCCTCGATCAGAACTGATCTGCAACAAACGCTGTGGACGAAAGCATATCCCCAAGCCCGGTTGTCTTATTTATATTTTGCGAAATGTATGTGGGAACGAGGATCACCACCCAGTCGCCAACCTCAAAGATGCCCGTGGTCTGATCCGGACCAATCGCTTCCCGTACAGCATCGTACGCTAAAAGACCATTTGGCGACAGGATTTGCCTGTCACCTCCAGCTGCATCGGCAGTTACGTGTGCTGCAAGGAGGAGGGCATTCCGGGAAAGTTCGGGCTGCGCAGTTCCGGAGTTGAGGATGAGGATATAATATCCGAATGTATGGAGATGGATCCGGCGTACCCCGGTGGCATCTGCAAGAGCGATCGCCTCACGCATGCATGTAACTGGGGATAGTGGCGGGGAGCCTGCAGATTTGGGCGCTGTTCCCCGCAGGGCATGCATGAGAAGATCCAGTTCATATTCATTAAGCCCGATGCTGTCAGTATTTGGAATGATATGACGGAGCATCATTGCGAGCACAGATTGGTCGGCAACTGAAACGCACTCGACATGAGTCAGCATCAGGGGATTGGCACTGCGGATCATCTGGATCTGCCGGGCTGCAGTGATGAATTCCTGTTCCTTTCGCAGATACTGGTAACCTGAGAGGAATGCACGCCGGCAAGAGGCAATCTGTTTCAAAAAAGTATCCTGTAAAGCCTCTGGGATGATAACGGTGGAAGGATCATGGACAGGAGATACGATGAACCGGTTGCTCCGGGGCACAACCTGTTCAGCCACCGGCACTAAGTTTGGGGGGTATTCGAAAATCAGGTGAGTAGTATCAAAACGATCTCCCGCTCCTAATTCGAAAGTCAGGGGAATGACCCCGGCATCCTGCAGCATATCGCAGGTATGCGGGCCGGCACCAGGCACGGCACATACAACTGACGGGATGCCTAGTCTGCGCAGGTGAACTGCAGCAATTCCTGCCTGTCCTCCGATTGCCAGGGTACCTGCGGCAGAAAAAAATTCCGCGATATCGTGATACAATTGGGAATCTGTGACAAACCATTCGTCTGCCGTGGAGTACCGCATCGATGAAAGGAGGCGGTCACGAAGGATTTCCCGTCCCGGCACGCGCCGCTCCAGCATCCGGATAAGATCGGTTGTCACCGGGATAATCCGATCTAGGTTAGCATTGAACCCGGTGAGCACCGGATCCATTGGGGTTTTTCGAATGGATTGATACAGACTCTCCCAGATCTCTGCGTTCATAATCACATCACCTTCCCGCACGCCAGATAGGAAGTTCTCTGATTATAATTTTTTCATACAATCCCTGCTTTTCCTGCTCCCTGCTGTCCCCAATAGTATTAAACGTGGCTATATCCACCTTAGAATCATTGAGGCATATATGGTGACTGACCAATCCGAGCGGATGCAACGTGAGTTCCCCCATGTTCCTGAACGGATTTCTGGTCTGGTCGACCTCGCGTACAATCTCTGGTGGAGCTGGAACCCTGCTGTAAAAATGGTATTCAAACAATTAAACCCGCTGGCATGGATTGAGAGTATCCACAACCCGGTAAAAATGCTCAAGGAACTGCCCGAAGAGACCCTGATCAAGGCATCCAAAAATCCCAGGTACCTCCGCCATTATGACATCGTGATGTCGCGGTTCCGGCATGAACTGCATCAGAAAAACAGCTGGTTCACTGAACACTTCTCGTACAGCAATCACAGATCCCCGATCGCATATTTTTCTGCTGAATACGGGCTCCAGCACTCTCTTCCGTTCTATGCCGGGGGACTTGGTTTCCTTGCAGGAGATCATCTGAAGGAATGCAGCGATCTCGGGGTGCCGCTCTTTGCGGTGGGGTTCATGTATTCCGAAGGATACCTCCACCAGCATATCGGATCTGACGGGTGGCAGGAAAATATCCAGGAAGTCCTGAACCGGGATGCAGCCCCGATTACGCGTGTCATGTATAACCATGACACTCAGCTGGTAGTACGGGTGCCATTCATCGATCCCCCCATCTATGTGACAGTATGGAAAGTCCAGGTTGGAAATATTTCCCTGTACCTTCTCGATACAGATATTATAGAAAACGATCCGGTGAACAGGGCAATTACCCACAGGCTCTACACTGGTGACAGGGAGCAGAGGCTCATACAGGAGATCGTCCTTGGTATCGGCGGAAATTATATTCTCGATATTTTAGGCATCAGGCCATCGGTTATTCACCTCAACGAAGGGCATCCCGCATTCGCTCTCCTTGAGCGGATAAGGGAGAACGTTGCCGACAACATGAGTTTTGAAGAGGCATCTTACAGAGTACGGGAGACAACAATATTCACTACGCACACGCCTGTCCCGGCCGGGCATGATGCCTTTCCTCACAGCCTGATGGACAAATATTTCAGCCACTATTATTCTCTCCTCGGCACTGACAGGGATACAATTCTCCGGCTCGGGCATATGCCGCAGGATCCTGAAGGGCTGTTCAACATGACGGCATTCGCCTTACAGATGAGCGCTTTCAAAAACGGTGTCAGTGAAAAACACGGGGAGGTTTCCCGGCAGATGTGGCACCCGCTCTGGCCTGAGATCCCGGAAGAACAGATCCCCATCGGGCATATCACCAATGGTGTCCATGTGCCGACATGGCTTGACCCAAAGATGGAGCTCCTGCTCAACAAATATTTCTCACCATCCTGTCCGAACTGGCTGGATGAACACGACAGTCCCCGGGTCTGGGAAATGATTGATGAAATCCCCGATGAAGAGTTGTGGGCTGTTCACATGCAACTGAAACGCAAACTGGTCAACAGGATAAGGGAGCATAAACGTCGGAAATGGGTGGGGGAAGGAGCTGACCCGATCAATGTCATTTCCGGGGGTTCACTCCTCGATCCGAATGCACTGACCATCGGGTTTGCACGCCGGTTTTCGAGCTATAAACGTGCCGATCTTATCTTCCAGGATATTGAACGTCTGAAACGTATTGTAAACGATCGCTGGAGGCCGGTTCAGATTATTTTCGCGGGCAAGGCGCACCCTGCTGATGATGCAGGAAAAAAAATCCTCCAGAACGTATACCAGTATGCCCACCGGCAGGACTTCGGCGGCCGGATTGCCTTTGTTGAGGATTACGGGGAACAACTTGCGCAATATCTTGTCCATGGTGTGGATGTCTGGCTCAACACCCCGATTCCGCCAATGGAGGCTTGCGGGACGAGCGGGATGAAGGCATCATTGAACGGCGTGATCCACATGAGCATTCTTGATGGCTGGTGGATTGAGGGGTTCAACACAAAGAACGGGTGGGCTTTTGGTGACACGGTTCCGGAACAGAATCGCGATCGCGCAGATGCCGAACGGATTTACGAGATCCTCGAACGTGAGGTAGTGCCTCTTTTTTATACTAATTCTGATGATGGAATCCCACACATGTGGGTGAAAAAGATGAAAGAGGCTATTAAAACCAACGCACCCCGTTTTTCAGCACGCAGGATGGTAAAGGAGTATGTGAGCAGGGGATATGTGCCTGCACTTGCATTTGCGGAGAAAAAATATAAAAAATGAGGTGTATGGTATTATAGGAGAGGAAAAAAATTAGTCCTCGCCACTCTTTTGTTCTGCCGGTTTCTCCTTCTCGATCGGCAGCCTGCGCTTGCTGGTGTCTTTGAGTTCGTCCTCAGAGACATGCGGCACCGCATCCTGTATCTCTTTTAGGATTGCATCGACTGCATCCTGCCTCGGGATATCCCCCAGAATACTTTCGTCCATCACAGGGCGTCCCGCCACCTCAGCGGTTGTCTCTTCTGTTGCACCGAGGAACTTTGCCCCCTGACGGATTAACTGGGAGATTTCATAGGGGAAGATGATCTTTGTTGCCTGTCCGTTTGCCATTGCTTTTAATGCGTCCAGCGAGAGGACCGTGATTGCCCGTTTGTCAAGGGGTGCAGCACCGACCGAGAGAATCCGGAGCCCCTGTGCCTCACCCTGCGCCTGCAGGATCCGGGAGAGCCGCTCACCCTCGGCACGGAGCACCTTGCTCTGCCGTTCCCCCTCGGCTTCGAGGATCATGCTCTGTCTCAGGCCTTCCGCCTTGAGGATCGCAGAGCGTTTCTCACCGTCCGCCCGGAGGATCGCTGCACGACGGGCACGTTCTGCCGCAGTCTGTTCGGTCATCGCGTTCTTGACCGCTTCGACCGGGTCAACCTCTTTTATCTCGACACGCTCGACCTTGACACCCCACTGGTCTGTCTCCCGGTCAAGGATGTCGCGGAGCTTGGTGTTGATCACATCACGGTTATACAGGACCTCATCAAGCTCCATATCTCCGATGATGCCACGAAGGCTCGTCTGCGCGAGTGCGACTGTTGCCAGCCTGTAGTTGGTGACTTCAAAGAACGCCTTCTCCGGGTCGATGACCCGCACATAGACGATCGCGTCCACGTTAGTCGGTGAGTTGTCCTTGGTGATCACTTCCTGGCTGGGGACTTCCATCACCATTGTTCTCAGGTCAAGTTTTATCACTTCGCTGACAAAGGGAACAATCCAGCGGAATCCTGGATTTAAGCGCCCGATATATTTTCCCAGCCGGATCTGGAGCCCCTGTTCGTACGGCTGTACGATCACGACGCCCCGTGCAAAGATTGCGACGATAACCAGGATCAGGAATATGGTGATGAGTGTTTCGATGACTGCCATTTACATAACCTCCTCTACAACGATATGCACACCTTCGGAACTGACGACCCGTACTTTTTTGCCGGCTTGGATCCTCGAACCGGTGGAATGGGCGCTCCAGTCGGCGCTGCTGACGCTCACCTTACCGTTCAGGCTTTCCGGATCGACCTCTTTTATCACGATCCCCTCCCTGCCGACGAGGGAGTCGCGGCTGACGGTCGTCGGGCTCTCGTTGGGGGTCATCCTGCCGTATGCATAAACCGTAACCCCCCCTGCAACGATTGCGGCGGTAACGCCGACTATTGCACCCCAGCCGGAGTTGTAGATATCGATCCCGAGCAGGACCATGATGCCGAGCGCGATCATCACGGTCGCCGGCACTGTAGCAAAAAAGCCCGGGCTGTGCACTTCGGCAAGGAGGAGCACGGCGCCAATTAGAATCAGGAGCCACCCAAGCGTGATGCCTTCCAGCAATACCATGATCAGTGATCGGTGTTTTTTAAAGAAAAGGGTATGGGATAGTGCCATTTTTGTAAGAATTCAGTAGTATGGAGATTTTCGAATCCGAACCAAAGGCGAGGTCAAGAAGATCTCGGTTGTTATACCAGTAACCTCGCTATCTTCGATCTCCGATACGAAGTAGAGGATGAGAAAATTACCAATGTCACTTCCGTAACCTCGCTATCTTCGACCCGCGGGGCAGCCCTATATCATCAGCGATCATCCCGCATTTGACGCACATCAGGTATGCAACCGGCGGCAGGGCATCGTATTCGCTGAGCGATTCATAATTTGCCATGCCTTTTGCAATGATGACCGTGCACTGATCGATTGCTTTCGCAAGGTCTGCCGGCATTTTCGCAAGGTCAAGGCCAATCTCAGCGCCTCCCCCGGTGGTTGTGAGATGGTCCGCGATGCGGTCGAACCCAAAGGCAAGGGCATCCTCTATGGTCGCATCGTTGAGGATCGGCGCATCCCTGACAGCAACAGTCACGTGTGATCCGTGTGCCTTTAAGTAATCGACAACGAGACGATCAAACACAATCTCCCCGCAGTTATCCATAAGGTACACCACCCTTGAGGAGAGGTCGAGGATACGCGCAGTATCATCATAATCCAGCCCTTTCCTGAATTCATTGTTAAAATATTGGGAAAAGTCCGAGGTGACATCGTGGTCCTTGACTGCATAATCAAAGGTATTGCCAAGAACGCTTGCACAAACCCGGTCCTGGAAACTTGTCAGCGTTGCCCGCACATCTCTGCAGACTGAAAGGGCCTGCTCATTTCCTGCTTTTTTTAATTCACTGAAAGGATCACTGTTGCCAATCATTTCGCAGGCGGTACGGTGCACTCTGCTTGCAATCTGCGGGTGGAGGAGAGAGGACCCTTTCATGGATGTTAGAAGACCCTGACATGTTGCAAGCGTGCGGTCTGTGCATGCAGGATCTGCTGCGGCAAGCTGACATTCAAGAGCGACACGCGACAGGAGGCATTCAATGCAGGTGTCGGTGAGCTTCATGGCAGTATCATCGGGTTAGTGATATGATTAAAACAAACAATGAGGCCACTGCGATTTGAACGCAGGTCAGAAGACCCCCAGTCTCCTAGGATGGCCAGGCTACCCTATGGCCCCGCTCTCATACTATTCGTTCATATGGCTTATGTATCTTATCATGAACACTGCCGGTAAAAAAATATGAGATTATCTCTGCCATTCATCCCCGTAATTGATATTCTTGAACTCTTCGACGCGCTGCATAAGGTTTTCAAGTTCTGTATCATTGATTTTAATTTTACCCTCGATAGTATCCAGTTCGAGAAGGAGCTGCCGGATTCTCACATACATGAGATACATGATAAATTGCTGGAAAAATATTGCAATCCCGAAAATCACCAGAATATATGTTTCATACGCCATGGTCTCACAGAACCCTGGACACGCCGTATTGTTGTGTACAATTACCTCTTTGCAGGGTGGAAAAATCCCTGGTCATCACTGGAGCACGTACCATTCTCTCGGCTGAAATATATATAATGCTATTCAAATCGGATTCTCACCATGCGATTATAATACAATTATGCTCGCAGATTTTTATGAAGATATTCTCTCCTTAGGTTTTCCCTGTCTGGTATCCATACCATACGGGAAATTCTATCCAACCTCCGGTGTACGAAAAATTTCCTAATGCGGCGAAGAATGCGGCACAAATCAAAAAGATATGTATTTAAGGTACACACAGGAATTATGAATTATTAAAGGATGGTGCACCGGGTGCAAAAACCATGTTGAAGGATAAGATCTCCGGTTTTATTGAAAAACTCCGCATGATTGAGGGGGTTTCGTCATGTGCTTTAGTCTCACGCGATGGGATTGTCGCAGGAAAATTTTTTGACTCTGAGCTGAACGAACCGTGGTTTGGTGCGCTGACTGCAACCATCCTGGCATCTGCAGAATCCGCAGCAAATATTATCAGGATGCATTCGATGGACTCGGTCATCATCCAGGGAAATGAAGGTTCTATCATGGTAATGGGTGCAGGCGACAATTTTCTTGTTGCAACAATCCTCAAAAACCGTGCAGACCATACAAAAACCCATGAACAGATCCTGATGATAGCAAAAAAAATCGGTGAGGTGATGTAATGTATACGATTCTTGTCGTTGATGACAGTCCGTTTATTGTCGACGTATTTGTCACCATGCTTGAGCGGGGCGGGTACCGCACAGTTGCAGCGTATGGCGGGGAGGAGTGTCTTGAGATTCTTAAGACGGTCACCCCCGATCTCATCCTGCTGGACATTATGATGGAACCGATGGATGGTTGGGAGACACTGGAGAAAATCAAGGAAAACCAGTCCACAAAAGAGATTCCGGTACTGATGCTTACCGCCAAGCAGCTCACGCCTGCCGAGGCTCAGGAATACGGGATCTATATTGAAGACTACGTATTGAAACCCATAACCCACCGCGAACTCTACGATGCGATTGAGCATGTACTCAACCGCAGGCAGGCACTCAAATCGGATGCCGATGTAGCACGCCAGTCCGGTTTTGATGATCAGGTGATCAGCGAGTATGCACGTCTGAGCAAGAGCATCGATGTCAACAACCGCCTTCTTAAGATCCTCGAGACCACCTACAACATCAACGACACAAAAATGCGTGTATCAGATGAGATATCTCGGGCGATCAAGAGCATGGAGACCAATATTAAGTTCCAGGAGAGCCGGCTGCAGCAGATCAAAGATGAGCTCTCCGGTACTCTATCCAAGGATGCAGCGGGTTGAAATTATTGCGGGGGCATTTAGTCAAGGAACCTCTGGGTGAGCGTGAGCGAGTTTTCTCCCACTCACCTATAGTTCAGGATATGCAATTTGGATCAAAACGGTTCAAATCGGCCCGATTCCCATCAGAAGTGAGCGCGTGTGAATAATACTATCATGATCGTGGATGACAGCCCCTATATTGTTGACGGGCTTGTTGCGCTCCTTAAGCGCAGGGGCTATCAGCCTGTTGCCGCCCACGGTGGAGATGAGTGTCTTGCTCTTCTTAATACAGTAAAACCCGATCTCATCCTGCTGGATATCATGATGGAACCAATGGACGGCTGGGAGACACTGGAGCGAATCAAGAGCAACCCTGAAATAAATACCATACCGGTGCTGATGTTTTCGGCAAAAAAGATCACGCCTGACGAAGCTCAGGAACACAGCATGAGCATCGATGATTTTGTCTCAAAACCGGTAAACCCTACGCAGCTCCTCGAATCAATTGAGCGGATTTTTGAAAGGCGCAAGGACGTCGCAATGGAGGCGCTCCTTGCCAAGAATGCAGGATTGGATCCCAAAATCGTCGAAGAATACTCATCACTCCGGAAGAATATTGAGGTGGACAAAAACCTGCTGGTTGTCCTTCGTGCGTCCAGGGGTATGGAAACACCCGGCAAAGAGGTATCTGAGGCGGACCGCAATGCCATTGTAAAACTCGAGGAAAAGATTGCTACAGGTGAGATACGAATAAAGGAGATCAATGACCTGTTCACCAGCAATATCTGATATGAATTAAGTACTAGCTACACTACTTCTATTATTTTGATAACTTTTATATACTTTTCTTGCATTGTAATAATGCTACACATCCTACCTTGGGGGCTCGTAGCTCAGTCCGGTAGAGCGCCTGGCTTTTAACCAGGTGGTCGGGGGTTCAAATCCCTCCGGGCCCGTTGCCACGAATTAAATCGTGGAGTTTTTCCGGTGATGCATCTGAGAGGAAACATAATCGAGACGGAGGTTTTTATTTGGACACCAAACTGAACGTGTTGACCCATGTCATGGTGCCTGACCATACCATTATGAGTGAGGAGGAGGTCAGAACGCTGCTCTCCCACTACAATATTACAACTGAACAATTACCTAACATTTTCCACGA
>Ga0209048_10006457_pt1 | contig 10969 bp, 13 predicted proteins | sample FrelakmetCRP12CR_FD_187146 | JGI IMG/M metagenome (GOLD analysis project Ga0209048, IMG submission 187146) | Freshwater lake sediment microbial communities from the University of Notre Dame, USA, for methane emissions studies - CRP12 CR (SPAdes)... | ecosystem: Environmental > Aquatic >... | reverse complement strand
CAACTGGCCGGCGCTGTGGATGATCTACGAGCCGCCCGACCCGCACCGGGTCGGGCCGTTCCTGATCCAGGGCCTGTTCGTCCGACGGGATGATGACCCCCCTCGGCGACCCCGACTTCAACCGTGACCGCAGCGCCTCGATGCGTAAGCTGATCGGTGATCGCATGAGGGAGATGAAGCATCGGGACTTCGCCGACTTGCTGCACACGGCGACCAAGCAGGACGAATGGCTTCTCCTGCTGCACGGCGCCGTGCTCGGATTCGGCGCCGGCCTGATACATCTGGCGATCTTCGGATGAGCGAGAACGGCCACGACCCGACCGCCGCCGGCGCCGATCCGCCGCCCCCGCCGCAGGCCCACGGGGCCGAGCTCGAGCGCTCGAGCGGCGTGGTCGAGGCGCTGCCGGGACTGGCCCGCGTGGCCGCCGGCGCCTGGATTCGCACCGCCGCGTGGGGCGTGGGCAAGTCACTCGAGCTCGGCGCCCGGGCCGCCACCTCTCCCGACCAGGCGGTCAAGTTCGCCGGCGACTTCGCCTCCGGCATGCGCGACTACGCCCGCGAGCACTCGGGATCTCCGACCTCGACGAGCGGGTTGCGCGAGCTCGCCGGCCCGTCACGGCCGGGGGTGCGCGCACGCCCGGCGGTGCGCAACGGCACCCGTCAGGCGGACAGCCAGACGGACATCTCCCTGCGTGCGCAGTGCGCCGAGCTGCTGCGGCAGTCGGCCGACGTGACCGTGGAAGACGGGGCGCATCCGGCCTACGCGCGGATCCTCGCCGAGCTCGCCCCCGACGAGGGCCGGGTCCTGCGCCTGCTCGCCACCGAGGGCCCCCAGCCCTCCGTCGACGTGCGCTCGTCGAACCTGATCGGCGTCGGCTCCCAGCTCGTCGCCCAGGGCCTCAACATGATCGGCGCCCAGGCCGGCTGCCGCTTCGTCGACCGCGTGCCCGCCTACCTCAACAACCTCTTCCGCCTCGGCCTGATCTGGTTCTCCCACGACCCGGTCGATGACCCGATGCGCTACCAGGTGATCGAAGCCCAGCCCAACGCGATGCAGGCGATCAAGAGCGCCGGCCGCGCCAAGACCGTCCACCGCTCGGTGCATCTGACCCCGTTCGGGAAGGACTTCTGCGACGTGTGTCTGCCGTTGGATACGGCGGAGATCGAGTTGCTGACGGAGGGGTAGGACTTCTCCGCGATTCCGCGCGGCGGTGCGCTGCGTAAACGGCTGGCTGGGGAAGAGGGCAGTCAGTGGAGGGGCGCCGGGTCCCCGGGGCCGGTCTGAGCGTGCTCATGTCCCCAAATTGCCCCGGGCCAAGGGGTCCTTGGGCAGATAAGCGCGACATGCATGCTCATCTGCCCAAGGTCGTCCCGCCGGCGGCGATCTGTGGCAATAAGCAGGTCGAGAATCCGGTGCATCAGCCTCCGGGAAGCGTGACGGGCCAAAACGGCCCGCGGGAACGCCGAACGGGACCGATGCCCTTCCCCAGCAGGCCGTTTACGTCCCGCACCCCGATCACCCCCTCCGACAGCCCAGAAAGGCCTAGCCACCCAGCGCCGCCAGCAACCCCGCCGCGAACCCCGATAACCGCTCCGGGGTAAACCGCGCCGGGTCCGACAGCACCAAACGGCCGGCCTCCTCGGCGGCGATCACCGTCATGGCGGCGTCGAGCAGCTGCTCGCGCCGCTGTTCACGCGGGAGCCGGGGGGCGTAGGGACGGCGGCGGCCGGCAGGGGTCATCGGGCAGGCCGCCGCTCCCGCACTACAGATCGGACTTGAGCGCGAAGTACAGCGCTCCGAACAGGCTCCGCCCCGGGACCTTGACGAGCATCTTGCCGAGGTTCGCACCGGGCACGATCTGCACCAGCTCGTCGCGGATCTGACGGATCAGCAGGTTCGGGTTGGTGCTCACGCTCTCGTAGTCGATGACCAGGACCTCGACCTCGGGATCGAGCTTGCCGGCTTCGACGTAGGTGGTGAAGTCGAACGCCTTGTGACCGAGCGGGTCCTCGCGCATCGAGTACAGCGGCCACAGGATCTTGGCCGGCCAGCGGGCGCTGCCGGTGAGCGTGTTGACGCCCCTGCCGCGCTCGGGATCGAACTTCTTGCCCAGCCATGGCATCCACGCGTCGGTGATCGTGCCGATCGCCTTGTCGGCCACCGGGTGCATGGTCCAGGTCACGAGGATGCCCTCGGTCTGGCCGCGCACGCCCTCCGCGGCGCGCCCGCACAGGAACAGCTCCTGCAGCTCGCCGAGCGCCCCCGACCGATCGCTGGCGGCCCGTCGGCCGAGCTCGGCGATCCAGTCCCAGGCCGCCTCGCGCGCGCCCGCGGGATCGGTCTTGGCCTGCTCGCGCAGCTTCGCCACCCGAGCCGCCACGGGGCCGCCCCGCAGCGCCGCCTGGCCGTTGGGACTCCTGTTCGGGGACTTCGTCGCCTCTGCCATCCGGTCTCCCTTGCCTCGTTGCCTTCCGCGCCGCGATCCTACTGCGGCAACGCACCGCGCGCCCGCAATGCCAGTCCGAGCCCGAAGCGTCCGTCGGCGGAGTCGAGCGCGTCGCCGAGCAGCTCGGCTACGAGATCGACGCCTGTTCGATCCAGCACGAGATGTCCACCCACTACGGCCGCATGGTCACCGCCGGCCCGCTCCCCGGTGGGTGATGCTGCGCGCGATCGAGCGGGTGATCCCGCGGCGGCTCGATCCCGAGTCGGCCGGTGCGCTCGAGGCGACGTTCGAGTTGCGCGTCCGCCGTCCGGCCGGGGACGATCCCGACCGGTTCGCGATCCGGATCAGCCACGGCCGTTGTGAGGTGCGGCCGGGCAGCGCCCCCGACGCCCAGGCGGCCGCCACATTCGGCGCCGACGACCTCGTTCGGCTGGTCAGCGGCGGGGTGGGCTGGCCGGAGCTGCTGTCGAGCGGCAGGCTCGAGATGCCGGGCGATCCGTTCCTGGCGCTGCGCTTCCCGACCCTGTTCAGGCTGCCGGCTGCCCGGAGCTGAGCTCGGGCCGCAGCGCGAGGTCGCTGCTCGCGCCCGCCAGCGCTCCGCCGGGACAGTCGGCGCAGGCGACGCGGCGGCGCGGGTTCTGGATCCCACCGAGCGCGAACACGCCGCCGAGGAGCGCCAGTCCGGCGCCGATCAGCATCGCGACCCGGAACGACTCCACCGAGGCGTCCACCAGCGCGGCGTGCACCACTTCGCGTGCCGGCCCGCTGACCCCGGAGGTGTCGATCACGAGCGGGCGCGTGCGGGCGTTCGCGACCGCCGTGCGCGCCTGCGGGCTGAGCGGCCGGCCGGCGAGGTGGTGGTCGAGCCGGCTCTGGAAGCTTGCGGTCACGACCGCCCCGAGGGCGGCGATCGCGAGCAGCCCGGCGACACGGGCGACGGCGTTGTTGATCCCGCTCGCCACGCCCGAGTGCCCGGGCTCGACGGCGCCGAGCACGGTCGCGGTGAGCGGTGCGACGGTCATCGCCATGCCGAGCCCGAACACGAGGATTCCCGGGAGCACCGCGCTGACGTAGTCGGCGTTCGCGGTCATGCGGGTCAGCAGCAGCAGACCGGCGCCGGCGATGACCGGGCCTGCACCCATGAACAGACGCGGCCCGAAACGGTCGGCGAGCGCCCCGAACCGCTTGGAGAGGGCGAAGATCAGGATCGTGATCGGCAGCAGCGCCAGACCCGCCTGCAGCGCCGTGTAGCCGCCGACCTGCTGGATGAACAGGACCACGAAGAACGTAGCCACGCTCAGGCCCGAGTACAGCAGCAGCGTGGTCAGGTTGCCGACGGTGAAGTTGCGCGAGCGGAACAGCCCCAGCGGCATCATCGGCTCCGGCGTCCGGCGCTCCCAGAGGATGAACGCGATCAGCAGCAGGATGCCTCCGATCAGCGGGATGAAGACGATCGGATCACTCCAGCCGAATCGGCCCTGCTCGATCAGCGCGAACACCGGGCCGCCGAGGCCGAACGCGGCCAGGATCGCGCCGGGCCAATCGACGTGGCCGCCGGTCGGCCGGTCGGCGGGCAGCGCGCGCAGCAGGTACAGCGTGATCGCGACCGGCAGCACGTTGATGGCGAAGATCCAGCGCCACGAGGCGAGCTGGATCAGGGCCCCGCCTCCGAGCGGGCCCACGACGGTGGCGATCCCGGTCCAGGCGGTCCAGCTGCCGATCGCGGTGGCCCGCTCACCCTCATCGAAGGTGTCCATGATCAGCGCCAGCGTGCTCGGGACCAGCAGTGCGCCGGCGATTCCCTGGATCGCCCGCGCGCCGATCAGGAACCCGCTGCTCGGCGCGATCGCGCACAGCAGCGAGCAGACCCCGAACCCGGCCAGGCCGGCGGCGAACACGCGCCGGCGTCCGAGGACGTCGCCGAGCGAGCCGCCCACCAACAGCAGCGAGGACAGCGTCAGCAGGTAGGCCTCGACGACCCATTGCTGCGCCGCGAGGCCGCCGTGCAGGCTGGCGCGGATCGCCGGCAGCGCGACGTTGACGACCGTGCCGTCGAGGAACACGACCGCCGAGCCGAGGATGCAGGCGATCAGGACCAGCCGCTTGTTGGGGGCGGCGGACAGGACTAGCCGGTCCCCTGCGAGAAGACGTCGTTGGACTCGTAGCCGGCGAACGAGACGCTCGACTGGAACGGCAGCCGCGTCTTGACGATCACGCAGTAGCTGCGGCGGTGATCGACGCTGATCACGCAGGTCCGGTAGATGGCGCCGGGCTCGATCGCGACCGTGCTCACGTACGCGAGGTGGCGGCGAAACTCGGCCGGAGCGCGGTCGCCGATCCAAGCCTGGGCGCGGGAGATCGCGTCCTGCATCGCGCGGCGATGGGCGACCACGGTGCCGTGGTGGACGAGTCCGGCGGTGAGCATGATGGCGGCGACGCCGGCGACGAGCGCGGTTCCGGCGTAGTCGCGGGCGACCACCGTCGGCAGGTCGCCGCGGACGCGGCGCAGGAGCGCGCCCAGCGGCCGCGACAGCAGCACCACGACGAGCAGGTTGATGACGATCGCCGCGACCAGCGCGCCGAGCAGTCGCTGGGTCTCGCCCGCGGGGGGCAGGAGGTGGCCCACCACCGCGTCGAGCACGGTGAAGGCGGCAAACGCGGGCCACATCCAGGCGCCCCGGCGACGCCATCGCAAGCGGTTCAGCCAGGCTTCCTCCACCCCGCACAGGGTAAGCCTGGACCCCCGAACTCGTCGATGCCCGTGGCTTGGGGTAATCTCGCCGAGTGCCCCATCGGCGGGCCTGACCGGAGATCCCGGGAGGGCTCGGGAAGCGGGTCCGGACGGAGATCCCGATCGGGCCCACGGAGGAAAGGGAAGCGCGCGATGGCGACCCAGACAGCACGGCAGGCGCAGGCCGGCGGCGGCTATCTGCTGCCCGAGGACCGCATCGCGCTGCTGCGGGCGATGCTCCTGATGCGCGGGCTCGAGGAGCGCGCCATGAGCCTGTACCGGCAGGGGAAGGTCCCCGGCTCGTTCTACGACGGATACGGCCAGGAGGCGGTGTCCGCGGGCGCGGCGTTCGCGATGGCGCCGGAGGACCGCCTGTGCATCCTGCACCGCGATCTGGCCGCGCACGTGATCCGTGGCGTGGCGCCGGCCCGGATCCTCGCCCAGTACCTCGGCCGCGAGGCCGGCGTGACTCGGGGCCGTGACGGCAACGTGCACTTCGGCGACCGGCGGCTGGGCTGTGTCGGGATGGTCTCGATGCTCCCCGACATGATGCTCGTCGCCACCGGCATGGCGATGGCGTTCAAGCTCCGCGGCGAGGCGCGCTGCGCGATCACGTGGTTCGGCGACGGCTCCACCTCACGCGGCGATTTCCACGAGGCGATGAACTGGGCCGGGGTGCAGAAGCTTCCGGTCGTGTTCGTGCTCGAGAACAACCAGTACGCGTACTCGACCCCGATCGACAAGCAGTTCGCGGTCAACCCGGTCGAGCGGGCCGCGGCCTACGGCTTCGTCGGGGTGACCGTGGACGGCAACGACGCCGAGGCGATGTTCGAGGCCACCCGTGCGGCCCGGGAGCGGGCCGTGGCCGGCGACGGCCCCACCCTGATCGAGGCGGAGACCATGCGCATGCACGGTCACGCCGCTCACGACGACATGAAGTATGTGCCCAAGGAGCAGGTGGAGGAGTGGCGTAAGCGCGACCCGATCGAGCGCCAGGAGACCCGGGTCAAGGCCGACGGCGCCGACGTGGAGGAGATCCGCACCGCGGTCAGGGCGGAGATCGACGCGGCCACCGAGGAGGCTCTGCGCTCGCCCATGCCCGACCCGGCGAGCGCTACCCAGGGCGTCTTCTGCGAGGGCGAGCCTGAGCCGCTCGGGGATGGCCTGGCGCCCTGGAGTGGGTTCGCGGCGCGACGCGGAGAGGTGGCCTCCTGATGCCCACGCTCACCTATCTACAGGCGATTTCCTCAGCGCTCCGCGACGAACTGCGCGCCGATGACCGGGTGCTCGTCATGGGCGAGGACATCGGCGTGTTCGGCGGCGCGTTCAAGGTCACCGACGGGTTCGTGGAAGAGTTCGGCACCGACCGGGTGATGGACACGCCGCTGGCCGAGTCGGCGATCATCGGCACCGCCGTGGGCGCGGCCGTGGTCGGCATGCGCCCCGTGTGCGAGATGCAGTTCGCGGACTTCATCGCGTGCGGCTTCGATCAGCTCGTCAACGTGGCCGCGAAGATGTACTACCGCCAGGGTCTCGCGGTGCCGATCACCGTGCGCCTGCCGTCGGGCGGGGGCTTCTCCGGTGGCCCCTTCCACTCCCAGAACCCCGAGGCGTGGTTCATGCAGTCGCCCGGCATCAAGGTGCTCGCCCCGGCGACCGCCGAGGACGCCAAGGGTCTGCTGCACGCCGCCATCCGCGACCCGAACCCGGTCTGCTTCATGGAGCACAAGCACCTGTACCGCCGGATCAAGGGCGAGGTCCCGGCGGGCGTCTACGAGACCCCGATGACCGCTCGTGTCGCGCGCCAGGGATCGGACCTGGTCGTGATCGCCTACGGGGCGATGGTGCACGTCGCGCTCGAGGCGACCGAGGACCTCGACAGCGCCTCGGTGCAGGTGCTCGACCTGCGCTCGCTCGTCCCGCTCGACAACGAGGCGATCCTGGCTGCGGTCGCCGAGTGCTCGAAGGTGGTGATCCTCGACGAGGCCAACACCACCTGTGCCGCCGGCGCCCAGGTGGCCGCGCTGATCGCCGAGCGCGGCTTCGAGGACCTCGACGGCCCCGTCATCCGGGTGTCGACGCCGGATGTCCCGATCCCCTTCTCGCCGCCTCTGGAGCAGGTCGTGCTCCCCAGCGTCGAGCGCGTCAAGGAGGCTTGCCGTGAGCTCCTCGCGTACTGAGCTCGTCGACGTGACGATGCCGCAGATGGGCGTGTCCGTCGCCGAGGGCACCGTCGTGCAGTGGCGCAAGCAGGTCGGCGATCAGATCCAGGCCGACGAGACGATCTGCGAGATCTCGACCGACAAGATCGACACCGAGGTGCCGGCGCCGGCCGGCGGTGTCGTGGCCGAGATCCTGGTGCCGCTCGAGGCCACGGTCGCGGTCGGGGTGGTGCTCGCGCGGATCGCGCCCGAGGGCGCCGTGGCCGCGAGCCCCGGGCCGGGCGCGCCGGCCACCGCCGGCGGGGCCGCCGCAGCCACCAACGGGAACAGCGCCGGCGCGGCCGTCGCGCCGGCGGTCAACGGCGCTCCGGCGCCGGCGGCGTCCACCGGGGCGACGGGTGTGCCACGGCGCTACTCGCCCGTGGTGCAGCGCATCGCGGCCGCCCACGGGATCGATCTCGAGCGCGTGACCGGCACCGGACGCGACGGCCGCGTGCGCAAGCAGGACGTGCTGGCCTTCGTCGAGGCGGAGGGCGCCACCGAAAGCGCGGCCGCCACCGCCCCGGAGCCGCCGCTGCACATCGAGAGCCCGTACCGCCCAGATCCCGCGGCGGTGGCCGACGGCGGCCAGCTCTCGCGGATGCGGCGGCAGATCGGCGAGCACATGAAGCGCTCGCTCGACACCGCGGCGCACTGCACGACGTGGATCGAGGTCGACATGAGCGCCGTCGAGGGCGCGCGAGCGCCGCTCGGCCTGACGGCGCTGGCGTTCGTCGCCCGCGCCACGACGCTGGCGCTGCGCGAGCACTCATCGCTCAACGCCTGGCTCGAGGGTGAGCGCTACACCCGCCACGACGCGGTCAACCTTGGGATCGCCGTGTCGCTCGGCGAGAACGGCCTCATCGTCCCGGTGCTCAAGGATGCCCACGAGCTCTCGGTCGAGGGCCTCGGGGTGCGGATCAAGGACCTCGCGCGTCGTGCGCGCGCGGGTGAGCTGAGCCCCGATGAGGTCAGGGAGGGGACGTTCACGATCACCAACCCGGGCCAGTACGGCTCGATCATGGCCACCCCGATCATCAACCAGCCTCAGGTGGGGATCCTCGACCTCGAGGCCGTGACGAAGCGGCCCGTCGTGATCACCGACGCCGCCGGCAACGACGCGATCGCGATCCGCCCGATGACCATCCTCGGCCTGAGCTGGGACCACCGCGCGCTCGACGGCGCGATCGCGGCGCAGTTCCTGGCCGCGGTCAAGCGCCACCTGGAGGCCTGGACGGCGGTGTAGCGTTCAACGCGTTCGTGGGGATCGCTTTGCCGCTGCGCATCCTCGTCTGGAGCGACGCCGGCGGCACGGCGCTCGGGTACCGCGATCCGCACGAGCTGGCCGGCGCCTACGACCTCGCCGACCATGCACAGACGTTGGACCAGATGGCCGGACTGCTCGCCGCGCTGGTCGCCGAGGCGGCCGGGTGACTCCCGCGCGCAGCTACGATCTGACCATGCGCGGAGACCGTCCGGAGCTGTGGGTCTGTCACCTCGGGACGATCGAGTACCGGGAGGCACTCGCGCTCCAGGAGCGCATCCGCAGCGCCCGGCAGGCTGGCGAGCTGCCCGATGTCCTGCTCACGCTCGAGCACTGGCCGGTGTACACACGCGGCCGGCGCTCGTCCGCGGGCGAGCTGCCGATGGGCGAGGACTGGTACCTGATGCAGGGCATCGACATCGTCGAGACCGACCGCGGCGGCAAGTTGACCTACCATGGCCCCGGCCAGCTCGTCGGGTATCCGATCGTCGGCGTCAACGACGTCGTCGGCTACGTGCGCACGCTCGAGCAGGCGCTCGTGACGGCGCTCGGCGACGAGGGCATCTGCGCGCGGGCGCGACCGGACGAGGGCCCCGACTACACCGGCGTGTGGGTGCAGGACCGCAAGATCGCGTCGATCGGCGTTCACGTCGCTCGCGGGGTGACCACGCACGGCTTCGCGGTCAACGTCGAGAACGACCTGCAGCCGTTTCAGTGGATCGTCCCGTGCGGCCTCGACGGCGTGCAGATGACGTCGGTGATCAGGGAGACGCACCGTCTGCAGGGCCAGCTGCCGTGCTTCCGCCGCCGCGCCGCCTGGCGGGTCGCCGAGGCTCTCGGACGCCGGCAGCGGCTCATCAGCGTGGCCCGGCTCGAGGCCGCCGTCGGCACCCGCCAGCCTGCCTGAGCCACGGACCGCGCGGGTCGGAGTCCCCGCCGCGGTAGCCTTGGGTACATGAGCGTCGAACCGATTCGCGAGCATGTGACCCGGTCGCGCTCCAATCCGGGTGGAATGAACGTGCTCAGCGTGCTCGGGCCCGACGTGCAGCCGCACCGGGCTCGCAAGCCGCCGTGGTTCAAGGTGCTCGCCCCTGGCGGGCCCCGGTATCGCGAGCTGAGCGCGACGATCGAGAGCGAAAACCTGCACACCGTGTGCCAGGAGGCCGCCTGCCCGAACATCGGCGAGTGCTGGCAGCGCGGCACGGCGACGTTCATGATCCTGGGCGACACGTGCACGCGCCGCTGCGGGTTCTGCAACGTCAAGACCGGCAAGCCGACGTGGAACGATCCGCTCGAGCCCGCGCGCGTGGCCCGCTCGGTGGCCAAGATGGGCCTGCGCCACGCCGTGATCACGTCCGTCGACCGCGACGATCTGCCCGACTACGGCGCGTCGGCCTTCGTCGGCGTGATCCGCCAGATCCGCCACCAGGCGCCGCAGTGCAAGGTCGAGGTCCTGACCCCGGACTTCCGTGGCGCCGAGATGCCGCTGGCCAAGGTGATCGCCGAGCACCCCGACGTCTTCAACCACAACGTCGAGGTTGTGCCGCGGCTCTACCCGGTGGCTCGGCGCGGCTCGCAGTTCGAGCGCTCCTGCCGGGTGCTGCGCAACGCGAAGGAGATGGGTGGCGACGAGGTGGTCACGAAGTCCGGCCTGATGGTCGGCCTGGGCGAGAGCTTTGAGGAGATGGTCGAGGCGCTCGGAATCCTTCGTGAGCACCACGTGCAGGTGCTCACGGTCGGTCAGTACCTGCGCCCGACCGAGCAGCATCTGCCGATCGTCCGCTACTGGCATCCGGACGAGTTCTCAGAGCTCGAGCGCGCCGCCTACGCGCTCGGCTTCGAGCACGTCGCGGCCGGCCCGCTCGTCCGCTCGAGCTACCACGCCGATCAGCACGTGGCTCAGCACCAGCCCGGAACCGGTCCGCTGGCGGCGACCGCGGAGCGATGATGCGCCGCCGGCTCGGATCCGCACGCGGGCGCCGGGCGCTGATCGTCCTCCTGGTCGTGGTCCTCGCCGCGCTGGTCGTGGCGCCGGTTGCGCTTGCCGCCGCGGGCGGCGGCTCCTCAGGCTTCAGCGGTGGCGGTGGCGGTGGCGGTGGCGGTGGAGGCGGCGGCGGTCACGGCGCCGGTCTCTACATCATTCTGCAGCTGTTCCTCCGGCTGATCCTGTTCACCCACGGGGTGGCGCGGATCATCGTGATCGCGCTGATCGTCGGCGCGGTTCTGTTCTTCTACCTGCGCCCGCGGGTCCAGGCTTTCTGGCAGGGTCAGCGCGACACCGGTCAGGCTGCCCGGCGCCAGGTGGCGCGCCGCCAGCGTCGGGTCG
>Ga0209048_10006456_pt1 | contig 10969 bp, 23 predicted proteins | sample FrelakmetCRP12CR_FD_187146 | JGI IMG/M metagenome (GOLD analysis project Ga0209048, IMG submission 187146) | Freshwater lake sediment microbial communities from the University of Notre Dame, USA, for methane emissions studies - CRP12 CR (SPAdes)... | ecosystem: Environmental > Aquatic >... | reverse complement strand
GAGCTGCGCGCGTGCATGCGCAGCGCCACCAGCTTGAGGTTCAGCAGCACTTCGACGACGTCTTCCTGCACGCCCTCGATGCTGGTGTACTCGTGCAGCACGCCATCGATCTCGACCTCGGTGATCGCCGCACCGGGCATGGACGACAGCAGCACGCGGCGCAGCGCGTTGCCGAGCGTGTGGCCGAAACCGCGTTCGAACGGCTCGATGACCACGCGCGCCTGGCGCGGCGCCACCGGCTGCACCTTGACGACGCGGGGCTTGAGAAACTCGCTCACTAACGATTGCATAGCTGCCTACCCTTATTTCGAATACAACTCGACGACCAGGTTCTCGTTGACGTCGGGGAGCACGTCCTCACGGGCCGGTATCGCCTTGAATACTCCGCGCATGTCCTTGTCGTTGACCTCGACCCACTCCGGCAGGCCGGCCTGGATCGCCGCGGCCAGCGCGCCCTGGATGCGCAGCTGCTTGCGCGCGCGCTCGCGCACCTGCACCACGTCGCCGGGCTTGCACTGGTAGGAGGCGATCGAGACGATCCCGCCGTTGACCTCGATGGCCTTGTGGCTCACCAGCTGGCGCGCTTCCGAGCGCGTCGCCCCGAAACCCATGCGGTAGACCACGTTGTCGAGCCGCGCTTCCAGCAGCTTCAGCAACTGTTCGCCGGTGGCGCCAGTGCGCCGCGCCGCCTGCTGGTAGTAACCGCGGAACTGCCGCTCGAGCACGCCGTACATGCGGCGCAGCTTCTGCTTCTCGCGCAGCTGCGTGCCGTAGTCGGACAGCCGCTGGCGGCGCTCGCTCTTGATGCCGCCGGGCGGCACCTGGAACTTGCACTTGCTCTCGAGCGGCTTGGCGCCGCTCTTGAGGAACAGATCCGTGCCCTCGCGGCGGGCGAGCTTGCAGGTGGGACCGAGATATCGCGCCATGTTTTCCTTCCTTGAGTGCGCGTCAGACGCGGCGCTTCTTGGGCGGACGGCAGCCGTTATGCGGAATCGGCGTGACGTCCTCGATGCTGGTGATCTTCAGGCCGCAGGAGTTGAGGGCGCGGACCGCCGACTCGCGCCCCGGCCCCGGGCCGCCGACGCGCACTTCGACGTTCTTGACCCCGTGTTCCTGCGCGGCGGTGCCGGCCTTCTCCGCGGCCACCTGGGCGGCAAACGGCGTGCTCTTGCGCGAACCGCGGAAGCCGCAGCCACCCGAGGTCGCCCACGACAGCGTGTTGCCCTGCCGGTCGGTGATCGTGATGATCGTGTTGTTGAAGGAGGCATGCACGTGCGCGATCGCGTCGAGCACGTTCTTGCGAGCCTTCTTCGGCTTCTTGGCGGCGGCGGCGGCGGCGGCGCTAGCGCTGCTGCCGGACTGCGGGGTCTTCTGTTCAGCCATGAGTATCGTTGCCTGCGGTTAAATCTGTTTACACTTTTCCGGGCGGCGCGTTCAGCTTGACTGCCTGCTTGCGCGGGCCCTTGCGGGTGCGTGCATTGGTGCGGGTACGCTGGCCGCGCACCGGCAAGCCCTTGCGATGGCGCATGCCACGCCAGGTGCCGAGGTCCATGAGCCGCTTGATGTTCATCGACACCTCGCGGCGCAGGTCGCCCTCCAGCGGATAACGCGCCAGCTGCGCGCGCAGCGCCGTCACCTCCGCCTCGGTCAGGTCCTTGACCTTGGTGGTCGGATCGATGCCTGCGCCCACGCAGCACGCGAGCGAGCGCGCCGGCCCAATGCCGAAGATGTGCGTCAGGCCGATGACAATGTGCTTGTTCATCGGAATATTGATGCCGGCTATGCGTGCCATGCTGCTACCCCTATCCTTGCCGCTGCTTGTGCCGTGCGTCGGCACAGATCACGTAGACCACGCCGCGACGGCGCACGATCTTGCAGTTCTTGCAGATTTTCTTGACTGACGGACGTACTTTCATCGCTCACCTGTAGCCGGAACATTGCGGCCGGCGCCCAGCAGATTCGCCTTTTTCATCAGGCCCGGGTAGTGGTGCGACATCATGTGCGCCTGGAGCTGCGCCATGAAATCCATCACCACCACGACCACGATCAGCAGCGAGGTGCCGCCGAACTGGAACGGCACGCCCTGCGAGGACACCAGCACCTCGGGCAGCAGGCACACCGCCATGATGTAGAACGCGCCCCACAGCGTCAGGCGCGTCAGCACCTTGTCGATGTACTCGCCGGTCTGCTGCCCGGGGCGGATGCCGGGAATGAAGGCCCCGGACTTCTTGAGGTTGTCGGCGGTCTCGCGCGCGTTGAACACCAGCGCGGTGTAGAAGAAGGTGAAGCCCAGGATCAGGCCCGCGTACAGCACCAGGTGCAGCGGCTGTCCGTAGTTCAGCGACGCCTGGATGCGCTGCAACACCAGGCTCAGCCTGGTGTCGGAACCGGTGGCGAAAAAACTCGCCATGGTCGCCGGGAACAGCAGCAGACTCGAGGCGAAGATCGGCGGAATCACGCCCGACATGTTGAGCTTGAACGGCAGGTGGCTGCTCTGGCCGGCGTACAGGCGGCGGCCGACCTGGCGCTTGGCGTAGTGCACGGCGATGCGGCGCTGCGCGCGCTCGACGAACACGCAGAAGCCGGTGACGCCAAGCACGATTGCCACCAGCGCGATCGCGAACACCGGCTGCATTTCGCCGTTGCTGACCGACTCGAAGGTGCGGCTGAGCGCGCCCGGCAGCCCGGCGACGATGCCGGACAGGATGATCATGGAGATGCCGTTGCCGACGCCGCGCTCGGTGATCTGCTCGCCGAGCCACATCAGGAACAGCGTGCCGGTGGTCATGGTGACGGTCGCCACCAGCAGCCACTGCGGCCCGGGGTTGAGCACCATGCCACCGTTCTGGAGCGCCACGGCCGCGCCGAACGACTGGAACAGCGCCAGCCCCACGGTGCAGTAGCGCGTCAGCTGGGTGGTCTTGCGCCGCCCGGCCTCGCCTTCCTTGCGGTATTCCATCAGTGTCGGCACGACCATGCCGAGCATCTGGATGATGATCGACGCCGAGATGTACGGCATCACGCCCATGGCGAAGATCGACATGCGCTGCAGCGCGCCGCCGCTGAAACTGTTGACCACGCCGAGGATGCTGTTCGACTGGTCGGTGAAATAGCGCAGCACCTGCGCCTGGTCGATGCCCGGCACCTGGATGAAGGTGCCGATGCGATAGACCACCAGCGCGCCCAGCAGGAACAGCAGGCGCGTGCGGATCTCGCCGGTACGCCCAGCCTCGGCGAGCGTCGCCGTGGGATTGCTGAGCGCCGGGTTCGCCATCAGGCTTCGACCTTGCCGCCGGCGGCCTCGATGGCCGCGCGCGCGCCCTTGGTGACGCCGATACCCTTGAGGTGCACGGCCTTGTCGAGCTTGCCCGACAGCACCACCTTGGCGCTCTCGGCGTTCATCGCCACCACCTGCGCCGCCTTGAGGGCCGCGAGGTCAATGACGGCGGCCGGGATCGCGGCCAGCTCGTGCAGGCGCACCTCGCCGCGCAGCGCCTTGATGGCGGAACGGAAGCCGACCTTGGGCATGCGGCGCTGCAGCGGCATCTGGCCGCCTTCGAAGCCGACCTTGTGGTAGCCGCCCTTGCGCGCGCGCTGTCCCTTGACGCCGCGGCCGCAGGTCTTGCCCTGTCCGGCGGAGGCGCCGCGTCCGACGCGCAACCGCGGGCGGCGCGCACCGGCACCCGGTTTGATGGTATTCAGTCGCATCTCAGTTTCGCTCCACCTTCAGCATGTGGCAGGCCGCGTTGATCATGCCGCGGTTCTCGGCGGTATCGGCGACCAGGATGCTCTGGTGACGGCGCCGCAGCCCGAGGCCGCGCACCGAAGCGCTGATCTGCCGCAGCTGCCCGTGCAGGCTGCGCACCAGTGTCACTTTCACTTTGCCGCCAGTCGCCATGAGTTCACCCAAGTAATTCTTCGAGAGTCTTGCCGCGCTTGGCGGCGATATCGTCCGGCGAGCGCACGCTCGCCAGCGCCTTGACCGTGGCGCGCACCACGTTGATCGGGTTGCGCGAACCGTAGCTCTTGGCGAGCACGTTGCGCACGCCCGCGCATTCGAGCACCGCGCGCATGCCGCCGCCGGCGATGACGCCGGTACCGCTCGAGGCCGGCTGCATGAAGATGCGCGTCGCGCCATGCTCGCCCTTGACGGCGTAGTGCAGCGTGTCGTTGGCCAGGCTGACGTTCACCAGGCTCTTGCGCGCCTGCGCCATGGCCTTGGAGATCGCCACCGGCACTTCGCGCGCCTTGCCGAAGCCGAAGCCGACGCGGCCGGCGCCGTCGCCAACCACCGTCAGCGCCGTGAAGCCGAACTGCCGGCCGCCCTTGACGACCTTGGCGGTGCGGTTGACCGCGACCAGCTTTTCCAGCAGGTCATCGGCGCTCTGGTTCTTGTCCATTCTTGCCATAAATGCGTTGTCCTGGCGCGGCGCTAGAATTCAAGCCCGGCTTCGCGGGCGGCCTCGGCCAGCGCCTTGACGCGGCCGTGATAGTGAAACCCCGAACGATCAAAGGCAGCGCGCGCTACGCCCACGGCCTTGGCGCGTTCGGCGATGGCACGGCCGACCGCACGGGCCGCCTCGACGTTGCCGGTGTACTTGAGGTCCTTGGCCAGGCCCTTCTGCACCGTCGAGGCCGCCGCCAGCACGTGCGAACCGTCGGCCGCGAACAGCTGCGCGTAGATGTGGCGCGGCGTGCGGTGCACGGTCAGCCGCGGCGTGCCGAGCTCGCGGATCTTGGCGCGCGTCGGGGTGGCGCGGCGCTCACGGCGCTGTTTCTTGCTGATGTTCATGTACCGGTATTCCTATCGCCTACTTCTTCTTCCCTTCCTTCAGGGAAATCACTTCATCCGAATAACGCACGCCCTTGCCCTTGTACGGCTCGGGCGGACGCAGGTCGCGGATCTCGGCGGCAGTCTGGCCGACGCGCTGCCGGTCGGCGCCCTTGATCAGGATCTCGGTCGGGCTCGGCGTCTCGATGCTGATGCCTTCGGGAATCGCGTAGCTCACCGGGTGCGAAAAGCCGAGCGTCAGGTTGAGGGCCTTGCCGGCCACCGCCGCACGGAAGCCGACGCCGACCAGTTCGAGCTTGCGGTCGTAGCCGCGCGTCACGCCCACCACCATGTTGGCGAGGTGCGCACGGGTCGAGCCCGCGCAGGTGCGCGCGGCACCGGCGCCGGCGTACGACACCTGCAGCTGCTTGTCGGCCTGCTCCACCGACACGCCCGCCGCCAGCGGCAGCGACAGCGCGCCCTTGGCGCCCTTGACCGTGACCACGCCGCTGCCGACCGTGATGGTCACACCGGTGGGAACGTCGATAACCTGTTTTGCAACTCTGGACATATGCGCTATTCCGTCTGCTGGAGTGCGGCGTCGCTCAGGCGACTATGCACAGCACTTCGCCGCCCTGGCCGATGGCACGCGCCGCGCGGTCGGTCATTACGCCCTTGGGCGTCGACACGATCACGGTGCCCATGCCGCCGAGCACGCGCGGCAGCTGTTCCTTGCCGCGGTACACGCGCAGCCCCGGGCGGCTGACGCGTTCGATGCGGTCGATGACCGGCCGGCCCTCGTAGTACTTGAGGTCCACGGTCAGCGTGGCCTTGCCACTCGTCGCCCCGACACTGAAGTCGGCGATGAAACCTTCGCTCTTCAAAACGCCGAGGATGGCAGTCTTCAGCTTGGAAGAGGCCATCGTGACGGTGGTCTTGCGCGCACTCTGCCCGTTGCGAATTCGGGTCAGCAGGTCGGCAACCGGATCGGTCATGCTCATCTTTAAGGCTCCTACCAGCTCGCCTTGGCAAGCCCGGGAATCTCGCCGCGCGCGGCGACCTCGCGAATCTTGGTGCGCGCCAGCCCGAACTTGCTGTACACGCCACGGGAACGCCCGGTGAGTGCGCAACGATTGCGCTGCCGGGTGGGACTGGCATCGCGCGGCAGCGTCTGCAGCTTGGCCTGCGCGGCCTGGCGCTCTTCCGGCGAAGACTTCGGGCTGCGGATCGTTTCCTTCAGGCGCGTGCGCAGCTCCGCATATTTGCGCGCTGTCACTACCCGACGCTTGTCGCGTTCGATCATGTTGGTCTTGGCCATGCCAGATCCTTGGGCGATATCCGTCCGCTTACTTGCGGAACGGGAAGTTGAAAGCCGCCAGCAGCGCGCGCCCCTGGGCGTTGTCGCGGGCGGTGGTGGTGATGGTGATATCCATGCCGCGCACCTGGTCGATGGCGTCGTACTGGATCTCGGGGAAAATGATCTGTTCGCGCACGCCGAGCGTGTAGTTGCCGCGGCCGTCGAAGGCACGCGCCGACACGCCGCGGAAATCGCGGATGCGCGGCATCGCCACGCTGATCAGGCGATCGAGGAATTCGTACATGCGCGCGCCGCGCAGCGTCACCTTGCAGCCGATCGCCAGCCCGGCGCGCAGCTTGAACGCGGCGATCGCCTTCTTGGACTTGCAGATCAGCGGCTTCTGGCCGGTGATCTTGGTGAGGTCGGCCACGGCCGCATCCATCAGCTTGCGGTCGGCCACGGCCTCGCCCACGCCCATGTTGACCGTGATCTTGGTGATCTTCGGCACCTGCATGGAGTTCTTCAGCCCCAGGTCGCTGATCAGCTGCGGGACGATCCGCTCGCGATAATCTGTTTGCAATCTAGCCATATATGACCTGCGCCTGCGTTCAGGCGTCGATGACTTCGCCGTTCGACTTGAAGTAACGCACCTTCTTGCCGTCGGCCAGAGTCTTGATGCCGACGCGGTCGGCCTTCTTGGTAGCCGGGTTCCACAACGCCACCTTGGCGAGCGGCACCGGCATTTCCTTTTCGATGATGCCGCCCGGCTGGTTGGCCTGCGGATTGGGCTTGGTGTGGCGCTTGACGCGGTTGATGCCCTCGACCAGCACCGCCTCGGTCGCCAGCACCTGCAGCACGGCGCCGCGCCGGCCGCGGTCACGGCCGGTACGCACCACCACCTGGTCGCCCTTGCGTATGGTTTTCACAGTACCTCCGGCGCCAGCGAAATGATCTTCATGAACTGCACGTTGCGCAGCTCGCGGGTCACGGGCCCGAAGATGCGGGTGCCGATCGGCTCGAGCTTCGGCGTCAGCAGCACGGCCGCATTGCCGTCGAACTTGATGAGCGAACCGTCGGCGCGGCGCACGCCACGGCGCGTGCGCACCACCACGGCGTCGTACACTTCGCCCTTCTTGACCTTGCCGCGCGGGATCGCATCCTTGATGCTGACCTTGATGACATCGCCGACCGTCGCATAACGCCGGTGGCTGCCGCCCAGCACCTTGATGCACATGACGGTGCGGGCGCCGCTGTTGTCGGCGGCATTGAGCATGGTCTGCATCTGAATCATGGCATCGCTTCCGTTGCTATCCGTGCGTCGCTTACTGCGCCGCGCGCTCGACGACCGCCAGCAGGCGCCACGACTTGCGTCGCGACAGCGGCCGGCAGGGAGTAATCGTCACCTTGTCACCGACATGCGCCGAGTTGGCTTCGTCGTGCGCCAGCAGCTTGGTGCTGCGACGCAGGAACTTGCCGTAGGTGGCGTGGCGCACCAGGCGCTCGACCAGCACGGTGATGGTCTTGTCCATCCCGTCGCTGACCACGCGCCCGGTCAGGACGCGATCGCCGCGCTGTTCGACGGCACCGGCCACGGCACCGCTCTCCGCACTCGCTGCTGGACTCATCGCTTGTCTCCGCTCACCTTGGCCGCGGCGGGTGCCGCGGCGGCGCGCATCGCCGTCTTGAGGCGCGCAATGTTTTTACGAACCTTGCCGAACTGGTCAGGCTTGACCGGCTGGCCGGTGGCGCGCTGCAGGCGCAGCGCAAACTGTTCCTTGCGCAGCTTGAGCAGCTCCGCGCGCTGCGCGGCCAATGGCTTGTCACGCATTTCACTGGCTTTCATCAGCGCACCTGCCGTTTGACGAAGGCGGTGGTGACCGAGAGCTTGGCGCCGGCCAGGCGAAACGCCTCGCGCGCGATTTCCTCGGTGACGCCTTCCATTTCGAACAACACCTTGCCCGGCTTGACCTTGGCAACCCAGTACTCGACGTTGCCCTTGCCGCTGCCCATGCGCACTTCGAGCGGCTTCTTGGTGATGGGCACGTCCGGGAACACGCGGATCCAGATCTGGCCGCCGCGCTTGACGTGCCGGGCCATGGCGCGGCGCGCCGCCTCGATCTCGCGCGCCGTCATGCGGGCACGCTCGGTCGCCTTCAGGCCGAAATCGCCGAAGGCCACGTGACTGCCGCGCGTCGCCAGGCCGTAGTTGTTGCCCTTGAACTGCTTGCGGTACTTGGTGCGTTTGGGTTGCAGCATTGAATTTGATTCTCAGCGGATCCTTGCCCGTGCCCTTCAGACCGCCGGCGCCGGCAGTACGGCCGCCGTCACGGCGGGCGCAGCAGTCGCGGCGGGAGCAGCGATGCCCACGGCCGCAGTCGCGGCGGCAGCCGCCACGGCCTCGGCGCCAGCCTGGGCGTTGCGTTCCAGCTCAGCCTGGTCGAACACCTCGCCCTTGAAGATCCAGACCTTGACGCCAATCACGCCATAGGTGGTGTGTGATTCGGCCACGCCGTAGTCGATGTCGGCGCGGAAGGTGTGCAGCGGCACGCGGCCCTCGCGCACCCACTCGGTGCGGGCGATCTCGGCGCCGTTGAGGCGGCCGGACATGCGCACCTTCATGCCGAGCGCGCCACTGCGCATCGTGCTCATCACCGCGCGCTTCATGGCGCGGCGGAACATCACGCGCTTCTCGATCTGCTGCGCGATGCCCTCGGCGACCAGCTGCGCATCGAGCTCCGGCTTGCGGATCTCGGCGATGTTCAGGCGCACGTCGGTCATCGGCATGCCGAGCAGCTTGGCGGTCGCGGCGCGCAGCTTGTCGATGTCCTCGCCCTTCTTGCCGATGACGATGCCGGGGCGCGCCGTCTGGATGGTGATGCTGACCTTCTTGGCGGCGCGCTCGATCAGGATGCGGCTCACCGAGGCCTCGGCCAGCTTCTTCTTGAGGAACTCGCGCACGCGGAAATCCGTGTGCACCAGTGCCGGAAACAGCTTCTTGTCCGCGTACCACTTGGACACCCAGTCGCGGGTAATCCCCAGTCGTATGCCCAGCGGGTTGACCTTCTGGCCCATCTGTTAGTCCTTCCTGCCGTCGCTGACCTGGACGGTGATATGACTGTTGCGCTTGACGATGCGGTTGCCGCGCCCCTTGGCGCGCGCCGCAAAGCGCTTCAGCACCGGCGCCGTGTCGATCTCGATGCGCGCCACCTTGAGCTGGTCGATGTCGGCGCCGAGGTTGTGCTCGGCATTGGCGATCGCCGATTGCAGCACCTTGAGCACCAGTTCGGCGCCCTTCTGCGGCGCGAAGCGCAGCATGCCGATCGCGCTGCCCACCGGGCGGCCGCGCACCAGGTCGGCGACCAACCGGCACTTCTGCGGCGAGATGCGCGCGTAGCGCAATTTTGCGGATACCTGCATGACTACTCCGCCGTGGTCACTTTGCGATCGCCGCCGTGCGCCTTGAAGATGCGCGTCGGGGCGAACTCGCCGAGCTTGTGGCCGACCATGTTTTCAGTCATCAGCACCGGCAGGTGCTGCTTGCCGTTGTGGATCGCGATCGTCAGCCCGACGAATTCCGGGAGCACCACCGAGCGGCGCGACCAGGTCTTGATCGGACGGCGGTCGTTCTTGGCGGACGCTACCTGCACCTTCTTGGCGAGGTGCAGATCGACGAACGGACCTTTCTTCAGGGAACGCGGCACGCTTATTTCCTCCGCTGCACGATCATGCTGCGCGTACGCTTGTTGCGACGCGTCTTCTTTCCCTTGGTCTGCAGGCCCCACGGCGATACCGGGTGCGGGTTGCCCTGGCCGGGCTTGCCCTCACCGCCACCGTGCGGATGATCGACCGGGTTCATCGCCACGCCGCGCACCGTCGGGCGGATGCCGCGCCAGCGCTTGGCGCCGGCCTTGCCATAGGTGCGCAGGTTGTGTTCGTCGTTGCCGATCTCGCCGAGCGTGGCGCGGCAGTCGATGTGCACCTTGCGGATCTCGCCGGACTTGAGGCGCACGAATGCATAGATGCCCTCGCGCGCGGTGTACTGGGCCGAGTTGCCGGCGCTGCGCGCCAGCTGGCCGCCGCGACCGGGCTTGAGCTCAATGTTGTGGACCGTGGAGCCGACCGGGATGTGGCGCAGCGCCATGGCGCTGCCCGGCTTGATCGGCGCCTCGCTCCCGGAGCGCACTTCATCGCCATCCTTGAGGCCCTTGGGGGCGAGGATGTAGCGGCGCTCGCCGTCGACATACAGCACCAGGGCGATGTGCGCGGTGCGGTTCGGGTCGTACTCGAGGCGCTCGACCACGCCCTTGATGCCGTCCTTGTCGCGGCGGAAATCAATCTGCCGGTACTTCTGCCGCGAACCACCGCCGATGTGGCGGGTGGTGATGCGGCCGGAATGATTGCGGGCACCGGTCTTGTTCTGGTGCTCGGTCAGGGCCTCGAACGGGCCGCCCTTGTGCAGGTGGCCACGCGCCACGCGCACGACAAAGCGCGCGCCGGGCGAAGTGGGTTTGAGTTTGATCAGTGCCATGCTGAACCTCAGGCCTTGGCGGCCGCAGCCTCGTAGTCGATGGCGTGGCCGTCGGCCAGCCTGACGTAGGCCTTTTTCCAGTCCTGCGTGCGCCCCGGGGTCTTGCCGAAGCGCCGCGCCTTGCCGGGCTCGTTGACCACGCGCACGGTTGCGACCTGCACGCCGAACATGAGCTCAACGGCCGCCCGCACCTCGTGGCGCGCAGCGTCGCGGCGCACGCGGAACGTGTACTGGTTATGCATCTGCATGCCCTGCGTGGTCTTTTCGGTCACGTGCGGGGCCAGCAGGATGCTCACCAGCCGCTCGGGTCCGGGCTTGGCCGGCCGGGTGTGCACCTTGAAATTCATTGCAGGCGCTCCTCGATGAGTTTGAC
>Ga0209048_10006455_pt1 | contig 10970 bp, 8 predicted proteins | sample FrelakmetCRP12CR_FD_187146 | JGI IMG/M metagenome (GOLD analysis project Ga0209048, IMG submission 187146) | Freshwater lake sediment microbial communities from the University of Notre Dame, USA, for methane emissions studies - CRP12 CR (SPAdes)... | ecosystem: Environmental > Aquatic >... | reverse complement strand
GAATGGGCCGCCGTTGCGCATCAGAAATCGACACCAACGGCATGTCGTCGAAGGCCTTATAGAAAGGCAGCAAATCCGGAAGATCCTGCCGTCCATGCAGGGTGGTCACCGTGCGCCGCGCGATCGAACGGAATAGCGGGAAATGGAAAAAATCGATGTGAAAATGGAGGATGTCGAAGTTATGGGCTTGCTGGCGCACCCGGTCGAGCATGATCATGTAATAGGGAATCGTGTCGTGGACCTGGTTGTCGAGCCGCAGCGCCCGCGGGACGCAAGGGACGAGATTGGCGGACGTGAGAGAATCCCCGCTGGCGAACAGAGTGACGGCATGGCCCAGGCAAACGAGTTCTTCGGTAAGATAAGAAACAACTCGTTCAGTGCCGCCATAGAGCCTTGGAGCAACGCTCTCAACTAGCGGCGCAATCTGGGCAATTTTCATTATTATCGCCTCGCCATATACAGAATTAAACGCCCTGACGCTCGGATGGTTCCAGGATCGAACAGGCAAACCGTTAAACTCTCATTCGCCAGCACACGACTGGCTTTGACACGTTAAGCTGTTTTTTACTTGTCAAACGTCTTAAGCAGCCACCATGCATGCAGGGAAATCAACGGCTTGTGAGATCCCTAAACGGCAAAATGGCCTCAAGTCCGCCGTTACTGACCTAACGTGTCAATGCCCCCGTGCTGGTCAAGCGAAACCGCTTGCTGGGGGCCGTTCGGATAGTAGTGATCCCGACTTTTCATCATCAGCGATTTGCATTCGGGATTCGCGGCCTTGTCCACCGAGCGGGCGGCTGCACAATTTCAATCAGCTCCGCCGCCAGCGCTGGCTCGCAGGCCAAAAATGCACTAACATTCAAATTGGACCTGCTACTGGGGGCCAATCATGGCTGACCCTTCAATTTGTGTCCATCATGATTGCGCTATGCTTCCATCTATCGAAAATCTTTCACGCCATGCCGTGTTTCTTGATTTCGACGGAACCTTGGTAGGCATCGCTGACAGACCCAACGAGGTGCATGCCGAGGCTTCGATGCTGCAACTGCTCGAACGGATAAGCTACCAAGTGGATCGAGCGCTTGCCGTTGTTACGGGGCGGGAGATAGCAACCATCGACCGATTCTTGCATCCGCTAAAACTACCTGTGGGGGGCGTGCATGGTCTTGAACGCCGCGACTCCCTCGGTCGATTGCATCGCACGCAAACAGATGACACGACGATCAACGCGACCGCGAGGGCCATTGCCGAAGCCATTGGCTTCGAGCGGGGGGTTGCCATCGAAATCAAGTCCGGCGCCGTCGCTTTGCACTTCAGGTTGCGCCCCGACCTTGAAAGGCGTTGCTGTGAAATTGCCGAAGGCTTGACGTGCAATCGTCCTGACCTTGTTCTGCTGCGCGGCAAAAAGGTCTTCGAAATCAAATTCAATGGAGAAAACAAAGGGACTGCTATCGAAGCCTTTCTCGACGAACCTCCATTCACTGGCCGAATTCCGATTTTCGCAGGTGATGATGTCACGGATGAACCCGGCTTCATTGTCGTAAACGCCTTGGGTGGGATCTCGATAAAAATCGGCCCAGAGGAGAGCGCAGCGTCTTATCGCGCTGAGAACATTGACGAATTCCGAAACTGGCTTGACAAACTCGCCCTCGAATCTCCGACTGGACTTGACTGATGAGCAAGCTCGAGCTCGGCATGATTGGCAACTGCGCCTTCGCCGCGCTTATCGATCAAGGCGCGAGCATAGTTTGGTGCTGTCTGCCGCGCTTTGACGGCGATCCCATATTTCACAGCTTGCTGGGCGCCCCTACGGGAGCGCCGGAAACGGGATTGTTCGGGATCGAAGTCGAGGAGCAGGTTCAATCTGAACAATCCTATGTAGACAACACGGCGATTCTTGAGACCATACTACGCGGGAAGCATGGATCTCTTCGCGTCACTGACTTCGCGCCTCGTTTCGAGTGGAGGGATAGATTGTTCTATCCCCTGATGCTTGTGCGCAGATTAACGCCTATCTCGGGAAGTCCGCGTATCCGCATAAGACTGCGTCCGCGGTTCGGTTATGGAGCTACGGCTCCGGTCGTCACGCAGGGGTCGCACCATATCCGATATGTGGGGCCGGATTTCACATTGCGTCTAACAACCGATGCACCTATCGATTTTATTCGGGACGAGACATTCTTCAACCTCAACACGCCACTCGATCTGGTACTTGGCCCAGACGAAACGCTAAACGAGGGCGTCATGCAAACGGCGCGCTCATACGAGGAACAAACGCGCAGATACTGGTTACGTTGGGTTCATCGTTTGGCAATTCCGTTTGAGTGGCAAGAGGCAGTCATCCGTGCGGCCATCAGCCTTAAACTTTGCACTTATGAGCCAACGGGAGCAATCGTGGCCGCTCTGACGACGAGCATTCCCGAAGCTCCCAATTCCGGACGCAATTGGGATTATCGCTTTTGTTGGGTGCGTGACGCATATTTTGTTGTGCGCGCGCTTAATCGCCTCTCCGCCGTGCGAACCATGGAGAACTATTTTCGGTGGCTGATGAATGTCGTCTCGGCGTCGCGCGACGGTCATATTCAGCCCGTTTACGGCGTTGGACTCGAATCTGTGCTCGACGAGAAAACTGTTGCGTCGCTACCGGGGTATCGCGGAATGGGGCCGGTGCGCGTCGGCAATCAGGCATATCAGCATGATCAACATGATTCCTACGGCAATGTTGTCCTCGGCGTAGCGCAAGCCTTCCTCGACAGACGTCTTTTGGCCCCGAGCCGCGACGACTTCTTGCAACTCGAGAGCATGGGACGAAAGGCGTTTGAGCTCTATGACCAACCAGACGCGGGTATGTGGGAGCTTCGGTCACGGGCACGAGTCCATACAACATCAAGCTTGATGTGCTGGGCGGCGCTTGATCGACTAGCTCGGATCACCGAATTTTTTGGTGAACTTCAGCGTTCGACGGAATGGAGAGATTCGGCGGATCGCGTCAAGGAGATCATTTTACAGCGTGCTTGGTCACAAAAGCGAAATTGCTTTGTTGAATCATTTGATGGCGAACATCTTGACGCGGGTTTGTTGCTCATGACCGATGTCGGCTTTCTGGACGCTAACGATCCCCGCATGGTTTCGACCGTGAAGCAATTGGAGACGGCGCTTGCTCGCGGCCCCCACATGATGCGCTATGAAGCGGCCGACGACTTTGGGACTCCCGAAACCGCCTTCAACACGTGCTCTTTCTGGCGGATCGAAACTCTGGCGCGGATGGGGCGCGTGGAGGAAGCGCGCCAATATTTTGAAGCTCTTCTAGCTTTGCGCAATCGACTTGGATTGATGTCTGAAGACATCGACATCCGCAGGGGCGAGTTTTGGGGCAACTACCCCCAAACCTACTCCATGGTGGGCATTATCAACTGCGCAGTGCATTTATCGCGTTCCTGGGAAAAAGCGATATGAGGCGTCTCGTCGTCGTATCCAACCGCGTCGCGGATCCTGAGTGCAACTCCACGGCGGGTGGGCTCTCGGTTTGCATTCTCGACGCGTTGCGCAAGAGCGGTGGACTTTGGTTTGGCTGGAACGGCGAAATCGTTCCCCGCGACGAAGAGGTCACTGTTACATGCACGCGACTAGAAAGCTTGACGCTTGCAACGATGCCTCTGAGCGCAAGAGATTACCAGGAGTATTATCTGGGGTTTTGTAACGCTACACTCTGGCCGGCACATCATTATCGGCTCGATCTCGTACGATTTACGCAGGAATGCGCCCAAGGATATCGTCGAGTAAATGATCGCTTCGCTGAAACGCTAGCCCCACTTTTGAAACAAAGAGATCTTGTGTGGGTACACGATTATCATCTGATACCTCTCGGAACATGCTTGCGCGCACGGGGCGTTGACAACGCTATCGGTTTCTTCCTTCATATTCCCTTCCCGTCGCCGGAAGTGCTCGTCGCCATGCCGGAACATGAGTGGCTCGCTTGTTCGCTTTTCGCGTACGATCTCGTGGGTTTTCAGACTTCAATTGATAAGGAGAACTTCTGCCGTTTCATATGCGAATACATGGGCGGAAAGATGATATCTCAAGATACCATAGACCTTGCCGGCAAGAGCTTGACGGTTTCTGTGTTTCCGGTCGGAATCGATGTGGACTATATTATGACAATGTCGCAAAGCCCAGAAGCAGAGATGCGGATTCAGAGACTGCATCGAAGTGGTGAGACGCGCATAAACATTATCGGTGTCGACCGTTTAGATTACAGCAAGGGGTTGCCAGAGAGATTGCGCGCTTTTCGGCGTTTTCTTGAGCTATTCCCGCGCCATCAGAAGGCTGTGACCCTGATGCAGATTGCGCCGCCGACGCGGGAGGACGTTCAAGCCTATATGGACATCCGATACGAGCTTGAGGCGCTTTCTGGTGAGATCAATGGCGAATTTGGCGATTTCGACTGGACGCCGGTGCGTTATATTCATCGAAGCGTCGCACGCGAAACGTTGGCGTCGCTGTATCGCGGCAGTCGGGTCTGCCTCGTCACCCCCCTTCGCGATGGCATGAATCTGGTCGCGAAGGAATATGTCGCCGCCCAGGATGTCGACGATCCGGGCGTGTTGGTGTTGTCGCGCTTCGCCGGGGCCGCGGAGGACCTCGAGGAGGCGCTGATCGTCAACCCCTATGATACCGACGAAGTCGCCGAAGCCATAGAGCGTGCGATCATAATGCCCGCGGAGGAACGCATGGAGCGTCACCGCGCTTTGATGGCGCGCGTTCGGTCACGCGACGGGAGAAACTGGGCGGAAAGCTTTCTTGGAGCTTTAATTGCATCCAAGTTTCGAAAAGGCCGCGCCATTGAGTATCTGCGGACCCCGCAGACACCGCAACATCCAGCTCATATAGCCCACCGCTTGGGCTCCCTACGGGCCAGCGGTCGAATTTCGTTGGACAGTGGATTGAAAAACTCGAACATCTCTCCGCCTCAAGGCTCCAGCCGCAAGCGCGGCTCTGAGGGCCCATCAAGGAAGCGCCTGACGGCCATTCTTGCTCCAGAGCAAAAGCCCAAATGTTGAGAAGGCTTTGTCACTTTGGGCGCTTGCCGGCGTTGAGCTCTGGCCCTTATCTTCCATGATGACCAAAATCAGCTATGCCGGCTACCGCTTCCGCCCGAGATCATCCAGCAGACGATTTGGTTGTATCTTCGGTTCTCCCTGAGCTTTTGCGACGTAGAAGATTTGTTGGCGGAACGCGGAATCGCAGTCTCCCACGAGACCGTGAATCATTTTGGGCCCAAGATCGCGGCCGATCTTCGCAAACGCCGGCCGAAGCCGCACACGACATGATGAGGGGAACGACTCGACCGCCCGCCCTGCCCTTGCTGGCCGCGTTGGTGAGGCGGATGGAGGTCCCGATCTCGCCGTCCGAGGTCGTCACCATGTCCCAGGTGAGGCTGGCGATCTCCTTCGCCCTGAGCCCGGCCTTGATCGACGAGAGTAGGATCAATCGGTTCCGGATGGGGTAGCGGGACTTGGACAGGGATCCGAGAGCGGCTTCGACCTTCGTCAGGGTCTTCGCTTGCTTGCCGAGTCCCACGGCGGCCTCCAGACTGATGATAATTTGTCGGTCTGGCGCCTTATTATAATCAGTTCACGCGAACAGTAGACCGCTTGTTTGCGCGGCGGAAGCGAAAGATATTCACGAACTGATCGTGAATGGACAAGAATCTCTGCGCCTGTGGCGGCGATTTGAAACGCTTCATGATTGGTGGCCTCGATTGGCGGGCCCGTGCAGGACCGGATCGTTAATTTTATAATGCACGACCATAGCTTTGCGCATAATTCTCGAGAGAAAGCTCTTGGAGGTCTGCGATGACAATATCTGCTCCGCGCGCCTTGAGATCGACGCCGTGCGCGCCTCGTCCCACACCGACCACGAGTCGGAATCCACCTGCGCGGCCTGCTTCCACGCCGACAAGCGCGTCTTCGAAGATGACAGCGCGAGCTGGCAAGATCTCGAGCCGTCTGGCCGCTTCCAAATAGGCGTCCGGCGCGGGCTTTCCGAGAAGACCGAGCCTTCGCTGATCGACGCCATCGACGCGGACGTCGAACAGCTCGGTGAGGCCCGCCGAATGAAGCACCGCTGCGCAATTTTGCGACGAGGAGACGACGGCGGTTCGAATTCCGCGGGCGCGCGCCTCCCGAATGAAGCTTACAACGCCTTCGCAGACCTCGACGCCATGCTGCGCCAGCGCTTGAAGGAAGTAACGATCTTTGCGGTTGCCCAGTCCATGCAATGTCTCGATCTCTGGCGGGTCGTGGAGATGCCCAACTGGGAGCTTGACGCCCCGAGCCTCGAGGAAGCTTTTTACTCCTTCCTCCCGCGGCCGCCCGTCTACATATTTTTGGTAATCCTCAACGGGGTCGAACGAGGCGAAGGCTATTCCCTCGGCGCGGGCGCGCTGCTGGAAATATTCGTCGAAAAGTTGCTTCCAGGCAGCGGCATGAACGCTCGCCGTGCGCGTAACCACGCCATCCAGGTCGAAGAGGAATGCTTCGAGTTCGCGGAGGTCGAGGCGCACCGAGGACATGTCACGACTGTACTCGGAAAATTATCACAGGGCAGCAGGCGCCCCGCATCACACGCCGTATCGTCTGTGCACGTTCGGGTTCAAGACAGCCGCGCCAAGCGAGGGCGATCAGGTCGCTTGCATTGCGTTGTGCGAACTCGAGAATGGCGGCGCTGATGTCTCCTTGCGCGACCACGAGGCGAAGTTTCCCCATATCCGCGGGATGGCTGGCGCTCCGCACGCGTTCAAGAAATTCGCGCGCCCACATTGGCAATTCATGATGAAGCTGGTCGGCGTAGCGCGGCACAGCTAACGTCCCGGGCTCAGTGGGTCGACTGGCGCTCGGCATTGCAACGTGAATTACGACAAGCTCAGCCCCCGCCCGCGTCGCGAGATCGGCCGTCGGGGCGATCGCTACGGCGCTGGTCGGGGTCCCGTCGTGCGGCAGCGCCAGTTGACGTAAAGTCCAGGGACGTCGGCCGCGGCTAACAGGCACTAGGACAACAGGGCATTTCGCCTTCCGCAGCACATCCGCAGGGACGCTGCCAAGCGGATACATCGCATCGGACCGCGCAGGGGCGCACATTACGATCAGGGCGGCATGCCGCCCTGCCGCTGCGTTGACAATGGCATCCGCTGGCGAACCCGTCCTCTGCTCGATTATCAATCCGCGAACCTCTGTAGAAGAAAGCTTGATGCGGTCAAGAAGCTCGTCGGGCGACAACGCCTCGTCGCTGACATGAACGAGCGTCACCGTGGCGCCCATCAAATGCGAAAGGCCGCGAGCGACCGGCAGCGCCGCCAACGCCTTCGAAGAGCCATCGAGGGGGACTACGAGGGTCGGGACGGCCGTCATTGGTCGACCCCCCGCCAGGCGCCCCATGCCGAGCCTTCGAGGCCCACCGAATAAGGGCGGCCTGAATGTGCGCGGCAGGACGGACCGTCGATGATCGCGATCGTCAGCTCGCCGGACCCTTCCACTTCGACGCCGATCCGAACAGGATTAGCGGCGAAGGTCAGCTTCACCACCTGTCTCCGCCACTGGACGGAACAACGCATTTCCGTCCAACCGGGCGGCAGATGAGGATCGAGGGCAATTCCATCTTCTCGGATTCGAATTCCTGCCACTCCCAAGACTGCCGCTTGCCAAAGTCCGGCCAGCGACCCCATGTGGACGCCGCCTGCGGCATTTCCCATGTAGTTGGCGAGATCAATCTCCTCTGCTTGACGAAGATAACGCAGAGCGCGCTCCCCATCGCCCAGTCGTGCGGCGACAAGCGCGTGGGTTGACGGACTCAGTGAGCTGCCGTGCGCTGTTCGGGGCTCGTAATAATTGAAATTGGCTTCATGCACTGCCCGCGGCCATTCGTCCCATAGGAGAGCGCAGAGCGCCACGACATCGGCCTGCTTGATCGCCTTCGTTTGACGGGTCCGCCGCGGCCCGAGAAAGACATCAAGCGGCGCGGCGCCGCTCTGATGTGAGGGGATGTCGATCTCTTCGAGTCCGAAGTAGCCCTCGAATTGTTCAAAGAGCCCTGTGTCGGGGTGGAAGCCCGTCACGAGCGCGGCGGCGGTGCGCCGCCAAGCCGCCGGCTCGTCATCTTCGAGGGCGAGACGCGACGAACTCTGTTCCCACTCGGCAGGCCGTTCCCGCTTAAGGATCGCCATAGCGTCAGCGGCGCGGTCGAGATTCCAACGCGCCATGGCGTTGGTGTAGGCGTTGTCGTCGACTGTCTCGTGATATTCGTCGGGACCGATGACGGCGCGAATATGGGCGCGCCCATCCGCCTCCATCCAGGCGCGGCTCGCCCAAAACCGCGCAGTCTCCACGAGAATGTCGCATCCAGCCTCGACCATGAAGTCATCGTCCCCGGTCGCGCGCCAATATTGCCAGACGGCATAGGCGATATCGGCGCTGACATGATGCTCTTGTTCGCCGGTCAGAATGCGAACGACGCTTCCATCGGGCGCTACGATCTCCTGTGGCGTTGCTTCTTCCCCCGTGTCGGCTGATTCCCAGGCATAGAGGGCGCCCATATAGCCAAACGCTCTGGCCTTCCGCCGGGCGGCGTCGAGAGTGTGATATCGATACATCAGAAGAGCGCGCGCCGCGGCCGGCTGGGTGAGCAAGTAGAACGGCAGCATGTAGATCTCGGTGTCCCAGAAGACATGCCCACGATAGGCTCCGCCGGTGAGGCCGCGAGCGCCGATCGAAGCGTGCTCGTCGGCCGGGTTGGCGGCCGCCGTTAGGTGATACACGGCGAAGCGGAGGGCCCGCTGGGCTTGGTCATCGCCGGCAATCCGTACGTCTCCGATGCTCCATCGACGGCTCCAGGCGTCGGCATGAGCTCTGACGAGGCTCGAAACGCCTCGGTCCAGTATCTTTGTGACCTCGAGTTGCGCGCTGCCCGCTGGGTCTACCTGATCCCGCGAGGTGTAAACGGTGACCACTCGGTGCAGGCAGACACTCTCGCCTAGGCTTGCCTCCCATGACCAGCGTTCCTCCAGTCGGTCGACTGCGCGCTCCCGGCTCGGCTTTTGCGCTTCGCGCGTCGGCGGCGGGATCGATCGCATCGCCATAGCGATGCGCGTCTCTCCCGCGAGCATGACGACGATCGCTGCGTCACGGCTGATTGTTAGCTGAGCGCGCTTATTTCGAGTCTCAGGAAGGGCGAGGCAAGCAACCAACTCGATTTGGCCGGAATAGTTTTCGGCCGTCACTGTTACCGATTGCAAAAGCGCATGCCGATCCTGGAGGGATGCAAGACGAAGGAAGCGGATACGGGTTGTCCGACCGCTCGGGTCTTGCTGACGCCACTCACGCCAAAGCACGGCCTGGCGGAGATCCAGTATCCGCCGATGCTCGAGCACCCGTCCCGATTCCATCGATAGGCGTTGGCCATCGACAGCGATTTCGAGGTGCGTCCAATCGGGAAGCACAGCGAGCGTCGGCCCGAGCCCGGAGGGCGGAACATCGACGTAGACCCCTGCAGCGAAAGTCTCCGCTTGCGAGAGCCGGCTTCCTTCTTCTAGTGCGGCCCGCGTACCGATGTGTCCGTTGGCAATAGCAAAGATCGACTCGATTTCGTGTTCTCGAGCCAGCGTAAGTCCTTCTTCGACGATGAGCCAGGCGGGATCGCTGACGGGCGCCAGTGAGAGCTCGATGTCAACGGAACCAGGGCTCTCGATGCCGACCGACGCCCCCGCTGTTTCTCGGTCGCTCATCAGCGATTCATCCCCATTAGTAGAGTGTCCGCCCCCGCTTGAATCCAATTGGGGCGATGGGCATCGAAGCCTTACACATGACCCTACGTAGGGCGCGTTGTTTCGTTGATGCGGATTCCGGCGGACGCCCGACGAGGGGAACGTTTCGGATGCTGGGGCAGCGGGGGAGGAGAGTGTTGCTGCGCGAATATACCGAAGGTTGTGTGGTGAATGGGTTTCGCTGTTTTGGAGTTTCGTCGTCGAGCAGATGGATGACAAGGGTCACGGAAGATCGTAGGCAGCGATCGTTTTCTCGGATTCTTTGAGTCGCCATGCCCTATAAATTCAACGCGGCTCGCAGTCACAAGATCACGAAAACCAGATACAAGGTGACGAATTGGGCGGAATATGTCGCCGCTTTGGTTCGCCGAGGAAGCCTCACGGTCTGGGTTACAGAAGAAGCGGTGGCGGCGTGGCATGCTCCGGAACCAGAAAGCGCGGTGCTCAGTTAGTCTATTCCGACATCGCGATCGAAACAGGGCTGGCGCTTCGCTTGATCCTGACGCCGTCGCCGAACCTGGCGCGGCAGTCATCATCCCGCCCCGATCAACGGCTGTTCCGAGCCAGACTACGGCAACGCAGCGCGATCAACATCTCGCGGCCATCGCGAAGCACGGACGCCTCGGCTGGCAACGGAGCTCCGGCTATTCCCGACGCAGCTTGGCTGACGCTGCGATGTATCGATACAAAGCCATCATCGGCCGTCGTCTTCACGCCCGGACTCTGCTCAATCAACGGACCGAGGCAAAGATCGGATGCAATGTCCTCAATCGGATGACGAGCTTCGGTATGCCCATTTCCGTTCGCATCAAGTGAACCAAACGACGAAGGGAAGAATTACAGCTAGAAGGCTATTCGCGCACCAAGACCGATAGTCGCGGTACCGCGATTAAGCGGCACGACAGCCAACTCAGATATCCCTCCCCGATACTCCCGCCAGTCCGGCCGGACGTCGGCGGCCTGTGGGTCTGCGTTCAATGGCGCGGCACTAGAGTTTCCAAAATAAATGCCGGAGTTGCTTTGCCGACAACCCGATCCCGCTCCACATATTAGAGGGTTCCGGGAGGTAGAGATATGGAAGGAAAGATCACTCTTGCACTCGACCGCGCCGATGCGGAACTGCTCATCAAGAGTCTACAGTGTCGAAAAGAGA
>Ga0209048_10006454_pt1 | contig 10970 bp, 6 predicted proteins | sample FrelakmetCRP12CR_FD_187146 | JGI IMG/M metagenome (GOLD analysis project Ga0209048, IMG submission 187146) | Freshwater lake sediment microbial communities from the University of Notre Dame, USA, for methane emissions studies - CRP12 CR (SPAdes)... | ecosystem: Environmental > Aquatic >... | reverse complement strand
CCTTGCCCGTTATAATTCGCCGGCTGATATCCCCTATGCGGATCTGAGCAATGCTGACTGGGAACTTCTTGAGCGGAAATCATGCTGCTACGTTGCCGGGCACCTTATTACCGCCCCGGTCCAGTACCACATCGGCCAGCTCCCGCCGCGACTGCGCTCGGCATGCATTGAGTCATACAAGGCCCGCCCGCTGCTTCCGGCCAGCGGGGGGATAACGTTTAAGGACTATCTGCTGGCGGGGTTCGGCAAAAAGCTTGCGGATATTTTTCTGATTCCGCAGAATGAGAAGACTCTGGCTACCTCGCTTGATCACATCTCCGCTAACGCGGTGCAGCGGTTCTTCCCCCCGCCTGATGAGCAGCTTATCCGCGCAGGCATTGAAGCAGCACCCAGCAGAGCAGAAGGCTATAATGCAACTTTCTGGTATCCGCGCAGGGGCGGCATTGAAAAGCTCGCCGAAGGGCTGAAAAACAGTTTACCGGAGCTGCACCTTCTTGAAGAAGTGGCGGCAATTGATGTTGTGAATAAAAAGCTGCAAACAACATCAGGCCGCCGCTGGGACTGGGATGTACTGCTATCAAGCATTCCGCTTCCTGATCTATGCAGAAAAACCGGGGACCGGGAGCTCTCAGCGCTTGCCGATTCCCTGAGCCACAGCTCAACGATTGTATTTAACCTTGGGGTGCGCGCGCCGCTGCCCGAAGAGCTTGCAGGTGTTCACTGGGTATATGTGTCTGACCCTTCAGTTCCCTTCTACCGGGTTGGTTTTTATTCAAATATAAACAGGGGCATGTGCCCGCCGGGATGCTCTTCCCTGTATGTTGAAGTGGGGGTGCCCGGCGCGGAGATTGACCGGGTCAATAGTATAAATACTATTCAGCCCGGGGTTATAAAGGCCCTGTCGCGCCTCGGCTGGGTGCAGCCGGAAACAATTACCTGCAGCGTCGCGCATGTCATCCGTTGCGCCTATGTGCACCATACCTTCGAGCGCGAGCGGGTGATTGAACAAATTTTTAAGCGGTTGCAGAGTTTTAATATTCATCCCATAGGCCGCTACGGGCTCTGGGATTATATCAGCATGGAGGACTCGATTATTTCGGCGATGGAGACAACAAAAAAGCTACTATAGAGGGTTCAAGTGCAATACAGTTTAGCAGCATTTCACTCGGACCCTTGAATCCTGGGCCCCTTGGACCCTTTTACCTCAACGCTGCGACGTAAATTCTTCTCCTGCCCTGATTCCCTGCCCTTTAATAAAATCCCCTGCAGGCATCTTTTTTTTTCCTTCAATCTGCAGTTCCTGTATCAGCAAGGCACCATTACCGGTTGCAATCTCAATTCCATCATCACCCACTGAAGTTATTTTTCCCGGTATAGCGCCTATTTGTGCTGCTAAAACTTCAGTAAGATAAATTTTTAACTGCTTACCCCTGAAAAAAGTAAAGCAACCGGGCCAGGGATTCATGCCGCGGACCTGATTGTGAATCTCGCGGGCGCTTTTGCTCCATGCAATGCACCCGTCCTCTTTTTTCATGAGCGGTGCATAGGTTGCCTGCGTATGGTCCTGCTGGATTCTCTTCCACCCATTGCTTCTAAGCTCGTCAAGAGCTTCTCCTAAAAGAACGGCTCCGCTTTCGGCAAGACGGTCATGGGTCGTGGCAGCAGTATCATCTGGACGTATTGAAACTGTCTTCTGAAGAAGAATATCCCCGGTATCCATGCCTTCATCAAGGAGCATGATGGTCACCCCTGTTATTGTTTCACCATTGATAAGTGCCCAGTTAATCGGGGCTGCGCCCCGGTACGCAGGTAGAAGCGATGCATGGACATTGATGCAGCCGCGAGGCGGGATGTCAAGAAGCGCACGGGGAAGAATCTGTCCGAATGCTACCACCACGATAAGATCAGGAGCAAGTTCCTGCACCTGCTGCATAAAGTGCTGATCCCGAACTTTTAACGGCTGATAAACAGGCAGGTTATGGCGCATTGCCAGTTCCTTGACCGGAGGCATTACCATCTGCTGCCCTCTCCCGGATGGGCGGTCCGGCTGGGTTACCACGCCGATAACTGTTTCTTCGCGGTCGATTACTACCTGCAGGGAGGGCAGGGCAAACCGGGGCGTACCCATAAACAGGATGCGCGGCTTTTCCATGTGCTGGCTCCTCACTTACTCAGCGCTCTGGTGCATGAGTAAGATATATATATTTTACTTTACAAATACTGTTTTTTAGGTAAAAACTTTCTGGTTCTTAACGGATATATACTACGCAAGGAGAAGCATATGGCAATATCACAAAAAATTCAACAGTTCATGGAAAATGCATCCTGGATACGTAAAATGTTTGAGGAGGGAGCAGCGCTCAGAAAAGAGTTCGGCGAAAAAAATGTATTTGATTTGAGTCTCGGCAATCCCAACCTCGATCCGCCGGAGAAATTTTTTGAAGTCTTTGCGGCCCTTGCCGCTCAGAGAATGCCCGGCAGGCACGGCTATATGTCAAATGCCGGGTATCCTGAAACCCGTGACGCGGTTGCGGAATATCTTTCAGAAGAGCACGGGAAGGAAATATTCGGCAAGCATATCATCATGACCTGCGGCGCTGGCGGGGCCCTGAATGTGGTTCTGAAAACCCTGCTCGACCCGGGTGACGAAGTGGTTATCCCCCGGCCGTATTTTGTTGAATATAATTTCTATATAGATAACTATCAGGGTGTATCCCGGCTGGTAAAAACAAAGGAAGACTTTTCCCTGGATCTTTATGAAATAGAGGCCGCCCTCTCCCCGAAAACCAGGGCAGTGCTCATTAACTCTCCCAACAATCCCACCGGCAGGGTCTATAATAAAGAATCTATAACCGGGCTGGCCCGGCTCCTGGAAAATAAATCGCGGGAATTCGGCAAAGAGATCTATCTCATCTCAGATGAGCCCTATAATAAAATAGTCTATGACGGGGTAACTGTTCCCAGCATCCTTGCTGCCTATCGCAACAGCATCCTGATAACTTCCTACTCCAAGGACCTGTCCATTCCCGGTGAGCGTCTGGGATTTATTGCCGTGAACCCGGACGCAACGCCTCTGGAGCAGCTCCTGAACGGCATGATTTTCTGCAACAGAACGCTCGGGTTTGTCAATGCCCCGGCATTTGCCCAGCGGGTTGTGCAGCAGCTGCAGGGCATGGCAGTAGATATAACTATATATCAGCGCAAGCGGAACCTGCTCTGCACTGCGCTGCAGAAAATGGGGTACCGGCTCATTAAACCTGAAGGAGCGTTCTACCTGTTCCCCCAGACGCCCATTAATGATATCGAGTTTGTCAGGGAGCTGCAGCAGGAACGAATTCTCACCGTACCCGGCAACGGCTTCGGCAGCCCGGGGTTTTTCAGAATTGCCTACTGTGTCGAAGACTGGGTCATTGAGGGTGCGCTGCCGGGATTTAAGAAACTGGCAGACAAGTATTTCACATAGCTACCGTGGGCAGGGTGAGTATACCAACGACGTAAAAGCCCCGCTCTCAAACAAATATATTTTTTTTAGCTGAAAGTGCGCAGCTGCGTGCGTAAGCGCACTCTTTAAAATAAGACTTGACATCTTTGTGCTAAATAATGTAATTACTATACTCAATTAATTGTCAGCCGAAATCTGCACGCGCGGATGCGGGGAATCCAATAATCGGGGCGAAGCCTTCAACCAGAAGGCAGGGCACCTCCAAGCCCGAGCCCGTCAGCTAACCTCGTAGGCTCTTGGAGGCAATTAGGGAGAAACACCTCTACATAATTATACCGCGTTTACCTCTCTCCTTTTTGCCCCAATAATAACAATTACGCTACGTTAAGTATCAGGCACTGCTCAAATCGCTGCACACACGGGAAGGGAAAAGCTGTACCTAACGGTGAAGCCCTGTTCCGGCATAACGCTGCAGGTGAGATGCTTGTTTTAACAAGCCTCACCTGAAAATATAATTCAGTTTTGCCAGCAGCGCAAGCACCTGCTCTGATTGTGCAGCACAAACGCCATTATTAATTTTGTCAGCAAAGGAGGATAGCCCATGGAGACAAAATCTCGCCTCTGGCTATTCCTGTTAACCATATTCTTTGTTCTATATGGTTGCCAGACTATCACCCAGAATTTCCCCAAAGTTCTTACCGCACCCTTCACCTCAAGGGTGTCGCAGGAGGAAGAAGCTTTGGATCCCGCAGCATTTTCGTTTACTGATGATTTCTTTTTAGCTGCGGATTATCTGCCGGCGCGGGGGCTCTGCCGTATTCCGCCCGAAGACCTGATTCCCGAAATGCTGGTGCAGCTCAACAAAGAGCAGGCGGACCGGGCATTGCATTCGTTTGTACTGGTGCGCAACCAACAGGTAGATCATTATCTTGCCCTGTATCAGGGGAAAGCTCGGGAGCATTTCAAGGCATCACTGGAAAAATCGGCTGCGTATCTGCCGTATATAACCGCGGTGTTTGAGCGGGAGCACATCCCAACGGAGCTTGCGTATCTGGCGCTGCTGGAGAGCAATTTCAATGTAAATGCCTATTCGAAAAATCATGCATCTGGCATGTGGCAATTTGTGCGCGGCACTGCTCAGCACTGCGGGCTGCGCATTGACCGGTGGGTGGATGAGCGGTTGGATTTTGAAAAATCAACCCGGGCAGCAGCATGTTATTTAAAACAGCTCTATGCAGCGTTCGGTTCATGGCATCTGGCAGTTGCCGCATATAATGCCGGAGAGTTACCCATTAGAAAGGCTGTCTGTAAAAATAACAGTACCGAGTTCTGGGCCATTACCAAACGCTCAAATCTCAAGTGCGAAACGATTAACTTTGTACCGCAGCTTATTGCCATAGCGACCATTGCCAAAGATCCTGCTGCTTATGGCTTCACCGATCTGCACTATCAGCGGCCGGTCCGCTACGATACGGTTACCATTGACCAGGCAACCGATCTGAAACGCGCTGCACAGTTTAGCGGATGCTCCGTGAGCGATATGAAACAGCTCAACCCTGCTATCAGAAAAAACACAACGCCGCCCAATTACCCTGATTTCGCGCTGCATATTCCTCATGGTACACGGGAGCGCTTTTTTATTGCATCTGCCGGATTGTATGCTGCACCGCAGACTGCTGCTGTTATTGACGGAGAAGCAGCTCGCAGTCCCCGCCTTCAGGAAGTTGCGTACACCCAGAAAGAAACGGATCAGCAGGACACTGCGTATCTCGTGAAGCCTGGTGACACGCTCTGGAGCATCGCCCGAACCCATCATATCAAGCCGGAGCAGATTAAACGCTGGAACAAATTGAAAGGCACGGTGTTACACCCCGGTACCGAGTTGCGGCTTATACTCTCTCAAGAAAAAATGATCTGAAAAATTATTTTTATTTTTTTTCATTTTATTGAAAATAAAACTTGACATACTATATGTTGGAGTATAAGTATATTTTCAACACTAGATAGGCTACTTAAAGAAAATTTCATTTCCGCAAGTAGCGAAGGTACCCACTAACCACCAAACTCTTAGGGGGGTAACACCATGGCAACAGCCAAGAAAAAAGCAGCACCCAAAAAGGCGGCCGCGAAGAAGAAACCAGCAGCCAAAAAGGGAAAAAAGTAACACCTGAGCAGTATTTTTAAAAAAATGAAGAGGCGTGCACCGCATGCCTCTTCATTTTTTTTGCACTATCCCCCGTATACCCCGCCACTCTTTCATGCCGCGGTCATCTTTTATGTTTTCGCCTACCTTGTTTTCAGTTATAATTAAATTAAAAAGGGACATCGACGCAGGCAACCATCGATAGTATAAGATCTTATGATGTCAGCAAAAGACCCTCACCATTACCTCAAAAAGGAATTTGCAAAAATAAAGGATTCCTTTCTCGGATCCCTTATAAACACGGCGCAGTACGGGTTCGCCCTCATTACCCCTGATTTTACCGTGCTCGAGGTAAATAAAAAGTTTCTGGAATGGTTCCCCGAGGCCAGGGCAGAAGACGGTGCGCTCTGCTACACCTTTTTTTATGCGCCTGCCGGCGCAGCACCCTGCCCGGAATGCCCGGCCGCGCTCTGCCTGCAGGACGGGAAGATCCATTCGGCAATAATTGAAAGAGGCGCTGGTTCACAGAATCAGCACTTTTATAACATAACCTGCACGCCGGTCATTGACCGCCAGGGGAACATACAGGGGATTATGGAGCTTGCTGAACCGGTCTCGGAAAAAGCCGGCACTGAAAACAGATTAAAAGATCTCCAGCAGCAGTATTATCAGTTCATAGACAATGCCAATGATGCCATTATCTCATGCAGCAGCGACGGCAATATACTGCTCTTCAATAAAAAAGCCCAGGAACTCTTCGGCTACACGGAAGAGGATATCAGGGAGAAAAAATTCCATGTGTTAACGCCGCCTGAAACGCTGCCCGGGCAGCTGCAGCGTTTTCAGCAGCTCCTCTCGGGAGAGCATGCTTCAGCATTACATAAAACAATGATTGAGGGCAGCTGCTTGAAAAGCGATGGCACAACGTTTCCTTCAGAAATAACCTATTCTGTCCAGAAGACCGGATCCGGCAGCATCATTATGGCAATTATCCGGGATATTTCTGAGAGAAAAGCAGCTGCAGAGCAGCTGCAGAAGTATGCACAGCAACTGGAGCAGGAGGTTACGAACCGGACCCGCGATCTTAATTACTCACAGGAACGGCTGCATCTTTTTTTAGAAACAGCAAGTGATGCCATAATTTCAACGGACCGGGACGGCACTATAATTTACGTTAATAAAACAGCCGAAGAAGTTTTCGATTATAAGCGGGAAGAAATTGTAGGGAAAAATATAGCGTTGCTCACGCCCCGGGAAATCTGGCAGGTTGCGCAGACCAGCGTCCATATTCGCGACGGGCACATCTCCAACCCTATTGGCAAGACACTGGAATCCTGGGGCATTAAAAAAGACCGGACAACCTTTCCCATTGAATTCAGCATTTCAGTGTTTGAGCGGGATATCGAAACATATTTTACTTCCATTATCCGGGATATCTCTAAAAGAAAAAAGCTGGAACAAAAGCTCCAGGAATATACCGCCACCCTGGAGGAAAAGGTAAAAGAAAGAACCTTTGAGCTCACCCAATCCCAGCAGCGGCTCAATGAAAAGGTTGCCGAGCTCTCCATCATAAACGAAATCGGAGAAGCACTGGCCAGCACCATGGAGCTGGAACTGGTGCTGGACATCATTCTGGTGGGAGCAACGTCACATCACGGACTGGGGTTTAACCGGGCATTTTTATTCCTGATCAATGATGCTGGCTCGTACCTTGAAGGTAAAGTTGCCGTCGGCCCGGCACATGCTGAAGAAGCACACCGGGTGTGGAGTGAAATCCTGGGCAGACAGATGACCTTAAAAGAGATGCTCTACTCCTATACCCGGCAGCAGGAAAACGTCGACTCCTATGTCAATGAACTCGTGCGGCAGATTAGAATCCCGCTTCAGGGCAGCGAGAATATCCTCACCAACGTAGTGACTGCCTGCAAGCCGTTCAACATCGTAGATGCTGCAGCACATCCATTAGTGCCGCGGGAACTGATAGAAACGCTGCACTGCAATGCCTTTGCTGTGGTTCCCCTGGTCTCCCGGGAAAAGGTGCTGGGGGTCCTTTGGGCTGATAACACTATCACCCAGAAGCCCATTGAAGACCGTGACGTAGAGCGGCTTCGCATCTTTTCCAACAATGCCAGCCTGGCCATAGAAAATTCCAACCTGTACCAGAATATTCAGGAGAAAGTAGTTGAGCTGAACCGTGCCTACCAGGAGCTTGAGGAAAATAAAGACCGTTTGGTCCGGACTGAAAAGCTCGCAGCCGTGGGGGAAATGTCTGCCATGGTTGCGCATGCCATCAGAAACCCGCTCACTGCTATCGGCGGTTTTGCCCGGCGGCTGTTTAAAAAGGAATCCGGCAACAGCGCAATAAACAAGTATCTGAAGATAATTATTGAAGAGATTGACCGGCTGGAAGTGCTCCTGAACGAGATCCTTGACTTTGTGCGTCCCCGGGAACCCAGTCTCCGGCCGGTGTGTATCAATGAGCTGCTGGAGAATACTCTTGAAATGCTCGCTGAAGAGTTCACCTCACGCGCGATCACGGTAATAAAACAGTATGCGCAGGATATTCCCCCGGTCACCGTGGACAGTGATCAGTTCAAGGAAGTATTTCTCAATATGCTGCGCAATGCAATTGATGCCATGCCAGACGGGGGCACCCTGACCGTCGGCACGCTGGAGGAGGATCACTGGGTAAAGATTACCTTTGCCGATACGGGTGTGGGCATCTCTGAGGGCGATGCGGAAAAAATTTTTCACCCGTTTTTTACCCGCAAGTCACAGGGATCAGGCCTGGGCCTCGCAATGAGTAATCAGATTGTTGCCTTCCACGGCGGTCATATTACTCTGCAGAAGGGCGCGGCTATCGGCGCAACCTTTGATATCTACCTGCCCATACCCTGAATAACATCCCCGACGTTTATTGCCATGCGCATTACAGGTTGAGGTTGGTGATGCTTTCCTTTACTTCACGGGCTGACTTTTCAACTGCCGCCTTTTCCTCTGCGGTTAAAGACGCTTCGATGATTTTTTCCGCGCCGCCAGCTCCCAGGATAACCGGCACACCAAAAAATAAATCATGCAATCCGTATTCACCCTGAAGATATACGGCACAGGGCAAAATGCGCCGCTTGTCTTTAAGAATGGCCTCTGCCATTTGCACTGCGGAAGCAGCCGGGGAATAGAAGGCGCTCCCGGTTTTAAGCAGGTTGACTATTTCTCCGCCGGCCTTGCGCGTTCTTTCCACGATGGCCTGAATTCTATCTTCGGCAATAAGCTGTGAGATAGGAATGCCGGCAACGGTTGAGTAGCGGATGAGCGGCACCATCTCATCGCCGTGCCCTCCCAGGACAAAAGCCTGCACCTCTTCCACGGAAATATTGAGCTCCATGGCAATAAAGGTCTTAAACCGGGCGCTGTCGAGCACGCCGGCCATACCCATGACCCGGTTCCGGGAGAAGCCGCTCACTTTGTACGCAAGATACGCCATGGTATCAAGCGGGTTGCTGACCATGACAATAAAACACTGCGGCGAGCAGGCGACAATCTGCCGGGTGACTGCTTCCACAATTTCGCGGTTTTTCTGCACCAGGTCTTCGCGGCTCATGCCGGGCTTTCTCGGCAGCCCCGCAGTTATGATAACCACATCAGAGTCTTTGGTATCCTCATAGTTGTTGGTACCGGTGATGGTTACATCGAAATCCTCAACCGGACGGGCCTCCATCAGGTCCAGGGCCTTGCCCTGCGGGATGCCCTCTACAATATCCAGCAGCACAATATCTCCCAGCTCCCGTTCAGCAGCCCAATGTGCTGCTGTTGCGCCAACATTGCCGGCACCAACGATGGTTATTTTTTTGCGCATAGTCCCCTCCCTGTTTTGCATGGTTTTTGTTTATCTGGTTTGCCCCTTATTTGGGCATAATCACTTTCAGATGTAATTCCTGAAGCTGCTTCGGGTCAACCGGCGACGGCGCGCCGGACATCATGCAGGACGCGCGCTGGGTCTTGGGAAACGCTATTACATCACGGATGGAATCAACTCCGGTTATGAGCATCACCATCCGGTCAAGCCCCAGGGCAATACCGCCATGGGGAGGCGCCCCAAAGCGCAGCGCATCCAGCAGGAAGCCGAATTTGAGCGCAGCATCCTCTTCGCTGATTCCCAGCGTGTTAAACATCTGAGACTGAATCTCCTGGCGGTGAATACGAATGCTGCCGCCGCCGACTTCGCTCCCGTTGAGCACCAGGTCATAGGCACGGGCACGGGCTTTTCCGGGATCTGACTCAAGAAGAGGTATATCCTCTTCCACTGGTGAAGTAAACGGATGATGGACGGCAACAAAGCGTTTCTCCTCGGGAGAATATTCCAGCAGGGGGAACTGGGTTACCCAGGTAAAGGCAAAGTGCTCGGCAGGCTCAAGGCCAAGCTTCTTGATAAGCTGCAGCCTGAGGTTGCCCAGCGCGGTACAGACAACAGTATAGGATGCATCCGCGACCAGCAACAGCAGATCCCCGGCCTGCGCATGCATAATCCCGGCAATCGCGTTCTTTTCGCGCTCATCAAGAAATTTGGCGACCGGCGATTGCCACCCTTCCGGGGTTATGCGTATCCAGACCAGCCCCTGCGCGCCGTATATTTTTGTCACTTCTACAAACCCGTCCAGCTCGGCACGCGAAAACCGGGAACCGTCTTTCACCGTTATCCCCTTGACCACGCCGCCCTTTTCTATGGCATTGGCAAATACCTTGAACTGAGAGCCCTTCAGAGCTTCGGTAACATCGCTCAGTTCCAGCCCAAAGCGGGTATCAGGCTTGTCAACGCCGTAGCGATTCATGGCATCTTGATAGCTCAGCCGGGGGAAGGGTGTTTTTATCTCCAGAGAAAGAATTTCACCGAACAGCCGCTGCATCAGCTCTTCTAAAATTCCATAGATATCCTCTTCCCGGATAAACGAAAGCTCCATATCAACCTGGGTGAACTCAGGCTGCCGGTCAGCGCGCAGGTCCTCATCCCGGAAGCACTTCACAATCTGGAAATACCGGTCAAACCCGGCAACCATCAGTATCTGCTTGAACAGCTGCGGTGACTGGGGAAGCGCGTAGAAGTTTCCGGCTTCCATGCGGCTTGGTACCAGGTAGTCGCGCGCGCCTTCGGGCGTGCTTTTGGTAAGGAAGGGCGTCTCAACCTCCAGGAACCCCTGGCCGGAGAGATAATTTCTGATGATCTGGGAGATGCGATGGCGCAGAATAAATATATTCTGCAGTGACGGCCGGCGCAAATCCAGGAAGCGATACTTGAGGCGCACGTTCTCCGCCACCTCCTTGCGCTCGGTGAGATCAAACGGGGGGGTTTTTGCTTCATTCAGGATGTAAAGCTCCTGCGCATGAACC
>Ga0209048_10006453_pt1 | contig 10971 bp, 9 predicted proteins | sample FrelakmetCRP12CR_FD_187146 | JGI IMG/M metagenome (GOLD analysis project Ga0209048, IMG submission 187146) | Freshwater lake sediment microbial communities from the University of Notre Dame, USA, for methane emissions studies - CRP12 CR (SPAdes)... | ecosystem: Environmental > Aquatic >... | reverse complement strand
TTATAAAACAGCAACCTAGTTTAACTGACTGAGCAATGTCAGTACCGTGATACCCCGTGATGCGCTGAATAGTGACACAGGGGATTGTCATTATTACCCAAAATAGTGCAACAGGGCGATAATGGCCATCCTGGTTAACCGTAAACCTCGAAGATTATGAACTACAAATTTGAAATCTTAGAAAAAATAATAGCTTATAGCGGGTTTTTTCGATTGGAAAAATACCGGTTGCGGCATGAACTGTTTGCGGGCGGCTGGAGTACGGAGGTCAAGCGGGAATGCCTGGAACGGGGCCATGCGGTGGCGGTACTGCCGTATGATCCTGAGCGTGACCGGGTGGTTATGCTGGAGCAATTCCGGATTGGCGCACTGGAGTTGGCCAATCCTTGGTTGATGGAGATTGTTGCGGGCATTATCGGTCCTGGCGAGAGCACGCTGGACGTGGCCCACCGGGAGGCCATGGAGGAAGCCGGCTGCGAGTTGCTGGATATCGTGCCTATCTGCGAATACCTGGTCAGCTCCGGGGGCAGCTCCGAGACGATAACCGCGTACTGCGCGCGGGTGGATACCGCGCAGGTGGGCGGGATTCACGGTCTGGCCGAAGAGCACGAAGACATCCGCGTCCACGTCCTGCCCTTCGACGAAGTCATGGCGTTGCTGCGCGATGGTGCCATTCATTCGGCAACCCCTGTCATCGCGCTGCAGTGGCTGGCGCTGAATCGCCAGGCGTTGCTGGCCAAATGGGGAACCGCAGTTTCTACAGACGCAGCCGGCGCAATTCCGGGTCCGGTTGGCTTTTCTCCCAGATCTCCGTGAAAAAATTCAAGAGTTCCCGAGCTTTGCCGAAGGCTGCCTGGTCATGACTGCCGAGGCAGCGGCGCGGGTCGGCCAGATGGAGGAGGGCGGTTTGATCGGCAATCATGAATCCCTGGGCAAATTCCGGCCGCTCACGAGGTTCATTCTTGCCCAGGGTACGCAATTCCATGGCGCTGCTGAGACGTTCTAGCAAGTGCAACAGACGGGGACAACTGCGGCGCCAGCTTGCCGCCGGCGGCAGCAGCAGATGAAACCGCAAGCGCGGGCGGTCAACGATTTTGGCGCGGATGGCATCCAGCACCTCGTTATCGTTATACAAGCGTGGTTCCACGTAAGGGGTGTAGAGATGCAGGCTGCGCTGGATCCCGTCGACCAGGTCGAGCAGTGCCCGCTGCGTGTCTTCCGGACCGTTGAGAGAAATGGCTGGATTCTCCATGTTTCCTCCTGATGCCAGGGAAAAATCGCCCTCAGTCGTTTTCATAGATGACCAGGTAGCCTTGATTGAGCAAGTCTAGCAGGAGTGCCCGTGCCGGGGCTTGCTTTAAGGCCCCGCGCAGCAGGCTCGGGGTCAGCACCCGATGCTGGCACAGCAGGGGGGCGAGAAAAGCCACGCTTGGACCCAACAGGAATTCCTGGCCGTCGACGAACAGAACCATGTCCTTGCCCTGCTCGGTATAGGCGAAGCGGGAGCCCGGGTTGCGCTCCAGGGTCCCACCGCCGCCGAGATGCGCTTTGAGTTCCGCCTCGTTCAGGGGTCCGAGTTCGGGTTCGGCGCCGAAAGGGGGCTTGGGCTCGGTTGCATAGCGGCCGAACCAGCTTTCCAAAACCCCGTCTTCAACATTCAGATACTGGCGCAGCAGGCCTTTCACCTTAGTCAGGGTGACGGCGGTGAGCGCGCCGGGATTATCCTGGAGGTGCAGATCCGGGTCCGTGTAACGGGCGTCGGGGTCGATGTTGTCCACCAGAAAATCCAGAAAACCGCTGAGCAGTTCTCGGTGGCTGGGGGCGCGAAAGCCGATGGAATAGCTTAGGCAGGGTTCCAGGGCCACGCCATGATGGGCGACCCGCGGTGGCAGGTAGAGTATGTCGCCGGGTTCCAGAATCCATTCCTGCTCCGGGGTGAAGTCCCGCAGGATGCGCAACTCGGCAGCCGGGAGGACGTTGTCCGCGCCGACCGCACGGGTGCTGATCTGCCAACGCCGCCGGCCGCCGCCCTGGAGCAAGAACACATCGTACTCGTCCACATGGGGGCCGACCGAACCTTGGGGCGCGGCGTAACTGATCATCAGATCGTCGATACGCCAGTCGGGGATGAACCGGAAGGGTTCGATGATGGCGGCGAGATCCGGGGCGTGTTTTTCCGCATCCTGTACTAGCAGGGTCCAGTGGGTCTCGGGCAAGGTCAGAAAATCCTGGTCCGTGAAGGGGCTGTGGCGCAGTTCCCAGGGGTGCGTGCCGTCTCGCTCCAGGACCAGGCGCGCCTCCACGCCCTCCTCGCAAGCCAGTCCCGCCAGTTCCTCAGCAGAAAAGGGATCGCGAAAGTCAGGCAGGGCGCCGCGGATCAAGAGGGGTTGTTTTTGCCAATAATCCCTGAGAAAGTGCGTAGGGCTCAGGCCGCCCAGTAGCCGTGACGCCGGTATGATCATAAATTAACTAAAATTGCGGGACTGCGCGGCGGCAGTGCCGGTATAGCTCTCCGGCGTCAACGCCAGCAACCGCTGCTTGACTTCAATGGGAATCTCCAGGCTTTCCACAAAGACCCTGAGGGTGGCCTGATCCACCCGCTTGCCGCGGGTCAACGCCTTGAGCTTTTCATAGGGTTTCGAGATACCGTAACGGCGCATCACCGTCTGGATGGGTTCGGCCAATACCTCCCAGTTGGCGTCAAGATCCTCTAGCAGGCGCTCCGTGTTTACCTCCAGCTTGCCCAGGCCCTTGAGGCAGGATTGGTAGGCGATCAGGGAATAGGCGAAGGCCGTTCCGATGGTCCGTTGCGCGGTGGAGTCGGTCAGATCCCGCTGCCAGCGGGAGACCGGCAGTTTGCCAGCCAGATGTTCCAGCAAGGCGTTGGCCAGTCCCAGGTTACCCTCGGCGTTCTCGAAGTCGATGGGGTTGACCTTGTGCGGCATGGTGGAGGAGCCTATCTCGCCAGCCACGGTCTTTTGCTTGAAATAGCCGAGGGCGATATAGCCCCACAGGTCACGGCAGAAATCCACCAACACCGTGTTGAAGCGGGTTATGGTCTGAAACAGTTCGGCCATGTAATCGTGGGGTTCGATCTGGGTCGTGTAAGGGTTCCAGTCCAGACCCAGGTCACGGGTGACGAAATCCCGCGTAAAACCTTCCCAATCGATATCCGGATAGGCAGCCAGGTGGGCATTGTAGTTGCCGACGGCGCCGTTAAGCTTGCCCAGCAGGCGTATACTGAGAAGCTGTTCCCGCTGGCGCTTGAGCCGATAGGCCACGTTAGCCATTTCCTTGCCCAGCGTGGTGGGGGAGGCGGGTTGGCCATGGGTATGGGACAGCATTGCTTGTTCGGCGTAATCGTGGGCCAAGCGACGGATGACGTCGCCAAGCTCGTCCATCAGGGGCAGTAGGGCCTGGCTGCGGGTTTCCCGCAAGATCAGCGCATAGGCCAGATTGTTGATATCTTCCGAGGTGCAGGCGAAGTGAATAAATTCGCTGATGGATTCCAGTTCGGCATTGCCGACGATCTTTTCCTTGAGGAAATATTCCACCGCCTTGACATCGTGGTTAGTGGTACGCTCAATATTCTTGACGCGTTGGCCATCTTCGAGGCTGAAGTCGTCCATAATACCCCGCAGGACATGCTTGGCATGCTCGCTGAGGGGTGGTATTTCCACGATACCGGGGTGGCTGGCCAGTGCCTGTAGCCAGTGGATTTCCACCAATACACGGTGCCGGATCAGCCCATACTCACTGAACAGGGGACGCAACGGTAAGGTTTTATCGCTGTAACGGCCGTCGATCGGGGAAATAGCTGTAAGGGATGTAAGTTCCATGGCAACTCCATTTCGGACTGGGTCATCTGGATCATACACTATCCAGGCGTGTGGTGCGGAATCCGCAGCGAGGGAGGGTCGTGCTATGCTGAAAGCGGTGCTATTTGTCACTGCCCTCGATAACATTTTTGGAGGTATAAACATGTTGACGCTACACGAAGGTTTGCATAACGATACCATCGCTATCACCCGCCTTAAACTGTGTCGGGTCCAATTGATGGATGACTCCTCTTTCCCTTGGTTGATCCTGGTGCCCGCACGCCGCAATATCCGCGAAATCTACGAACTGGAACCCGCTGACCGGGCGTTGCTGATTGAAGAGGTCGCCCTTGCTTCGCGAGTCATCGTCGATCTTTATAAACCAGACAAGCTCAACATCGGTTCCATGGGCAATCTAGTGCCCCAACTGCATATCCATGTCATCGGCCGCTTTCGCAACGATAGGGTCTGGCCGGGGCCAGTGTGGGGGCAGGGTCCAGCGCATTCCTATGCCAAGGACGATCTCGACGCCACCTGCAAACGCTTGCGAGAGGCGTTCGCGGCAAGCCCTTAACCCTAGGGATCCCTTTGCACGCTAGGTATTCGTTTGCCGCTGTAGCATGGTCAATAGGTGGGTATGCGGGGGCGTCTGACGTGCTGCCCCTGGTTGCGCTCAGGTATTGCTCAGTAAAAAATCGCTCGCGGTCGACCAGTAAATCGCCATGTTTCATGGAAGATATCTAATTCTTTTCCCGCTTTAGTAGATGGACTGTTGGATTATCATGTTGACCACGACCATCAGTGTGTGGGGAAAGCATTTTAATAGTAATTATGATTGGAATACCGATGGCCATTAAACATGTACTTGTTGTAGATGACTCAAAATCCGCCAGATTCGTCTTGCGTAAAATGCTACAGGCCATCAATTTACTGGTGGATATGGCGGAGTCGGCCGAAGAAGCCCTAAGTTATTTGGCGACTACACGTCCTGATGCCATTTTTTTGGATCATACGATGCCAGGGATGAGTGGACTGCAAGCGCTGAAGGTTATCAAGGATAATCCGCAGACTGCAAACATCCCTGTCGCGATGTATACCTCCAAGGAGGAGGATGGCTATATTGACCAGGTAAAGGCTGGTGGCGGGGTGGGCATACTGCCGAAGCCGGCCACTGCGGATGCTCTGAACGCGATCATGCGCGAGTTAAACGCCGCCATCGAAGTCGCCAGAGAAAAAACCGGGCCGGTTGCCGGGATGGTTACTCCCGCGCAGTTGGGGGTTGCCAGCGAATTACTGGAAAATATCGCGCGCGCAACCGCCAATGCCGTGGTAGACAGTGCTATTCAGGCCCGGTTATTGCCTTTGATCGAGGAGAAACTGGCGGGGTTCAGCAAAGCCATGTCAGTTGGCAGTGAAAGCGTTATCAGGCAAATAGCGAGCAGTGTTTACGAAAGTCAGGCAAGTAATCATGCCAGGGAGTTGCAGCGGATGAAAGCTCAACTTGTTGGTCTGGAAGCTAATTTGCACATGCCTGGCAAGCTCGATCAAGGGTTGGCGCAGGAGGTCCGCGAGATGGCGAAAGTGGTGGCGGTCCGGCAGGCGGAGGAAACGGCGCAGGCGATTGCCGAACAGACGGCAAAAGATGTTGCGACCACCTTGACGGGCAAAGGACTGGATGTGCGCGTGAATGAAATTTCCCGGCAGTTGACAGGGCGGCTGGAGACTCAGTTTGCGGTGCTCAGGAAGCTGCAAACGCCTGACAAGCTTGATCCGAAACTGGCGGAACAGGTAAAGGAGACGGCGCAGACGGTGGCGGTCCGGCAGGCGGAGGAGACGGCGCAGGCGACTGCCGAGCAGACAGCGAATAAGGTATTGAAAATAAAAACTGAGGAGATTTTCAACCGTTTTGCTAAACGTAACGCCGAGTGGGAGGCGCCGGATAAGCTCGATCCGCGACTGATGGAGGAACTTCGCGAGATGGCGCAAGCGATAGCGGTCCGTCAGGCGGTCGAAATGGCTCAGGCAATTGGAGAACGCTGGGCGGTCACGATAACGGACGACGTCTCGGTTCTGACCAGGGCGTTGATCAAGCGTGTATATAAAATCCTGGGATTGACCATGGTTATCAATTTGCTCCTTATTGGAATCCTATATTATGTGAAATAAGTTGTAATAAGGTTTTTCGTCGCCTATTGGTTTTTGAATATGCAGAGTTAACTCTCATGAACCAGATGTTTTACGGTGTAATTGGACTGACCGTTGGATTAATTATCGGATTGATAATCAGCGGAGTTGCTTTTTATCTCCTTCCTTATCGTAAGCTGAAAAATGCCAGCATCCAGCAAGCTGAGCAGCTAAATCAGGCGGAGATGAATAATGAGGAGTTGGAGAATAAGCTTTTTATGGAGCAAACCCAGTGGCGGCAAGAGCGGCAAACCTTTTCCCAGCAACAGATGAAACTGGAGACCGATCTCCAGCAGTCACAAATCGACAAGGCGAAATTGGAAAAGATGCTCGCCGAGCACAATGATCGCTCGGCTGAGGAGCGTAAGAGCCAGGCGCGAAAAGCCGAACAGCTTCGCGAGCTGGTGGAGCGGGCACTTCAGGAAAAGACGGCGGTGGGCGACAACCTGAGCCAGAAAACCGTCCAGTGGGCCCAGGAACGGCAAGATCTGGAATATGAATTAACCCAACTGCGGGCGAGTCTTGAGCGCCTCCAGCGAGAACAAGCAGAGGCAGAGAATCGGCTGGACGAGCAGCGCGAGACATGGGAACGGCAGGATTTGGGCTTGCATGCCCAGTTGGCACAGATGCAAGTCGATAAGAAAAAGCTTGAACAGAAACTCGCGGGCAAGCTGGAAGAGGAACGCAACACCTGGGAGCAGCAGCACCTGGAGTTGGATATGCGGATGGTGCAGGCTCAGTCTGAAAAAAATGTGCTGGAGGAAAAGCTGGACGAACAGAACGAGGCTTGGCAGTTGGAAAATATGGCTTTACAAGCTCAACTGACCCAATTACAAGCCGACAAGAAGGGGCTGGAAGATAAGCTGGAAGCGCATAAGCTGCATGCGGAACAAGCTCAGCAGGCGCTGGAAGAGGAGATCGAACAACTTCTCGAGCGGCTTATGCGGGTTCAGCAGGACTGAGTTGCCATCCGGGTTTATGTGAACCGCGCGATAAAGAGCAGCTCTACGCGGACTGCCAACAAGCAATCAGTCGGATTCGATAGTCCTGTGGAGAAAAGCCTCGATCAACTGGCGCGCGGCGATAGTGGGTGGCAGGCGGCCTTCGGTGACCGCCGCCTCCAGGTCGGGAATCCGACGGCGAACTCGAGGATTTTCTTTCAGTGCCGTCACCAGGCTTTCCGCCGTCTCGGTCCACATCCAGGCCCGCGCCTGGGCGGCCCGGCGGGCGATGATCTCTCCATGGCTCGATAGCGCCTGCCGATAGCGCCGGACGGTGGCCCAGACCTCGGCAATACCTCGATGATTGAGGGCGGAGCAGGGCTCCACGGGTACCGTCCAGTGCGCCGAGCGAGGGCGCAATAAGCGCAGGGCGTTGCGGTAATCCGCCACCGATCGCCGGGCTGGCGCCTCCAGATCGCCGTCCGCTTTGTTGACGAGGATCAGATCGGCCAATTCCATGATGCCGCGCTTGATACCTTGCAGTTCATCACCGCCGCTGGGCAACAGCAGCAGGATGAACATGTCGGTCATCTCCGCCACCGCCGTCTCGGACTGGCCGACGCCTACCGTCTCCACGATCACCACATCGAACCCCGCCGCCTCGCAGAGCAGCATGGACTCACGGGTGCGGCGGGTGACACCGCCCAGGGTCCTGCCCGCCGGCGAAGGCCGGATGAACGCCTCAGGGCGTTGGCACAACCGCTCCATCCGGGTTTTATCCCCCAGAATGGAGCCGCCACTGAGCGCCGAGGAGGGGTCCACCGACAGCACCGCCACCCGGTGCTGTTGGTCGATGAGGTAGTTGCCGAACGCCTCGATGAAGGTGGATTTACCCACCCCTGGAACCCCTGAAATTCCAAGCCGCATCGAATTGCCGGCATACGGAGTAAGGCGTTCCAGCAAGTCGGCGGCGGCATCCCGATGATCGGCACGAGTGGATTCAATGAGCGTGATGGCCCTGGCCAGGGCACGGCGCTCGCCCGCTAGGACGGCGCTGGCCAAGGTTTCGGGATCGAGGTTTCTGCGCTGCTTCACGCTCATTCGAACTCGATGATGGGCTGGTCCACGGCCAGACTGTCACCCGGCGCTGCCAGGATCTTGGCGATAACCCCGTCCTGCTCGGCGCGCATGACGTTCTCCATCTTCATGGCCTCGATGACCGCCAATTCCTCACCACCTTTAACCTCCTGGCCCGCCTGAACCGACACTTTGGAGAGCAGCCCCGGCATCGGTGAGAGCAGATATTTGGAGAGATCCGGCGGGGCTTTTACCGGCATGAGTTTCTGGAACGCTGCTGCCCTGGGCGCCAGTACCCGGATATCAGCCTGCGAGCCCCAGTGGAACAGGCGGTAGGTCAAACCGCGGCGCTCCACCTGGATGCAGACGGTATCACCGTTGATCGTGCCCCGGAACAGCGGTTGGCCGAACTGCCAGTTGCTGCGCACCTGGTACGTTTCGCCGCCATAGATCACGTCATGGCCACCCGGCACAGACTTCACACTAACGGAATGATGCTCACCGCCCATGATCACCACCCAGTCGTCTCCCACCTGCTGCTCATGGCCTGGCAGCTGGCCGGTGATCCGGGCGGCCCGATCCATATAGCTGCGGTTCATGGAAGCGGCCACGCTGATGAGCAGGGCAGGGTCGTCGTGGGGGATGTCGGCGGGATGGAAGCCGTTCGGGTATTCCTCGGCGATCGTATTGGTGCTGATCCGTCCGGTCACGAAGCGGGGATGCAACATCAGCGCGGCCAGGAAGCTGATGTTGTGGGACGGTCCGCGGATACAGAACTCGTTCAAGGCATCGCGCATGTGCGCGATAGCCCGGTCCCTGGTAGCCCCATACGTGATCAGTTTGGCGATCATGGGGTCGTAGTACATGGACACTTCGCCGCCTTCGTAAACCCCGGTGTCCACCCGTACGGTCTCCGTTTCCGGTGGCGGGAGATAGCGTACCAGCCGGCCGATGGACGGTAGGAAGTTGCGGAAGGGGTCCTCGGCGTAGACCCGCGCCTCGATGGCCCAGCCCTTAAGCTTGATATCGGCCTGGGTGAAGGGCAGTTTTTCACCGGCGGCGATCTGAATCATCAATTCCACCAGGTCCAGCCCGGTGACATACTCGGTAACCGGATGCTCTACCTGGAGCCGGGTATTCATTTCCAGAAAATAGAAATTGCGCTGGGTATCTACTACGAACTCGACGGTGCCCACGGACTGATACTGCACCGCCTTGGCGAGGGCCACCGCTTGTTCGCCCATGGCGCGGCGGGTTGCTTCATCGAGAAAGGGAGAAGGGGCCTCCTCGATGACTTTCTGATGGCGGCGTTGCAGAGAGCATTCACGCTCGCCCAGATACACCGTGTTGCCATAGCTGTCCGCCAACACCTGGATCTCGATGTGGCGGGGTTCCTGGATATATTTCTCGATGAACACGCGATCGTCGCCAAAGCTGGAGCGGGCCTCGTTGGAGGCGCGTTCGAAACCATCGAAGCACTCAGCGTCGTTCCAGGCCAGGCGCATGCCCTTGCCGCCACCGCCGGCACTGGCTTTGATCATTACCGGATAGCCGATTCCACGGGCTATCTCGACGGCTTGGTTGGCATCCACGATGATGTCCATATGGCCGGGAATGGTAGTGACACCAGCCGCCTTGGCCAGTTTCTTGGAGGTGATTTTATCCCCCATGCTGTTGATGGCATGGACATTGGGGGCGATGAAAACAATTTCTTCCCGCGCGAGTGCTTCAGCGAAGGTGGCGTTCTCGGACAGAAAGCCATAGCCGGGATGGACCGCCTCGGCGCCGGTGTCCTTGCAGGCCTGGATAATACGATCCATGACCAGATAGCTCTGGGCCGTCGGTGGTGGGCCGATGAGCACGGCTTCGTCCGCCATCTCCACATGGAGCGCATCCTTGTCGGCCTCGGAATAGACGGCCACTGTTTTGATGCCCATCTTGCGGGCGGACTTGATGACCCGGCAGGCGATCTCGCCGCGGTTGGCGATCAGGATTTTCTTGAACATTATCGATCCCTCACAGCGGAATGTTGTCGTGCTTGCGCCACGGGTTTTCGAGCTTCTTGTCCCTCAGCATGGAAAGCGAGCGGCAGATGCGCCGACGGGTGTCGCGGGGCATGATGACATCGTCGATAAAGCCGCGGTGGCCGGCGATGAACGGATTCGCGAATTTGGCTCGGTATTCTTCAGTGCGCTCAGCGATCTTCTGAGGGTTGCCGATATCCTGGCGGAAGATGATTTCCACCGCCCCCTTGGGACCCATGACGGCGATCTCGGCGCTGGGCCAGGCGAAGTTGACATCCCCGCGCAAGTGCTTGGAACTCATTACGTCATAAGCACCGCCATAGGCTTTGCGGGTGATCAGGGTGATCTTGGGCACCGTGGCCTCGGCGAAGGCGAAGAGCAGCTTGGCACCATGCTTGATGATGCCGCCATGCTCCTGGGCAGTACCGGGCATGAAGCCGGGCACGTCCACAAAAGTAATGATGGGAATATTGAAGCAGTCGCAAAAGCGCACGAAGCGTGCCGCCTTGATGGATGATTTAATATCCAGGCAGCCGGCCAGCACCATTGGCTGGTTGGCGACGATGCCCACGGTCGAACCCGCCATGCGCGCAAACCCGGTAATGATGTTTTTGGCGTTTTCCGGCTGAATCTCGAAGAAATCGGTATCGTCCACGACTTTGAGGATCAGTTCCTTCATGTCGTAAGGCTTATTGGGATTGTCCGGCACCAGCGTGTCCAGGGATATCTCCTCGCGCTCGGCCGGATCAGGAGTGGGCCTGAACGGTGGGTTCTCCCGATTGTTGGTAGGCAGGTAATTCATGAACCGGCGCAGCATGAGCAGCGCTTCCAGATCGTCCTCGAAGGCCCGATCGGCCACGCCCGACTTGGTGGAATGGGTGATGGCGCCGCCCAGTTCCTCGTGGGTTACCTCCTCATGGGTCACGG
>Ga0209048_10006452_pt1 | contig 10972 bp, 1 predicted proteins | sample FrelakmetCRP12CR_FD_187146 | JGI IMG/M metagenome (GOLD analysis project Ga0209048, IMG submission 187146) | Freshwater lake sediment microbial communities from the University of Notre Dame, USA, for methane emissions studies - CRP12 CR (SPAdes)... | ecosystem: Environmental > Aquatic >... | reverse complement strand
CCAGGAAATTGAATGGGCGCCCAAGGAAAACACTAAACTACGAAACGCCCGCTGAACGATTCAGCCAATCTGTTGCATCCACCGGTTGAATCCAAGGCCGAATGTAGGCGTAGGTCTCATCGCTCAAAAGCGGCCGCAAGGAATCGAGCAAAGAGATAGAGCATGAGGCCGCGATTACAGGATTTACCTAAATTTTGGTTTGCACACGTTTGATCTCGTTCTGTGTGGTGGCTCAAAATAAATTGGAAAGAAAGTGTTTTTTGGCCGGTCGAGCAACGCAGTCGCCATCTTGGCGTCGCCGACGACGCTCGGCAATTCGGCGAAGATCCCCGTACAGTCCTGGCTCACAAAAAATCTATCTCGCCCACCATCCAGCGCCAATTCCCGCTAACTTACCTCATATTGGCAGGCCCATAGCAAGTCCGCAGTTCGTGCTTTCAGGATTGCAGCATCATCCGCGCCGACGGACAACCGCCAGGTGGCCTCGTCGTCCGTTTCGTAGACAACGACGGCAGCATTGGCCGTCCTGCCCGGTAATGGTCCGATGCTCACCGCATCACCCCATTCAAGCGGGTCATTCTCACCGGGCGGAAATAGCTGGATGAAGTCCGGGAACTGCGCGTTTTCTGGATCGGCTGCCGGTACGGCATACATATCTACTGCCGTGATCCTGACACCCACCCGCTTGCTCCCCAAAATGAACGGGAAAAAGCGCTTCGGGATCGCCAGGCTTATTGCCGACTCGGTACCGGCATTGTCCGGATTCTTCAGAAGTTGCCACGCCGTCGGAAAATCCTGTCGGAGACTGAACATTCGCACGAGGCCCTTGGCTTTGCTCATTCGTGATATCTGGTTGAGCGCCACGCGCAATTGGCCGAGCGCTGCAGTCTTCATATCCTCGCCGCCTTCCCGGGCGGTGTAACGGACATGCAAGATCACGTCTGCAATGCATTCATAGTCAAACGCACGGAACTCGTCTGGTAGCGTGATCTCCCAGGTGGAAATCGCGCCAGACCCTTCGAATGGCAAAAATCGCTCGTCGTGTAAATGGCTCTCGAACAAGCCCGAATCTTTCAGCCCGGTACTCATCACCACGGCTTCCGTTCCTCCGATGGAATCGATAAAGCGCGAATCATCATCAATACGTGCATAGCCTTCCGTGACACCGGCTTTCGTACGCACAGTGCTTCTCAGCAGTTTAAGGGTTGCCGGCATCCCGCCAAATACCCCGGCCACGCAGGGGATCGACAGTTTTACATCTTTGATGCGTCGGCAGTAATGCCCGGGATAGTCGAGATCGAACAGAGCCTCCGGAATGGAGATTTCGCAGCGCCCCAATTCCCGCAGCGTGACAAGTGCAGCCGGGTCGAGTGTGAAAAGTGAGACATCCTTGCTGATTTCGTATTCACGCTTGCTGCGTTCGATAAAAGCCATTTGCATGCGATTGAGATCGAGATGCAACTGTTCGCCGGCCAGCAGCCCTTTCTTCGCACCATCCCAATAACCAAATTTGATCCACTGGGAGTCAGTCTCTCCCAACTCCCGACGCCAGGCACGCTCGACGCGCTTGGCGAGATCGAACGCAAGCTGGTAAGCCACGTGGTAGGTCGCCATGAACTGCGTCTCCATCCAGCTGTAGAGGTCGGCCGAGGAAAATTTGCGGTCTCGCATGTAGTCGTCGATGTCCTTAGCGTCTTCGATGGCGTTCCGGTGAATGGCGAGCTCCTTTTCGGCGATGGCCATGCGAATTTCTGAAGCCGCGATCTGCCTATCGATCTGACGGATATCGTCAACCACCGTAGTTGACTGCTGGATCCAGTCTTCGCGGCGACGCTGGAAGTTCGCGATCAGGCCGGATCGACGAGACCATTGTTCTGCACTGGATGCAGCCAATGCGGAGACGTCGCCGAGATCGACAAGGCCCTGAGCGATGAAGTTGGCTGCATTGGCCAGGGGCTCTGTCATTATGCCAAGAGCGCTCAGCACGGCAGCCGTGCCGCGTCCAACAGATGCACTAAGCTTGAGTGCGCTGGCAATGGTCGAGGCGATGTTCGCATCCTGCATGCGAGTAACTTGATCCACTTCAGACTGCACCAGCGCCAGGCCGCGGAAATCTTCCGGTGCACCGGCGTCACGAACCTGTAGCGTGCCGTGTTGCTCCATGACCGGCACGCCTTGGGCGTCGAAGCGTATTTCGTTGCTTCCCAGCAAGCGCTGCAGATAACGGTAGCGTGCCAGCAGGGTAAGACGCGACTGTTCGAGGACACGAATATTCGCTTCAGCCTCTGCGAGCAGGTCTTTCTTGACCAACTCGACATGCCTTTGCATCGCAATTTCCTGCGACAGGCGCAGCATGGCGAGATTCTCGGCATCCTTTTTTTCAATCGCAACGAGCAGGGCTGCGCCCAGCGACTTTAGCTCAGCGCAGAACTCAAGCGCCTTTTTCAACAGGAAGCTATAGCGATATGCAGGTGATGGAGCGTACAGGTCAGCCAACACATCGGCGATGTCTACGCCAGCAAGCCGGGCGCGAATCAGCAACTCAGGATCAATCGGCGGATCGAGCAGGGCCAGCGGCCGTTCAACGCCTTCGATATTCTGGCAATGACGGACCTTCCACAGACGGTCGGCGACGGTATCCCAAAGCTGCAGCACCTTGGCGTTCTGCGGAATGCAAAAATACAGTGCGCCGACCGAGCAAATCTGCTCGATTTGTTGATCGTAGGCGTGCGGGTTGTAACCGCCAAGTTTTTGCAGTGCAAGCAGCCATTCGAGGATGAGCTTGCCGAGGGGGGTATCGATGAGCCGGACCCAGGCGTTCGAGAAATCATCCCAGCGCCCGCCGATCGTGCGATAGCTCAAAGAGCCGACCTGAAAGCCCTGCTTCGGCACGACTTCGGGGCGACGACCGAGAATGGTCGAGGCGAAAACGTACAATTGTGCCGCTTCATTGATGGACTCGCGGGTATCCCGGCGGAAAAGGCTGTCACCCCATTCGATCAGATTGCTGACGTAAGCGGAGACAGCGTACCACTCGTACGCCGATGTCCGTTGGCGGGCAAGCGCAAATGGGCTGAACGGATTCGATTCCCATGCCGCGACCTGATCCTGCACAGATTGCTTAGTCGCCGGATCAGCATTCGGATCAGCTAGCGCCTGCAACAGTTGCTGTATCGACTGTGGCGTATTCGCATGCCGAAATGGCAAGCAGCGCCAGTATCGCTGGCGCCCGGCCGCGGAGTCATTGCTGTTCGGGTCGAATACGCAGGACAGCCAACGCTGAGCTTCCTCGAAACGCTGCTGTGTCGCCAGAAAGCGCGCTGCGGCCATTGGCAGATGGTAGAAGACCTCCCAGTTGTAGGAGGCATAGGGCATTCCCAAGTGGAACTGCACAAGCGGCAGGCTGCGCGGATCAGTTCCAGGCACCGCCCCTGGGAAATAGTCGGACAACATGTCGACACCGAAGCGCTTGTTGGCTGGCGCCTCCTGCGCTTCTGGCTGAAAAAGGAATTCACGACCCTGGGCATAACGATAGGAATACTCGCGAACGTCCTCGAAGCCAGCCGGCTGGACTGCGACCATCGCGCCGGGACTGGCGGCGTTCATGAATCGGAAGAAGCGAGCGGTGCCGCTGGCCGTACTTTGCTCCCAATACCAGCTTTCGCCGCTGGCCGTATTCGCGCTGGCCGCTCGCAACGCCATGTAGGCGGACAGCGGGTTGCTCTTGGGAAAGACCGCCTGGGCGCCGGCCGTATAGAGACCGGGAGCTGAAAGAGGGGGGTATGTGTTTCGCTCATGGAGGCGACTCTCCCACGACAAGACTTCGTCGGGCATCTCGAGCGCAGTCCCTCCGCTATCGACTATCCAGCACGTATCACGACCAATCTCCATGACAAATCGCCCTTGGAGGTCCATCTTGACGCGTGCATAGCCATCAATAGCCGGATCATCAAAATCCGGATCCTTTGCCGCCGTGAAAAGCAGGTTGGCTCCCACTGTACCAGTGCCCCATTGCCCGTTCGGCGGGTCAACCGAATAGGTGTTGCTGGTCGCCACTGTCTGACGCACGCCGTCCACGGTCGCCCAAGCTTCGATGAGCACGTTACCCAAATCATTATGAACCGTCAGTGACACCACGCTGCCGTCTGCTGGAAAGCCAGGCCCGGACGCAGGTGTTTGAACCCGAGACGGACCACCCCACTCACCGAAAAAGTAGACGTTGTCCCAGTTTGGGTATGAGGACGAACCATACTTCAAGCCGATGATGGCGTACTGACAGCCATCAAGCTTAACGATCCTGCCGGTGTCCCGGTATTTGAGGTAGGCACTGACGGAAAAATTCCAGTCCGATAGCCATGAACTCGTTTCCTCACCTGCCAGGTAATCACCGAGCACGGTGTTTGCCGCAAGATCGCCTTCATTGATCAAACTGGGAGTCTTGCGTGCGACATAGAGCTCCACCGCTGCGGTGCGCGGCCCGTTTTGCCGCTCTGACAGTTTCAGGGCGAACGATCCACGCTCGTCGCGACGAAAATGCTTTTCGATGCGCGTGGCCGTATCCAGCGCCAACTTGCGCTTTGCCCAACCAAGTGAGGTGCGGCGCGACCAGGCAAGCCGAATGTTGTAGTGTTCCTTCTTTGTCAGTTCATCCCGCTCAAGCTCGACGATCGGCCACACAACATGAAGCTCGCCGCCCAGCACAAAGGGCACAATGTGGCAGGCGGGCAGATCGAGGGTGATGCGCTCCCATGGTGTCCAGCGGCTTCCCGCCTCGCCGTTTTGCTGATTGCTGCGATAAAAATAGATATAGGGCGCATCGGGTGACCGGCCAAGGACGTGAAGGGTGCGCGAGGGACGATGCGCCGCTCCGGCAGGGACCAGTGTTCGCGGCGACTCTTCGTACATGCCCATGATGCTGATCTGAGCAACATCGGTGAGGTTTTCAAGATAGCCCTGCACGGCGTTAATGGCGTTCGTGTCAGAGGCCTCAGACTGCATCAGCGCGCTCTCGAAACCACGGTATATTTCGCTTTTATCGTCGCGCAGCTCTGGATAGAGCCAGTTTTCCGGATATAGAAAAACCTTGCGATTGGCTTCCCATACGCGGTAATTCTTGCGCCATGTCCATTGCTGGTCCGGGTCGACCATGCCCGGGGCAACACCGGCTTCGAGATTCATCAGGCAGCGCTGCACGTACAGTTGGACGGCGGCGATCGACTGCAGCAAGCGGGTTGTATTCATGCACGGCGCCATCTGCACATCAATCAGGTAACGCTCGTACAATGAATCGGCATTTGGCAATTTTTCACACCAAAGCAGATAGTCGACCAAACGGTCGCGCTGCTCGGCACGAAGGGCGTTGGCCGCTTTCACCATGACATCGCGCCACTGTGCCTCGCCGAAGCGAGCCTGCAATGCACGCGTTGCCACATCAATGGAGGGACGCCCGGGCACTTCGGCGATAAGCAATTTGATCTCGGAAGCGCCAAGAGAGTAGCGCCGTGCCAGCAACATCAGCTCATACCAGGCCAGGATGCGGAGCGGATCCCGACACGCCTGCAATGCTGAATGATTCGAATCGAAATCGAGCAATCCGGAACCGGCGAAGTCGCGAACGCTGGCGAGCGGGAGGTCAAGCGCGCTGGCCCATACAGCGGCGCCCGCCCCAATCGGATCGGCCTCCGGTGGTGCGATGGCGCGAGTGTAGTCATCCACCACCGTTGTCATGCCAGGTGCAGCACGGCATAACTGCAACAACAGCGCCGAGCTTTTCCAGTCGGCTAATCGGCCAACTGCATTAGTAACAGGCAGCGTATCCAGCACCAGCCCGCTGAGCGACCAGAAATTGAGCACCGAGCCCGGGAATCGCGCCAGATCGCTCTTGGCCAGACGCCAGTTGTCGTTGAGCAGGCGGAATTTGTGCAACTTGAGCAGTGCCCTGAATTCAGCACACTGAGCGATACTCGCCTGATCGAAGAGCCGCGAGATATCCTCGAATCGCTGCGCTGGCAAGCGTGGTTTTGGATCGGCAAACATTTCCATTGCGGCTGCATTGCCAGCGCTACGCAAGTGGAACCACAGCAGTTGCTCGACAAGAGGCACTTCCACGCCAATAGCTTGCCCAAGGAATGTCGAAACGATCGCGGCTCTGCGATGCCAGGACACGGCAACATCGACAAGTTCCCGCAGGCGCGCCTCATTCATGAAGGCGTCATCGAAGGCCGGCCAGAGCGAGGCGATAATGCGTTCGATCTCATACCCACCAAACTGCGTGAGTTCCCCAACTAGCAAGAGGCGCTGATCTTTGCTTGCCGCATTGTCGAGTAGTGCGGCCACTTGCGCTGCGGTCAGGGCATCCGGGGCAGTGCTTCCAGCGCCTTGCGCTTCGGCGCTGCTTAAAGCAATTTGCAGCCCTTCAAGGATGCGCCGTCCCTGCTCTTCGCCAAACACCCATGTGAAACTCTGCGCACCGCGATGGGTGAGTACATAGTGCAATTGATTGATGTCGAATCCGCTCTGGACAATGACACCGACGTCGTCACAAAACGCCAGCAGGGCACGCGGGGACTCGAAGGGAGCGCTGCCCTGCAGATCAATCAAGGTAGCAAGACGTCTTGGCGAGACATGCAAGGCACGTGCGAGCGCCGCATCACGCAGCAGAATGCGCAAATGATCGCGGCCAAGCCGAGTGTTTTCATTGACGTTTGAATCCGGCGAGGCGACCTGATACTCCACATTGAGCAAAGGCAGTATTTCGTGCGCATGCAGTCCGACACAAGCCGCGACCGCAGTTGCCCCATCGCCGATGCTGATCGTTGAGCCAGCGCTGCCAAGCGTAGCGTAGGCAAGCGCCGGGTCGGGGCTGCGTGTCCCGGCCGTCCCACCCGCCATGGCCGTCTGTGGATTCTGGAATGTGCGCTCGTACAAGGGAACGATTACCTTGATCGAACCTGCTTTCCGTTCGCTGTAGGACACGCGATCAAAGCCATAGAAGGCCGTCAGCAGCGTATCGACAGGTATTCCATAGCGCACACGCAGATCTTCGATATCCGCGAGCACCCTCACCAAATATTCGGGGCTGTATCCGGGCTGAGCAGCAAGGATGCGCAGGGCGAAATCAAGCTCTGGCATGCTCCATTTCAAGCGTCTCTGCCAGCGCACGAAACGATGCATGCGATCAAAAAGCGAGGCGGAAGACCCTGTAAGAACCAGCCGTGTAGGATCGCACTCGGCACCGGCCGTCGCATCGTCCGGAATCGATATCGAAGCCGCGAGATCAGGATTGATAAATTCACTCTGCAACAACCACAATAATTCAACAAACGTGAGACGTGCCTGCTGAATGAGAATTGAGACTGTACTGAGCAGATGCAGCGGGGTTCCGGTCTTTTCTACTTCATCGAAACCATCACGGATCGTCGCCGAAACTCCCCTCACATCGAGCCCCCAATTAGCCCACACATCGGCATCCGTGGCTACGGAGGTCGCGAGCGCAAGTTCGGTGCGCGTGATACCCAACCGCTCCATCGCCAGCGCGACCCGGCGCGCCTCGTCGGCCTGCGGCAAGGCAGCCTGCATAAGAGTGCCGCGGCCGATACCGGCAGCACTTAGCAGATAGCGCGCCTCGGCGAGGTCGATATCGTAGGGCAGCGTCCACGGGTAGACGGCGCCGGCTCTGGCGAGGAAACTCTTGTATGTACGCGGGTTTCGATGCTGGGGTCGAACGGCGAGATCACGATCCCTTGCCGTGCTCTGATAAGCGATGCTTGTGATGACGACGCCGGACGGAACATAGACGAAATCGAATGTGGCAATCTTGGAGTAAGCCCAGGCCTCTGCCTCGCTGTGTGTTACCCGGAAATTGGAGGCATCATGCGCCTCTGCGAGCAATACTCCGCCAAAGCGCTTCGCATTCAGCGCCTCTCGCGTGCCCCGAAGGGCCGCAGCCGAATATTTCCGCAAAAGTTTTTTGCCGCCGTTGCCAAAGCGAATGTGCCCCTTGCCTTCGTCAACTTCGATTTGTCCTTGTACCGAGATCGTTATTCGCCAGCGTCGGCCAGTGACGATGGGCACCACCTGAAGTTGCACGGAATCTGCAGGCAACTTGCTGTTGCCGAGGGCGAGATGGCCGAAGTAATCAGTAATGGCCTGATCCGGTTGCTCTCCCTGGTCAAGGGCATGAATCAGGCTGTTCACATCAATCCGGACAAGATCCAACTTTTGGTTTTCGCCATGGCCCAGTATGCCGAAGTAGTCTGAACGAATCTCTATCCCCCAGCGGTGATAACGATCGGCAATTACTGCATACGTGGTGCCCATGCCGGCCTTGGTTCCGACCTCGCACCATAATGATGGCTCGGCCAGTTGCTCCCACGTCGTCTCCTGTAACGCGGCAACGAGCGCGGCAGGATACGGATGTTGTTTCAACGCGGCGACCACATCCGGCACGCTGGGAAGAGAAACCTTATAAGGCAGGGCAATCGCGTTTTCGAGAATCTCGTTGACGAGGTCAATATGAGGCAGCTCGATCTGCGCGTTATCGCAGGAAAGCTCCAGGTCGTAAATATCGGCGCGGCGATCCTGCAGGTTCCAGCTTACGCGGCTGTCTCGGGCCACGAAATTGAGTAGATCGACCAGATAAGCAGACGGGCTGAGTACCGACTGGCAGGGGTCGCAGGCGCATTTCTCGAGCGCACTAAACAGTCGCCGCAATGATTGTGATGCATCGACCATTTGCTGCGTTTCGGCATCGAGCTTGCGCGGTTGCATGACCTCCGTGCCACTCCCGTGCATCAAGGGCAGCATTTGGTTCATAAGCCTCATCCCTGCGGCTTTCATGAGTCTTGATGCATGCGTGATTTCAATCGCGCGATGGGCGTCGATCTGTCCGCCAAGACGCTCCTGCAGGCCGGCACTGCCATACTCGGCTATGGCTTCGACCGAGGCTATGCCAGCGTTGATAAATACAGGCGCTTCCCGCCAATGTACGCCAGCGCGATGCAAGGCGCGCAACTGCCGCAGCGCAACGGTAATTTCCGCCTCATCCTCCTTTATCCCACTCAGATCTGCCGATGCAACAAACTCCTCTACGTCATCAGCCACAAAGCTGAACTTCGGATTGTTGGATAACAATCGACCCAAGGTAGTGAAGCCTGCGCCAGACAAACCTCCGTCCCCTTCTTTCGCAAGCCACGAACGCAATGCCGCCTCGGGCACTGCGTGCTGAAGCGCGTCTAACATGCGCCGCGCATATAGGTCGGGCGTACCAGCAAATCCACTCGGCACTCCATGCTGGTAGGCTAGATCAAACCATTTGTCGGGTTCGAGAACGGCCAGGGGAGCGAGCGACGCATCATTGTCATCGGTAAGGAAGGCTTGCAAAGCCGAAATCGCTGCCAGATGTCCATCGGCAAGTCTGGCCAGCCTCAGCGAACGAATGAGAATCCTTGCATCCTTTGGCTTGAGGCCAGATTTTAACGCTTCTGCTTGAAAGTCATCTGCTTCGAAACCGACCCGTGCAACCAGGTCGACAAGCTTGCGACGCAAAGTCGTGTTTATCCACTTCGGAGAGATAGTGTTGAGAATATCGCCCAACCTTGGCAGTCCCTCCGGCGAGCCATTCATCAAGCTTAGTTCAATGCGAACGCGATCGATGGCTGTAGAAAGCGAACTGATTGAATTCAGGATGCGGACCGGTATTTGATTTACCGCCACAGCGTGACGGACAACGCCAAGCAGGTCCTTGGAACGCCGTGCTAGCAGCTTAGACGTGTCTTGTGGCAGGGCATTTCGCGCGCAAGCGAAGTAGAAGAGCCAGTCGACAATCTGCGGAGTCAAGGCTAGCTGGACGCCACCAGGACTCTTTCCGAAAGCGCTCAGCGAGTCATATGCTATCGGCTTGGCCCGAGACGCAGCTAACAGTGATTGCGCCACTGCAGATCGGCAAGCCCATGCCCAAGCATCGAGCGCAGTGCGATCAAGCGCAGTTTGGCTGACAACGAAATCGATATCTGCAGGCGACAAGGCATCGGGTCGCGCACTTTGCCCCTTCAGGAGTGGTGTCACGGTCAGCGTGATTCGCTCCCATTCCGATACATTCACGATCGAAACAACGAGATCAATCACTTCGGCAACGCCAGAATTGAACCGTACTTCACTCTCGGCCAATTTGCGCCCATCGCCATCAAATACCCGGATCTGCAGATTTGCATTACCCGCGTCGTTTTGCTTGCGGGCTCGCGAAGAATACAGAATCTGATAGGTGCCCGACTTGTCTGTAATAGCTTCGCCGAGCGCTTGCTCAGTCCGCAAATTGCGGTTGAGTGCGGTGACACAGAGGCCTAACTGAGGAGCGCCAGTCGCCGATGTTATTTTGCCCGTGACGCAACACTGTACGCCAGTAATGGCTTGATTGTGAGTAATGCCACCATTCTCGGATACCGAGCTGCGGCGTGCGGCTCTTGGCTTTCTTGTTGCCTTGTGCTGATCGACCACGCTCATGCACTCCTCTTTGCCTTCAGGCATTTCTGGCCTGGTTTGCCCGGATTCGCCGAGCCGCTGATTCGCCGACTGAGTCTGAGATTGTGTCAACATCTTTGATCGGAACATCACTGATGCCGAACACTCAACTCATAGGCGAGTACCAAAGAAATATTGAAGTATTGCACTAGCCATCATTCTTGAATACGCACTTTGCATCATGAGCATAATCTCGATTTCCGCACTATTTTTATGCATCTGCAAGCCCAAGGCATAATTCAGAATACCCTTGTTTTGCATCTTCGTCGCAAGGCCCTTCACCAGCAGAAATTGAAACGTAACCCCGACCGGCGGGTTGTGGCCGGTAGGGTGAGTTCACCAATATTCCAGAAAGCTGCCATTGGCAAAATCGGTCTGCGGCCGCGCGTCTATTCCAGCGCCTGTCGCAATGCGTATAGCTTGCCCGACTGGTTAACCCGTTCGCACAATTCCT
>Ga0209048_10006451_pt1 | contig 10973 bp, 10 predicted proteins | sample FrelakmetCRP12CR_FD_187146 | JGI IMG/M metagenome (GOLD analysis project Ga0209048, IMG submission 187146) | Freshwater lake sediment microbial communities from the University of Notre Dame, USA, for methane emissions studies - CRP12 CR (SPAdes)... | ecosystem: Environmental > Aquatic >... | reverse complement strand
CCCCTCTCCCGGTCTGTGCATGGGAACATACCGTACCGGTAACACGGTAGGAACAGCCCTCTGTGAGGGCCCCGGTTTCACCATCAACGAGGTGCGCATCGGTGCCCTGGTTTGTTACAAAGATCTGTTCGACTTCCGTCGCCTCGGAATTCACCTGCATTCTTGCAAATGCAACCCATGAAGGGCTCTCCCCACGGATACCAAAAAGGACCGGGTCCGGCGTATGCGGGACACAGACCACGCAATTATTTTCGATATCGACCGTGTCCCAGGTGTGTGGAAAGGTTGACGCTTCTGCATCAAACAGGCTTTCCCGGTCGACAGATCTCGGGGTACCAAAGGCGTTGCTATTCCGGTAAGTCAGGTATTCAAATGTTATGTCCGGGAGGTCGCTGCAGACTGCAGCAGTGGCCCCGATAAGCCCCCTGCCATTTTTAAAACCTTTATAACGGGCTCCTGCAGCCCCAAGTACAGCAACCGCCTCCCCAATGGTACAGAAATCCCTCACTGCTTTCTTGTAAAAATCCGGTGGAGGGCGATTTTCCACGGCTACTACGCCAGGGTTTGTATTTTCGTGTGAAAAATGGGCAAGTCCGGCAACCATTTCACAGGCGGTCTCAAACACGCGGTCGGTATCTCCCTCTACCTCGAGGCAGATCGCTGCATTTCCCCGTGTCTTGTAGATCACGTTCGGGTTCAGGCGGAGGAGCCTCACCTCCAGTACCGGCATATGCATTTTGATCAGTCGCCTGGCCAGCAGTGCCCCAAGATAGGTGGTGCACATGCCGGAAGGCGAATCGGTATCGTCAATGCCGAGAAGCATGCAAATAACCTATTATTTATTATATCACGTACTAAATCCATTCCTAACGCTAAATGACACAGGACCGGCTCCTCCAGATGGTGATCAGCGTTATGATCTCGGGAGGATATCTCGTCTCCGAACGGTTCAGCATGCGCCCGAGGAGTTTTGATCTCATCGCGAGTAACGGGCAGATGACGCTCGCGATAAAAGTCGTGTCTCATATTGACAGTGTCAGCGAGGAGACTGCCTTTGACCTCGAGCTGGTCGCACATCATCTCAAGGGGTCAGCGATAATTATCGGAGAGCGTGCAAGGGACGCGGAACTTGAGCGTGGGGCCGTGTATCTCAGGTACGGGATCTACGCTATCAGCGTTTCAACACTCTATGATTATGTGGTTGAGGGGATCCCACCCCTGATTTATGCATCGCCTGGTGGTCTGTACGTTGCGATTAACGGGGATGCCCTCCGCGAGCAGAGGGAAAAGCGGAGTATGTCCCTTGGGGACCTCGGCCACCTCCTCGGGGTATCCAGGCGGACGATCAGCAAGTATGAAAGCGGGATGGGGACAACGCTTGAGGTCGCCCAGAAAATAGAAGAGCTGTTCGACAGCGGGCTTGTGCAGTCCATTGACCTGCTGCGCCCGCACGGTGAGTCGAAAGAACGGGTGGAACCCCCTGAAGAGGTGGTGCCGATGAGTTTCCTCGAGCAGATCGGGATGACACTTCATACCATGCACCGGGCACCGTTCCAGGCCCTCATCACCTTCCACGATCACACGATCCTGACCGGCTATGGTACCGCTGATCGTGTCGTAAAGCGCGCTGCACTGATCGGGAACATCTCACAGGTGACCGGAACAAGGGCCATGTGTGTCCTCACCGATTACTACAAACAGAAAAAAATCGGCAAAACCCTGGTTATCGGTGAAGAACGCCTCCATCACATTGCAGACGGTGAAGAGCTGATCGAAATGATCGACAAGTGACAACGTTTATATAGAACCACAAACCAACTTTTACCGCTCAAAGTGGTGAAAACTATGTCACAACAGCTTGGAGGACAACCGATTCTGATTCTAAAAGAGGGTAGTTCACGTACCCGCGGCCGCGATGCCCAGGGCATGAACATTACTGCTGCCAAGGCAGTAGCAAGTGCAGTACGCACCACTCTCGGTCCAAAAGGAATGGACAAAATGCTCGTCGACACCATCGGGGATGTCGTCATCACCAATGACGGTGTGACCATTCTCAAAGAGATGGACATCGAGCACCCAGCGGCAAAGATGATGGTCGAGGTCGCGAAGACCCAGGACGATGAAGTCGGCGATGGGACGACCACAGCCGTCGTTATCGCAGGAGAACTCCTGAAACGTGCGGAAGACCTCCTTGAACAGGATGTCCACCCTACTGTTATTGCAGCCGGGTACCGCATGGCCGCCGAAAAGGCACAGGAGATCCTGAAAGATATTGCAATCACCATCAAGCCCGGTGACATTGCAATGCTCAAGAAGATCGCCGAGACCGCAATGACCGGGAAGGGCGCAGAAGCATCGAAAGACAAGCTCTGTGACCTCGTCGTAAAAGCAGTCACCATGGTTGCAGACCCGGACGGCACCGTCGATACCGATTATATCAAGGTAGAGAAGAAAGTCGGCGGGTCAATCAATGACTCCGAGATTGTTGAGGGAGTCCTGATAGACAAGGAGAGAGTCCACCCTGCAATGCCAAAGAAGGTAACCAAGGCGAAGATCCTCCTCCTCAACGCAGCAGTCGAGTTCAAGAAGACCGAAGTCGACGCAGAGATCAATATTACCAGCCCCGACCAGCTCCAGGCATTCCTCGACGAAGAGGAACGCATGATCCGGAACATCGTCGACAAGGTTGCAGCGAGCGGCGCAAACGTGCTCTTCTGCCAGAAGGGTATTGACGATATTGCACAGCACTACCTCTCGAAGGCAGGTATCTTTGCAGTACGCCGTGTCAAGAAGAGCGACATGGAGAAACTCGGACGTGCGACAGGGGCAAACCTTGTCTCAAGTATCGATGCCATCTCCAAGGAAGAGCTCGGACACGCCGGCCTTGTCGAGGAGAGGAAAGTATCAGGCGAAGAGATGATCTTTGTCGAGCAGTGCAAGAACCCGAAGGCAGTATCGATCATTATCCGCGGTGGCACTGAGCACGTCGTCGACGAACTTGACCGTGCCATGGAAGATGCACTCCGCGTCGTCAGCGTTGTCGTTGAGGACGGAAAGTGCGTCGCCGGTGGCGGAGCACCCGAGACAGAACTCTCGCTCCGTCTCCGCGAGTATGCAGCAAGCGTCGGTGGCCGTGCACAGCTCGCCATCGAGGCATTTGCAAATGCACTCGAGATCATCCCGAGGACCCTTGCAGAGAATGCAGGACTCGACCCGATCGACATGCTTGTCGAGATCCGTGCAGCCCACGAGAAGGGCAAGAAGACCTATGGCCTCGATGTATTCGAAGGCAAGACGGTCGACATGCAGAAGGCCGGCGTTGTCGAGCCCCTGCGTGTAAAGACCCAGGCAATTGCCAGCGCTGCAGAAGCAGCCATTATGATCCTCAGGATCGACGATGTAATCGCCTCATCCAAGTCTGCAGCCCCCGAAGGCATGCCACCAGGTGGCATGGGCGGAATGGGCGGCATGGGTGACATGGGCGGAATGGGCGACTATTAATCCCATCCCCCAATACAGATCTTTTTAATTTTGACCGTTACCTGGCCTAGGCTGGGCTTTGTATTTTTTGATAGGGTATAACTATTTTCGAGCATGACCGGTGAATTCTGAATAATTTTGCCCTGTTGATATCCTGCCTATTAAGAATGTAGATGAAACAGGTAGACCGGAGTGGATTGTACCCCTCCTCCCTGTGCCCCACCCGAATTAAGATATTCATGTAGCATGGGTTTTCTAAGAGGTCTTTTGAATAATCCGGAGAGTCAAGATAAGTCTTTGACCCATCTGGGGCGCCTCAGTGGCGGGGCGAAGCCACGCCCATATCCACCAGAATCTCACCATAAAGAGTGGCCAAAGGGCATAGAGGGGGTTTATTACCTCAAAAATTGATCGATACCTATTATAGGTCCTTAGTATAGGAGGAAAGATCATGAATCAGTCTGATCCTGAAACGGATGTTCCGGGTAGCAGCTCGGGAGCAATTCAGCAGATAACAGTCAATTTTCGGGTGCTGGTATATATCATCACGTTGACCGCTCTCATTTTCTATGTCGACGTGATTACACCGCTTGGCCTGATGGTGTGGATCCTTTATTTCATCCCACTCATCCTTACATTATACCTGACCTGGAGATATGCCCCGTTTTTCGTTGCCGGGATCTTTATTATCTTCCTCGGGACCAGTTTCTTTCTATCTCCCCATGACATCCCGCTGCTTTTTGCTTTCATCAACCGGGTTTTCTTCTCGCTGGTACTTCTGATCACAGCGGTCTTCATCTGGAACCACAAGGAGATCGAGGTGGTCAGCCAGAAAAATGAGGAGCGGTTCCGGTGCCTTGCTGAATCTTCATCAGACCCGATGATCGTGCACATCGATGAGAAGGTATTGTATGCCAACCGTTCGGCACTTGTTTTGTTCGGAGCAGACGGAAGAGAAGACATGGTCGGGAAAGACCTTACAGAGCTTGTTGATCCTTCTGATCGCGATAAGGTAATGGCGATGACTGACGATGCCATGAAAGGGACCCCTGCACCGGTCAGGGAAGTCAGGTTGATAGTGCCTGGTGGTGATAGTATCCAGGTGGAAATGCTTGATGAAAAAGTGATGTGGGACAGGAAACCAGCAGTTCTGACAATTATTAGGGATATTTCAGGCCTGAACCGGTCCCCCAATTTCTGAAATTTTCAGGAATTCTACAGTTGAACCCTGCCCGGAGAATATCTTACCTTGGGTTGGGGCAGTGAGGGGGTGAAACCCCCTCCTGTCAACGTATTTCCTCATATTTATAAATACGAAGGATCTCAACAAACCAAAAAAACAAGAAATTATGGTGTATCCCCCGAATCCCCGGGAAAAATGGGAATGTTATTACTTTTCTTCACGGACCATTGCAATTGCCTTCTTCGGGCATTCATTGGCGCAAATGCCGCACCCTTTACAGAAACCGAGGTCAACTTCGAACTCTTCGTTAATTGCCTGGTCAGGGCAGTACATCTCGCAGAGCCCGCACTGGTTACATTTTTCCCTGTCCACGACAGGGCGGAATACACGCCATGAACCTGTCTTACCGCACGCACCAACTATTGGTTTACTTACTGCAAGCCGTTGCCTCATAGGACCAGCTCCTGGAACGCGGCCTCTGCAGCCTTGACATTCCTGTCATCCGAAAACATTTCAGAGATTGCTGACTTTGCGGAATCCATGGATACAATTCCCATCTTTGCAAGTGCCCCGATTACCGGGGTATTCAGGATCGGGCTTCCTGCCACGACCAGGTTTAACCGGAGCGCAATCGTCGTCAGGTCCACTGAAAGCGTCTGAAAGCCTTTCATATCATGGGGCAGGGTTCCGTTCAGGAGTACTTTCCCGCCCGGCCTGAGGCCGTGCAGGACATCGACGACGTCCATGATGCTGTTATCGAGGACGACAATGAGGTCCGGCTTTTTGATCTGGCTGTATACCCTGATCGGGCTCTCGTCAATTCTCACGAACGAGACTACCGGTGCCCCCCTCCGTTCCGCCCCGTAAAACGGGAAGGCCGTGGCGTACTTGTGGTCCCTGAACGCTGCAAGGGCAAGCAGCTTTGCAGCGGTGACACCGCCCTGTCCGCCCCGTGAATGGATACGAATTTCATACATCAGGTGTCACCCCGAACCAGGACTCTTCCCCGGGACGCCTGCCCCGGATGAACCCTGCAATATCGTCATAGGTCACTTCCTGACCGCCAAGGCCGGCGATCACACTGTACGGGTCCGCCCTGCACTTTGACCTGACTGCATCGGCAAGAATTCCTCCATACCCAAAGGAATAGTCGCGGTCTATCACGACTACATCCCGGCCTTTAAGGTCAAGCTTCGGGAATGGCCGTAACCAGCGGATACGCATTGACCCGGCCTTAATACCCTCCTTCCTCAGCAGATCTATGGAGACTTCTGCCTCTTTTCCGAGAGTTCCCATCGACACGACGACCACGTCGGCGTCCTCGCACTGGTAATCGTCGGTAAACCCGTATGAACGCCCGAACCGGCGGAAAAATTCCTTTTCGGTAGATTCGACGACCTTCACCGAGTCACGCATCGAACGTTCGATGTCCCAGCGGAACTTGAAATAGTCTTCCGGCCCGGTCAGGGGGCCATATCCCCGCGGGTTTTTTACGTCAATTGCGTGGGGAAGGCGTAATGGCGGTATAAAATCCCCTAAATCCACGGTTTCAAGCGACTGGTTGATATGGGAGAGTGAAAACCCGTCAAGGTTGACCATCACCGGGAGGAGGACATCATTATGTTCTGCAATCCGGAATGCCATCAGGGTCGTGTCATAGGCCTCCTGCACCGTGCTGACGTATACCTGCAGCCATCCAGTGTCGCGTTCCTGCATGGAATCGGTATGTTCAGCCCAGATGTTCCAGCCTGGCCCGAGTGCCCGGTTCACATTTGCCATGACAATCGGGAGGCGTCCACCAGCTGCCCAGTTCACCATCTCGTGCATGTAGAGGAGACCATGTGAACTGGTGGCCGTAAACGTCCGTGCACCGGTTATACTTGCCCCGATGCATGCTGCCATTGCTGAATGCTCACTCTCGACCGGGATATACTGGCTTTTCAGCTCGCCATTCGTGACATACTCGGCGATCTGCTCAACAATTTCTGTCTGGGGGGTAATTGGATATGCTGCAATGACTTCCGGAGAGACCTGCTTCACTGCAGCGGCAACTGCCTTGTTTCCGGTTGCAATCGTCAGCATACTCCTTCCTCCTCGAGCGACAGTCGTTTTGCATTCCTTCTTGCGAGCGAGACAAGGGCATCGACAGCCTCCCTGCTGATACCTTTGAACCGTCCCTGCGGCCCGAGGTACTCCTCTACCGGCAATGGTTTAATCATCGCTGCCCTGGATGGCCCGTTTATCGTGACTTTCCCATATTCACGCTCGAAGAGTACCCACATGCCCGTCTTCACGGCGAGTTTTCCCATCTCGACTGTTTGTTCAGTGGGGTAACGCCACCCGGGAGGACATGGTGCGAGGACATGGATAAACTTGGGGCCCCGTATTGAGAGGGCTTTTGTTACTTTTTTAAAGAGGTCATGCGGGTATGCACTACAGGCAGTTGCCATGTAGGGTGGGTCATGGGCTTCCACGATCCGATCGATATCCTTTTTCGTGTCCGGTTTTCCACCCGGTGTGGTGGTTGTCCGTGCACCGGTGGGTGTTGCACCGGACCTCTGCATCCCGGTGTTCCCGTATGCCTCGTTATCGTAGCAGATATAGAGAAAATCTGTCCTGCGTTCGAAGGCACCGGATAACGCCTGGATACCGATATCGACAGTACCGCCGTCACCTGCATAGACAATTACATTGGTGGATTTCTTAGCTGCACGGAACGAAGCACTCATTCCGGAGGCACATGCCGCAGCTGCAGCAAATGCCACGTTATAAACCGGGACATTCATCGCAGTATTGGGATAAATACCCTGGATCACACTGGTACAGCATGCCGGCATAACAAGGACCGTATCGGGACCTGCTGCCTTGAGGACATACCGGAGCACCAGTGAAGAGCTGCACCCGGCGCAGGCCGAGGTACACTTGAAAAGATACTCCTCTTTTGGGATTTCCGTCATTAGATTCAGTATAATAGTTGTTGATTATCCGGTATTAACCTATTAGTATCAGGAAAAAGGATGTCTTTGGAGCTCACGAATTGTATAATTCCACGGTATACCCTGCATCTTCAAGGACCGATTTAACTTTCATGTCCCACTGTCCGTCCTCTTCAATCCCGAGTAACCTTATTCGGTCATTCCACAGCTTTTCGAGGTCGGGTTCCGTGGTTGAAAGGCTGCGCCTGCCTTTTATTGTCCCTGCAAGGTTATTTGCACCACGATATATCCGCATGCGGCAGCATTTGAACTCCCTGCATGATAACGGGCGCGTGTTGTACACAACACAGGAATAACCCTCTGGTGTCCTGACAAGGAAGTGGCACTGGTCATTTTCCTCCTGGTATCCCCCTTTTTCCCTGAATACCGGCAGGTAGGGCGACTCCACGTGGGCCATGACAAGGTTCTTCGAGATTAAATCGCGGCAATGGTAGTCTCTCTCTCCAAGTTTGCGTTCAATTCGGATGTGCTTCCCCGATACCATGCAGCATTTTCCGCACCGGGTGCAGTCAAATTTCATTATGGTACCAATACATCTCATCTGGTATTGTATTCTTTCGCCCGGTAAGCTGCCACTCATCAACGCAATTCGTGGTTTGGGAAAAGTTCAGGACCTTTCCTTTTTTGGCAGTGTTTTAAGGTCCGGAAAATATACGGCAGATCGTGGCCATCACCCGGTGATAGCCCTGCCAGTCGTTTATGGTTCCCTGCCTTCTCCGTTCCTGTGGCAACGGCGTGAACGGCATGTCGTATGCCACATCCCAGAGCACGAGTCCCTCCGGTCGTGCGGGGTGGAGCCCAGCGGAATAATCCCCGTTCAGTCTATCCGTAATTTCAGTCAACTCACAGGTCCCCATGCCAATATCACCCAATGCCGTTGCGATACAGCGTACCATGTGCCACAAAAAACTCTCTGCGGTGATCTCAAGATACAGGATTCCGTCCTCCTTTCCGATTGATGCTGCGAGGACCTTCCGCCTGGGGTTTTTGTTGCCCACCCTCGCAAAACCTGAAAAGTCATGGACACCCGGGAAGAGCGCCGCTGCGGTTTCCATCCGGTGAACATCAAGATCCTGCTCGCGGAAGAAATAGCGGTACGTCCGGTATTTAGCATCATAGCGGGGATGAAACCCGGGCCGGGCGATTGAATACCCTGTACACCAGCAGTCCGGGGGGAGCTGGTAATTCAGGGCCATAACAGCGCGGTCAGGTGTCCCGGTCAGGAATGAAAAGACCTGGCCCGTTGCATGCACTCCCCTGTCTGTCCGCCCCGATGCAGAAAAACGGGCCTCCCGCCAGTCAGGGAAGAGTCCGAGGCGTACGCATGCCGCGATGAATTCCCCTTCGACGGTCCGGAGGCCAGGCTGCATCTGCGACCCGGTGAAATTGTCACCACGATAGGCAACCCGGAATGCCAGCTTTACTTGTGGTACACCCGGCGTTTCAGTCTCTTCCATGTGTTTCTCAGTGACTGGCGGGTATAGGTGCGGAGGGGAGTCATCCTCCCCGTGGCAATTGAATCCCCGTTCCGGATCGCTTCGAGAATTGAGGTGATGCCAGGCTCTGCTTTGACGAGGGTCTTTCCATATCCCACGTACCGGGCATTGTGCGCATCGCTTCCACCCACGCAGGGTTTCCCCAGTTTTTTTGCAAATTTCGCGGCCTTCCGGTTGGCAGCCCCCACGATATACCTGCTGTTGAAGACCTCTATGGCATCAACCGAACTGAGGGCAGTCCTGAAATGAAGTGCTACACCGTGCCGTAACATGTGAAACGGGTGGGGAAGAATAAGAAGGGCTCCCTGTTCATGCGCAATGGCGATCGTCTCAAGGACGTCCAGTCCTTTTGGGAATTCTGTCAATGTCCCGAGGGCGATGAGGTGCCCCTGTTTTGTTGATATCTCGATCCCCGGAATAATGATGACATTTGTGGAGATTTTGAGGGCAGCCCTTGCCCCCTCGATGGTATCATGATCGGTGATTGCAATGGCATCAAGCCCGATGATTTCCGCACGGCGTATGATATCTTCTATACTGCTTTCCCCATCCCGGGAATGGTTCGTATGAATATGGAGATCGCAGGTGAGCATATATCTATATCCATTTTCAATCTCCCAGATATTAAGGGAACCTAACAACCTGCCAACAATGTATTATCTGGCTTTTTTGCAACGCATTTTTTATGACGGCGTATTTGTGAATCTACAGTCAAAGAATGCGAAAAAAATAATGATGCAGATTAGGGGAAATTACAAGTCCTGAATATAATGACCCCCAGGCTCCATATTTTAAAGGACCGATTAATCCGTACCATTCAATAAATCCGATATTGAAGTAGTATTGTGAACAGATGATTAGAAAAAGTGGCTCTGTTTACATCCTGCGTATTTAAAAAAAAGAGGAAATACCTTGACAGGAGGGGTTAACCCCCTCCATGTCCCACCCCATTAAGATACTCTTGGGCAGGGTTTCAATCGATTTTTTACCTATTCCAGATGTTCCAAGACTTCGTCTCTATCCCCACCGTGGTGCCTCAGCAGCGGGGCGGAGCCCCGGCAGCGTTGGAAAACTTCGAAATAATCCTAAATCAGTAAAATTCGGATAGCGGGTTTCAACAAAGCCGGAATACCAAATTATTTAATAAGAGAATATCTGACAGGATGTTAACAGAGTAGAAAGATTAATAAATCCTATGTATCTACAATATTTTCATAAGGAATGGATTCTTGAAATCCTTGTCTTTAAGGGAGGTTTGATTTGAAAGTCAGTTCTTTAGGAGTAATTGCGTTCCTATTATTTGGAATGGTCATTATACTAACTGGTATCGTGTGCGCCGATCCGGGTGTTCCGGCAGTCCCCGAAACCCAAAGTATTTCGACCGTCACTACCGGGGATGTCGCAGGACTCGTTACGGAAACCGATGCAGCAACCTGGTCAATAACCAGCCAAGACCAGCTTGCAACTAGCTGGGATGGTGATGAGTACTTAGATTATTATGAAAACCAGTATACAACTGCCTATGATGCAAATATAGTAGCACAGGGTGGACATACCACATTCACTAAAACTATGAACCTCGACACCCGGAATAAGGTCCTCAGCCAATCCAATATTAATGCACAGACGGGTCTTACCTACGCTGCTACTGAAGATGGTGGTAATGTGGTAGGATCCGAGAACCTTATGCTCGATGGTATCGGTGATTCAACAACTTCAGCAGACAAAATACTCTGTCCGTTTGCCGCGGCCCCGAATGGTGCAATTCCAGCTTACTGCAACATCGTCCAGGCTGGCAGCAAGTATGACCTGACCATT
>Ga0209048_10006450_pt1 | contig 10974 bp, 10 predicted proteins | sample FrelakmetCRP12CR_FD_187146 | JGI IMG/M metagenome (GOLD analysis project Ga0209048, IMG submission 187146) | Freshwater lake sediment microbial communities from the University of Notre Dame, USA, for methane emissions studies - CRP12 CR (SPAdes)... | ecosystem: Environmental > Aquatic >... | reverse complement strand
GTGTACGCGGTGGATGCGCGCCCGGTCGCACTGGTACTCGAAGCGGCGCAGCTGCTGCACATAAGTCCCGCCGGCCTGAATCAAACTGCCCTTGCCGGCAAAGCGCTTCGCCTCATCCAGGACGTGGCGTTGCTCGGCATTGCGGATCGGGATCTCGCGGGCGCGCTTGCCTTTGCCCCAACTAGCCTTGAGCAACAAGGTGTCGCCACGATCCGCCCAAGCCGGCTGAATCTTGATGGACTCTTTGCGCCGCAGCCCAAACGTCGCTTGCAGCCTAAGCGACATGCGCGTGTGTGGATCGGTGACCTGGGCGAGATCGCCGGGGGTGAGCTGGCGGGCTTTGCTGACGTTGGTGACGTAGCGCCGATCGGCAATCCCGTAGGCTTCGTTGCTCTTGGCGACGACGTTGGCCTTGCCGTTCTTCTCTGCCCACCAGCGCAGTTCGCTCATCCGGTTTTTGAGGGTCCCGGTGCTTAACCCTTCCGCCTTCCAGCGTTCCACCAGTTTCTCGATGTGCTTGGGCTTCAGGCTGTGCACGTGCGTGTTCACGAAGCCCATCTCCCGCAGCTGGTTGGCGATGAGGCTCAGGATGCGTTCCCGGTCGTGTTGGGTGGCAAAGCTCCCGTCGCGGTTGCGGGCACAGAGTTGCTTCAGTTCATAGTTCAAGTCCTGCATCGTCTCCTCGAAAGGGTCGGTTCCCTCCGGTACTACCGGTGTCGGTTCGGTCTGCTCAGTGTTTCTGTCCGTCTCACCGCGCCTCGGCGTGGCAAGATTTGCGAGGGACGTCGGGGACACCACTCCCGCTGTGTGCAGGGTCTTTGCTGCTGGCCGCGGCTGCACCCGCTCTTGGCGTCGATGGTGCTTCCTGGAGGAAGTCGCTCCATCGATGTGAGCCCTTGACCCAAGGCTCGTGGGCGCGCCGTTGCAGCGCTTCTTGATGCCCGCGAAGTGCGGGCAGAGGACGAGCCGTATTGCGCGGCTCAACAGCGACGACGATGGGTCAGGGAGCCCATCACTTGGGGGGATCACTTGCGCCAGCGCTACCTAACCCCCTATTGAGACGAGGGATCGGCGCGTCGTCACTACCGGCTCCGCCGCTAGTAACGACGCGCGTTGGGCCAGGGGAGTTGGCGCACGGATCCACGCCGATTGCGGCGGCAGCACAAGGCTGTAGCACACGATCGGCGGGAGCTGGCGCACGTCACACGGGACACGGCAGCGTTCGCACCGACGAACGCCACCGGCATTCCCAATGCCGGGGCTTGCTACGGCACGGCGCAATGCCGGTTGCGATTGCGGCAGGGCCTGACGATGCTGCGGCAATGCACAACCTGCCGCAGCGGACCTTTCGACTTGACCTCAGGCCCGGGAGGGCCCGCCGGCTTTCAGAGGCAGGACGGCATTGGGCGCCGATCACTCGGCAAAGGGCGACGCGTGAGGTGCGTCATGCCGGCCTGGCGTGGCCAACGTACTGCAACAAACCAAAAGGGGCGCCGCCCGTCATGGACGGCATGGGGCGCACTGTCGCTCGCGGTGGCCGGCGCTGTACAGCGGAAAACCAACACTTGTACCTGCGGGTTTTTCGAGGGCCCGGCCACGGGCGGCGCCTGCGCCCCGGCTTGAATGTCGCCGACCGACACGAGCTGCCCGTCGAGGGCCCATGCTTGAACGTCAGCAACAGACTGCGGCCGTTCGGCTGGCGCCGGGCAATGGCGGTGACCGGCCAGAACCGGTCGTATGCCCGTTGTCCCGAAACCGGTCGTCACGGAATCCTTCGTGTCTTGACAGACTGGCCGAGCGGGATGGTCACAATCAACTGACGACCTCGACGGGAACGACCACGCGCTCAACCCTGGCGGCAACGTGCTTGTGCCATGGCGTACCGGCAATCGGATCGCGGTCGGCAACGTCCGTCAGCTCGTTCAACGCCACCCCTCGGTGCACGAGCGATCCATCCGCACTGTGATAGTCAATGCCTTGGCCATTCGGCAGCGACACGTGCCCAGGTTGCAGATCCGGCGTGATTTCTATCGGCGCCTCGGCGTTGCCACGCCGCGTCGTCAGGCGGACCCACCCGCCTTCAGCGCAACCGAGGTCGGCGGCGTCCTGCGGATTGATGCGCAGGGTTCCGAAGGAGCCTTTCCGATGCCAGCCGGGATCGCGAATGGCCGTGTTGCTGGTGTCGCTTCGCCGCTCGCCGGCGGACAGGATGAACGGATACGACGAGTCCTTCGGCGGACCAGCCGAGTCGAGCTTCGCAAGTTCCGGCATGAGTTCCGGAAGGTAGAGGTTGATGCGCTGTTCGGGCAGGCGAACCGCTTGCCAACTGTCGGCGTACTCGCTGACCGCGAACACCACGCCGGAGCGAGAAGCAATGATGGCTTCGAACAGCTTGTTGGCGGCATTGATGCGGGACCCGCCAAAGCCTGCGCGGCGAGCGGCCTCGGTGTGCCGTCGGACGTACATCTGGCAGACGCCCCAAAGCGACGCGGCGGGTGCCATTCCCGCGGGCATTTTCATCCCCAGCGTTCGGTAAAGCACCACCGGTGCGTAGCGGGCCACCCGGTTGTCGCGCTTCGCCTTCCACGCGAAGGCCAGGGCGAATGCGGTTGATCCAAGCCGCGCCGCGCGCTTGAGAAAGCGATACTGCCGGTCGTCGAGTTCGCCCAGCGCCTCGACAAGGCGCGCGTGGATCTCGGCCTCGGTCAATGTTCCTGCCCGCGGCTCGAAGAGCGGTTGCCGCAAGTGAAAGCCGTTGCGCGGAAACTCCAGATTGAAGAACGTCGCCTCGGCCTTCTCGAATTGGCTCGACGCCGGCAGCACGTAGTCGGCCGCTCTGGCCGTCTCGGTCATCGCCACGTCGATGACGACACTCAACTCCAGTGCGCGGATGGCCTCGCGCATCCGTTGGCTGTCCGCCAGCGAGTGCACCGGGTTCGCGCTTTCGATCAGCATCGCGCGAAATCGTTTCGGATGGCCGGTGAGGATTTCCTCCGGAATCACGTTGCACGGCATCAGGCCCATGATGATCCGGGCACCGGTCACGGGGCTGCGCGAGCCCGGTCGCGCCGGCGCGGCCTCCCCGGTGGCTTGAGCGTTCGATTTGGCGGAGGGCTTGTCCTTGGACGACTGCGACAGCCCGAGCAACGGCACGAAGGCATTATTGGTGCCCGGCCGGGCGTAGTGGCCCGTCAGCAGCCAGACCAGACGGTTAAGGTAGCTGTTGAGCGTCGAGTGCAGGTTCATCTGCACACCGAGATCCTCGATCATCGAGACGCTCTTAGCGCGCGCGATCCGTTCGGCGACGCGTCGCAGCAGGGACTCCTCAACGCCGCAAGTGTCGGCGTAGGCGGGCACCGAAATGCAACTGAGCGCCTCGGCTACCTGCGGATAGCCTGTCGTGTGCTGGTCGACCCACGCCTGCGCCACCAGGCCGTCCTGGACGAGGATGGCTGCCAGGGCCGCCAGGCACCAGGCGTCCGTGCCCGGGCGTACGGCGAGATGGAAATCCGCCATGGCGGCGGTCTCGCTGCGCCTCGGGTCGATGACGATCAGGGAACGCGCCGGGTCGTTCTGGATCTCGCGCAGGATCACCCGCGCACGGGCGAACCCGTGCGACTGCCACGGGTTCTTGCCGACGAACACGGCCACCTCGCAGTGCTCGAAATCGCCGTGGATGCCGGAGCCCATCATCTTCCCCTGCACCCATGCCTCGCCCGTCTTCTCCTGGGCCAGTGCGTTGGAACGGAATTTCGCCCCCAGCGCCTTGAGCGTGCTGTCCGCGTACGTGGCGCCGAGGTGGTTCCCCTGGCTTCCCCCGCCGTAGTAGAAGATGCTCTCGCCGCCATGCTGCGAGCGGATGGCCGCGAGCTTCTCCGCGACTTCACGGATGGCCGTAGGCCAGTCAATCCGCTCGTAGGTACCGTCCAGCCTCCGGCGCAGCGGACTGTCCAGGCGGTCCGCGCCGTTCTGGTAGAAGTCCAGCCGCTGCGACTTTTCGCACACGTAGCCCTGCGAGATCGGATGGGCCTTGTCGCCGCGGATGCGAACGATACGGTTCCCTTCCGTCTGCACCTCGAGGCCGCAATTCACGGCGCAAAGGATGCAGGCGGTCTTCTTCCACTCAGCCGATTCTGCGGCACTCATCCAACGCCTCCAAGGGTCTTGCTTCAGCGCAGCAATTTTCGCTTGGGATAATAATCGTTATCCTATAAACTGGCAACTGTTTGGCCTGGAGTCGTTGCCCCGCGGAATCCCATGCGATACCCCAAGGAACACAAGGAGCAAGCCCGCAACCGCCTGCTGGCAAGCGGCGGCAGCCTTGCCAAGAAGTACGGCTTCGGTGGCAGCGGCATGCATGACCTGGCCGCAGCAGCGGGGGTCACCACGGGCTCGCTCTACAAGCACTTCGAGGGCAAGTCGGATCTCTTTGCCGCGTTGATCCGCTCCGAGCTGCAGCGCACGGCGCAGCGGTTCTCGGCCATCGCCCCCGGCGACCTCAAGGCGGCCGAGAAGGCGTTGGCGGCGTACCTGAGCTTGAATCACGTCAAGCACCCCGAGGCGGGCTGCGCGCTGCCGTCACTGACGCCGGAGGTAGCCAGGGCCGACGAATCCGTACGAGACGCATTTCAGTCCGGGATGCTCACGATCCATGCCATCGTCGCCGACCGGTATACGAAGTCTACCGACACGGCATGGGCGCTAATCGCGCAAACCGTCGGCGCGGTGATGTTGGCCCGGGCCATGCCCGACGGACGGGTTCGCCGCGAACTTCTCGGCGCGATGGCAAGAACGAGCGTGGCATTGCTCGGCAAGCCAGCGGACGACGCGACCGAGCATTGAGACCGAAGTAGCCGCGCTTACGTACAGGGTTCGTGGTTTGGCGCTGCCGCGCTATCAAGTCGCGACGGCGCGAACATCCGTTTCTTCCATTCCTGAACGTCCGCAGGGACTGTCGCGTCACTTCCATTCGCGGTTCAGCGGCCGTTCGAGCAACCTTTCATGTTGGCTGGCGTCGCTGATCCCTGACGGTTCGCTTGGAGAATCCATCGGGCCGAGCCTGCGACCACGAGCTATGGCCGTTCCGCCTTGGGACCGGTCATTCCCAGCGCGAAATTTGAAGGGCGTGAACGGCTGGAGCTGGCCCATTCTGTTGAAAAACTCGCTTGACGCATCTCCGCGGGTGAGGAACGCAAAGGTTGACCTCTGAACGGCCTAGGATCGACGTTCGTCATTCGATTGACGGTCAGAGGACCCCCGAAAACTCCTCCTCATTCGCCGCGGGGGAGTTTTTCAACAGAACAGGCCGGGAACAGACCCCGAAGCTCGCCGACCGGCCCCACTGGCCAGCTAACTAAGTCTCTCGAAGGCATCCGCTGCGCAGGCGCGTTACACTGAGCTTCGGGAGCAGTCCGTCGCGCAGCAAGAGAAGCTGGTGGATATCAATCTCCTTTGGGGTATTGCCCTTACCGTGGCCGTCCTCGGCGTACTCGGGGTCTGGTTCTATTGGTGCGGCCACGCCGACAGGACGAGGCAGATGCGCGCCTTCGCCATGAGCACGCTCCGCTACGCGGGCGCGGGATTCGTGGTGGGGGTGGCCTTCCTCACATCAGACCTTGGAACCGCCCCGCCGGAGGGGCGCTTGGGCATCGTGGCCCTCACCGTTTGTTGCTTCCTGCTGGTCTTCTCGGCAGGATGCGCGGCGATCGCCTCAAACGACCAGTCGCTTGTGGTGGTGAATCTGACGGGACGTGCGCTACTGCTGTCGGACCCGGAGCTCGCGCCGTTCTATACGCTGCCCGCCCCACAGGAAGAGCCCGCCAGCGTGTTGCCGCCCATCCGGCCTCGCACCTACTATGTGGTAAGCGCGGAACTCGGGCGTCTTGCTGCGCAGACCGGCCGAACCGACGTGTTTACCGTGGACGCAGGGACCTCGACTGACTTCTGCGAAACCGGGCCCTTGCGGGTCCGGCGCCTGCTTCGTGCGGTTCCCGTCGCCACACTTCCGGCACGGTCCGAGAGCGCGATCCATTCGTAAGTGCAAGACGCAGCGAACGGCGTCTGGTGCGGATTCAACATGGCTTTTCTTTGCACGTTCAGCGGTCTTACGATTGCCCTGATTGTTTGGGTTGCGTTGTATACCCTCGCCAGCAATTCCGACAACCCTTTGCTGATAGCAGTGACTCCTTATCTTGAAGCATCGAGCATAACGGGCCCGTGCCTGTTCGTTATCCTTGCCGTCGTCATTTCATGGCTGACCTATCGTTTGTTGCGACCGAAGCGGGACAATGGAACGTCACCCTAACGACCGCTTCCGGGAAATTTGGGCGACGACGCTGACCGTCTGCTGCTCGCCGTACTCGGCCTGAACGTCGACGGTCCCGGTTCGCCCGTAGCCATCGTTCGTGCCGGCCTGCCGAACGTCGCTGGACATCCGGCCTTGACCTCCCGGCAGCAGCCACCTAGACTCGCCTTCCACTCCGAGTTGCAGTAGGCGTCCATCCCGAATGATCCGGGGGATAGGATGAAACGTCGCGCATTTCTAGCCCTGGGCGGGGCGTTGGTCGCGGCCCCGCGACAAGCAGCCGCGCAACCCTCGCCTCCCGTGTACCGCATCGCGATACTCGACGATGCGGCCGATGGCGCTCGCAACGAAACCTGGCCCGCATTCCGCAAACGCCTTGGCGAACTCGGTCTCGTCGACGGCAAGAACGTCATCGTCAACGTGCGCTATGCGGGCGGGGTGAGCGAAGGATTGAATTCGCTCGCGGCCGAGATCGTTGCCACGAAACCGGACCTGATTGTCACGCCGGGAACCCCGACAACGCGAGCCGTATTGAGGGCAACCTCGGTCGTCCCCGTGGTCTTCGTCGGCGCGGCCGACCCCGCGGGCGCCGGCCTCGTCGTCAGTCTCGCCAAGCCCGGCGGGAATGTAACCGGCGTTTCGATCATGGCAACGGAGACCTCACAGAAGACGCTCGAGCTGTTGCACGAACTCTTGCCTGCCGCGGACCGATTTGCGTTCCTGACGGACACGGCAAATCAGGCGGCAGCGGCCGCATATTCCCGTCTGGAGGAGAAGGCGCGCAGCCTGAAGCTGTCGATCCGGCTGCTGGACGGCATTGGACGAACGGCGCTCGACAGGAGTTTCGCAACGATCAGTCGCGATCGTTTGCAGGGCCTTCTTGTCGGTTTTCCGGGCACGCTCCTGAATCACAGGGACGAGATCATCCATTTCGCTTCGCGCGAGAAGCTGCCCGTCGTCTACGGGCGCCGCGAATATGTGCTGGCCGGCGGCCTCATGTCCTTCGACGTGGATCGCGCGTACGGCTTGGGGCGCGCCGCAGTGCTCGTACAAAAAATACTGAACGGAGCCAAGCCCGCCGATATTGCGGTCGAGCAGATTCACAAGACCCGCCTCGACATCAACTTGAAAACAGCGCGAGCGCAGGGCTTGAAGATCCCGGACTCCATCCGCCTGCGCGCCGACGAGGTAATCGAGTAGCGCGCCGCTCAACCGGGTTTCCGCGCTGCCGGGACAACCGCTCTTGCCCGTACTCGGCCTGAACGTCGATGGTCCCGGTTCGGGCCGATTAGCCGGTCATCTTGCCTAGAATTTCACGTTCAACGACGCGAGGATAGCGCGCTCCTTTTCTGCGCCGAGCACGTGCTGCCACGCCTTGGTGTTGTCCCGCATTGGGAGCCACGCCGCCATATCTTCGACCGTTTGCCCGACCGGCCGCACGCGCAGGCCGGCGTCGCGGGCTCGGCTGCAATCGAAGTGCATGAATCCGGCAACCTCTGGATCCGTCGCCGGAAGCCACAGTGGCAGGCCGACCCACGGCTCGACGCCGTGCGCGGTGAGCACCGCACCGTCGACCCACACTGGCTGCGGCGGCTGCGGCACTCCGACCGAGGCGGCTTCCACGAGATCGTTCATGGTCCATTTCCCGGCGGGACTGCAAGCGTTGAATGTCCCTTCGACGTCACCCTCGAGCAAACCCACCAGCCAGGTCGCGAGGTCGCGGGCGTCGATGAACTGCAGCGGCCGCTCGGGTGGAGCGGGCACTATCGCTGCCGGCGGTCGGTCGCCAAGCAGCGTCGGATGCGCAAAACGTGCAACCCAGTAGCCGAAGCGATCGGTACCATCGAACGGTCCTACGATCAGCCCAGGTCTGACGAATGTCGCGCGCGAGCCAAAATGAGTCGTTAGCACACGCTCGCAGGCCGCCTTCAGCGCACCGTAATTAGGCAGGATGTCCTCGGTATTCCGATTCTCCAGCTCCGTGACCGCCGCAGACTCGTCGATGCCGGCTCGATCCGGATTCGCGTATACGGAAAGCGACGAGACGAAGAGATAGCGTCCGATTCGCGTTTTCAGCATCGCTGCGCCCGCGTCAACGATCCGCGGTACATAGCCGCTGGTATCGACGACGGCGTCCCATTGACCATCGGCGAGCGCGGCAAGTCCAGGCGGGATGCGCGGATCACGATCGCCAACAAGCGTGGTGACGCGTGTGTCGATGGGCTGCGGCGTCCTACCGCGAGTGAAGGTGGTGACGATGTGATCGCGCGCCAATGCCGCCGCAATGACATGGCGACCGAGGAAGCGCGTACCTCCGAGGACGAGCAGCTTCATGTACGTGTTAGGGGTTCGAGCGGCGAAGCGCCCGGCGCAGACGGGCCGGGGGCAGGCCCGTCGCCGCCTTCATCGCACTGGCGATCCGACCAACAGCTGATCATACTGCCGCTGACCTCGATCCGTGGAAACAGAGTCTGGATGTGTTGTAGCGCAGCAGGCATGCGATGGGCACGGTTCGACCCCACGCGGACGGTCGCACACCGTCGGCTATTGGATCGGCGTTCGCCACGCCCATGGACAGCCTGTCTACAGTAGCGCGTTCCCGATAGAATGGGCGTGATTTCTCCGAGGTACGATCCACATGTCCGGGCATAGCGCAGACAAGGAGTTCGCCGGCTCCATTCCCGAGATCTATGACACCTACCTGGTGCCATTGATCTTCGAGTCGTACGCGACAGATCTTGCGCGCCGGCTGGCGGCTCGACGCCCAGGCCGCGTGCTCGAAATCGCTGCCGGCACCGGTGTTCTGACGCGCGCATTGGCGACAGCGTTGCCGTCAAGCGTTGACATCGTCGCCACCGATCTCAATCAGCCCATGCTCGACCGCGCATCCTCGGTGGGAGCAAGCCGTCCCGTCGAATGGCGCCAGGCGGACGCGATGGCGCTGCCTTTCGACGACGGGAGCTTCGATGCCGTGGTCTGCCATTTCGGAGCGATGTTCTTCCCCGACAAGCCGCGCGCGTTTGCACAGGCGCGGCGTGTGCTCGTACCCGGCGGCGCCCTGCTCTTCAATGTGTGGGATCGAATTGAGGAGAACGAGTTCGCGGTCACGGTCACCGAGGCGCTCGAGAGTCTGTTTCCGCAAGACCCGCCTCGATTCATGGCCCGGACACCTCATGGCTATTGCAAGAGCGAAATGATCAGCCAAGACCTCGCAAGAGCCGGCTTCACGGGGCATCCGCAGATCGAGACACTCGCGGCCCGGAGCCGAGCGGCATCCGCGCGAATTCCGGCGGTCGCCTATTGTCAGGGGACACCTTTGCGCAACGAGATCGAGTCCCGGGACGCCGTGGGACTTGCCCGTGCAACGACCCTTTGCGCGGATGCGCTTGCAAGGCGCTACGGGACAGGCGCGGTCGATGGCAAGATCCAGGCCCACATCGTCACCGTCGAGGCCTAATCGGCGAGAGTCTCAGAATCGCATGCCGAACCATGACGCACCGGCTGTTTCGAAATCTGATCGGCTTCCGCTGACCGCATGAGGCCGCGCTCGGCTGGCCGAGGGCACCTTCTGACTGAGACTGGCGGCCGGATCAGGTCCCCGTTGCCACAACTCACGGCGTGACGCGGTCGACGAAGCGTGTGATCGCCTCGATTGCCGCCTGCGGCTGGTCCTTGTGCGGCGAATGGCGGCAGTCCTGCAGCGCCAGCAATTCGACGTCACGCACCCCCGCGCCGATGCGATGCATCTGCTCCATCGTCCCGTACTCGTCGTCCTCGCCCTGGATCGCGAGCACCGGGCACTCGATGCGCGGCAGGTATTCCTCGATGTTCCAGTCGCGGAATTCGGGCGCGAGCCAGATCCGGTTCCAGCCCAGGAACGCCGAATCGACGTCGGCGTGATAGCGGGCGAGCCTCGCGCGAAGATCGGTCGTTTCGTACGCCGTTTTCGCGGCAGCGATGCTCGCGACCGAAATGTCCTCGACCAGCACGTGCGCGGCCATCGTGACGACCGCCGCCACCGGACGGATGCCGGACCCTGCGTGAACCAAGGCGATCGAGCCACCGTCGCTGTGACCGACGAGGATCGGCCGGTCGATCGCCAGTCGGTCCAGAATCTCCGGCAGGACGACGAGCGCCTCGTCGTGCATGTACCGGGGCGTTCTCGGCTCCGTGAGCGGATCGGAGAGGCCGTAGCCGTGGCGCGAATACACGACGGCGCTGCAGTTCGTCGCGTGCGCAACACGACGGGGGAAATCGCGCCACATCGCGACCGAGCCCAGTCCTTCGTGCAGGAGCACGAGGGTCGGACGGACAGTGCCTGCGATCTCGATCCGCTCGTATTCGATACGGTGCGACGCGCATGTGACAAACGACATTCAGACCCCGAGGTGCCGCTGCAGGACTTCCGGCTGCGCGAGCAGCGCCTTGCTGTCGCCCTCGAACACGACGCGTCCCTTCACCAGGATCACGTTGCGGTCGGCGATCGCCGTGACCGCCCGGTAATTCTTGTCGACGATCACCGTCGCGATGCCGTGGGTGCGGATGTCGTCGATGATGCGCCAGATCTCCCTGGCAATCTGCGGCGCGAGCCCCTCGGTCGCCTCGTCGAGGATCAGCAGGTCGGGATTCGTCATCAGCGCGCGGCCGATCGTCAGCATCTGCTGCTCGCC
>Ga0209048_10006449_pt1 | contig 10975 bp, 8 predicted proteins | sample FrelakmetCRP12CR_FD_187146 | JGI IMG/M metagenome (GOLD analysis project Ga0209048, IMG submission 187146) | Freshwater lake sediment microbial communities from the University of Notre Dame, USA, for methane emissions studies - CRP12 CR (SPAdes)... | ecosystem: Environmental > Aquatic >... | reverse complement strand
CGTCGAAGACCGGCTTGATCATCCCCGGCGTCACCTCCTTGGAGGAGAGGCCGTAGCGGCCCCCGATGACCCGGGGCGCCGCCGCGAACGGCGGCTCGTCGGAGTCCATGCGCTCGGCGAGAGCGGCGACCATCGCCTGGTAGAGCGGCTCGCCGACCGCGCCGGGCTCCTTCGTCCGGTCGAGGACGGCGATCGCGCGCACGGTCGACGGCAGCGCGGCCATCACGTGGTCGACCGGGAACGGCTGGAACAGGCGCACCTTCAGCGCGCCGACCCGGGCGCCCGCCGCGTTGAGCGCGTCGACCGTCTCGTCCACGGCGCCGGCAGCCGACCCCATGACGACGATCACGCGATCCGCGTCCGGGGCGCCGTGATAGTCGACGAGCCCGTAGCGGCGGCCGGTCCGCGCCGCGAGCTCGTCCATGACCTCCTCGACGATCCCCGGGACCGCGAGGTGGTACAGGTTCCCCGCCTCGCGGGCCTGGAAGAACGCGTCCGGATTCTGGGCGGTGCCGCGCACGACGGGCGCGTCCGGCGTCATGCCGCGCGCCCGGAAGGCGAGGATGTCCTCTTCGCGGACGAGCGCCCGGAGGTCGTCGTCCGCGAGCAGGGCGATCTTGTTCACCTCGTGCGACGTCCGGAAGCCGTCGAAGAAGTGGAGGAACGGCACCCGTGCCCGCAGGGTGGCGGCGTGCGAGACGAGCGCGAAGTCCTGCGCCTCCTGGGGGGACCCGGCGGCGAGCATCGCCCACCCGGTGGCCCGCGCATGCATGACGTCGCTGTGGTCACCGAAGATCGAGAGGGCGTGGGTCGCGATCGTGCGGGCGGCGACGTGGATGACGGCGGGGGTCAGCTCACCGGCGATCTTGAACATGTTCGGGATCATGAGGAGGAGGCCCTGCGACGCGGTGAACGTCGTCGCCAGGGCGCCCTTCTGGAGCGCGCCGTGCATGGCGCCGGCCGCGCCACCCTCGGACTGCATCTCGACGACGTCGGGCACGAAGCCCCACAGGTTCGGCCGCGCGGCGGCGGCCCAGTCGTCCGCGTGCTCGGCCATCGGCGATGCCGGGGTGATCGGGAAGATCGAGATCACCTCGCTGAGCGCGTAGGCGACGCGGGCCGCCGCCTCGTTGCCGTCAAGGCATTCCCAGTGCTGGTCCATGGACGGGTTCCGAGCCTCCTTGGGGGGATCGCGTGCATCCTCGTGCCCGGGTCGCCCGGACAGCGGGACGCCGATGAGGTACGCGTGTCGCGGCTGGTCGCGACGCGGAGCGCGCCGCACAGCCGAGATGCATTGTCGCCGCTCCGGCCTCCGCGCACCCCTGCCGGAACGCTCCCGCTTCATGGTCCAGAGGGTCCCACCGATGGCCCGCTGCCGCCGCCGCTCCTCAGTACATGGTCGTCCGGGTGAGGTGGTGCGGCCACGTCGTCGCGTGGTACGTCTTCCAGAGCCGATAGTCGATCCGCGGGATCACGACCCCGTCGTCCGCCGGCCTGCGCCGGTTCACGGCCTCGGTGAGGAGCGCGGTCGCGTACAGGGTGTGCGCGCGGATCTCGACCTCCTCGTCGCTGTCGCGCGCGATCTCGACGCCGGCCCCGATCCGCAACTCCAGCGCGTCGCTGTACTCCGTGATCCGCATGAGCCGCAGCGCGACGGGGACGATGTAGTCGGCGAACGCGGTCATGGAGTGGAGGTCCGCCACCGCGAAGTCGCCCGAGGCCCGGTGAGCCGCGTGGAGCTGCCAGAGCGCGAGCTGGCCGAGCTTGAAGATCCGCACCTCGTGCCCGTGGTATGCGCTCACGTCGCGGAAGCGCGGGAACTCGGCGGGAAGCCGCTCGAGCAGCCCGTCGCCATCCGCGTACATCGCCGGGGCGCACGAGCGAAGCCATGTGCTCCAGCGACCCCCGTATCGGTCGACGAGCACGGGACCCACCGCGTTGAGGATCGCGGCGCGCTCCTCGAGCATCGGCATCCGGATGTTTCCTGCGAAGACGCGCTCGAGCTCCGCGACGGTCGCCCGGGCCATCCAGTCGCCGTCGAGGACCGGCACGCCGGCGTCGATCGCGTCGAGCAGGCAGGCGACCATCGCGTCGCTGTCGGACCACCGCCGGCCGGCGCGGTCGGCCTCGAACTTCACACCCGTCGCGAAGTCGCTGAAGGCGAAGTTGAGGCTGCTCGTGAGCAGGATCAGGTCCGTGGTAGCGTCCGGATCGAGCGGCGCGTCCAGGCCGGACGCCGCCTCCGGCCACCCGAGCGGCTCGTACGCCAGCCAGCCCGCGACACGCTCGACCTCCGCCAGGTCCGTGCGGACGTGGCGCGACGCCTCGACGACCGGCACCACCGACCGCAGGACCGGCGTGCTCCAGAACGCGCTCTCGTGCATGGGCGGACCTCGCGGTGCTCGACGGGGACGGGTGCGACGGGTCGACGGTGCGACGGTGCGACCACGCGGCGCCCGCCCGGGAGTCGCCTGACTTGACGCCAGACGAGACGACCGACGACCCGGAAGGCAGGATAGCCGAGGCCCACGGCCGCGAGAGCCCGGCGGCGGAACCCGCGGCGGCCCGCTTCCCTCCCGGAGCGCGTGGTCGCCCACCCCGACGCTGCTTGGGCGAAGTAGAGTGCGGCGATGAGCGGACCCCTCCTGGCCGACGCCTTCGCGCATCACGTATGGGCGACCGTGCGCGTGATCGACGCCTGTCTCGCCCTCACCCCCGAGCAGCTGGCGTCCGGCGTGCCGGGCACCTACGGCTCCATCCTCGCGACCATGCGGCACCTCGTCGGTGCGGACCGCTCGTACCTGACCGTCCTCTCCGGCGGGCAGGTGGGACGGATCGACGAGGAGGGCATGTCGCTTGCCGAGCTCCGGGAGGCGATGGAGCCCCACGGGCCGGCGTGGGCCGCCATCGTGGCGACGGACCTCGACGCCGACGCGATCCTGGTCCGGCGCCGGGACGACGGCTCGGAGAGCCATGCTTCCGCGGGCATCCTGCTGGCGCAGGCGCTCCACCACGGGACGGACCACCGCAGCCAGGTGTGCACCGCGCTCACTGCGCTCGGCGTGGACCCCCCGGCGATCGACGTCTGGGACTTCGCCTGGGACGAGGGCCGGCTCGTCGAGGTCCCGCCGCCGAGCTGACAAGGTCCCACGCTGACGCGGACACGCCGTCCGCCTGCCAGCGTTGCGGCGGACGCACGGTGAGAGACAGGAGCGAGTGATGGGTTCCACGCCCCGGATCGCCGTCGTCGGAAGCACGATGGTCGACCTCATCGCCTACACGTCCCGGGCGCCGTCGGCCGGCGAGACGGTCATGGGCGACGACTTCCGGATCGGCTTCGGGGGCAAGGGCGCCAACCAGGCGGTGATGGCGCGGCTGCTCGGAGCCGACGTGGCGATGGTCAACACCCTGGGGGACGATGTCTTCGGCGAGATGACCCTCCGGAACTTTGCAGCGCTCGGGATCGACACGGCGCACGTGACGCGCGTGCCGGGACCGAGCGGCGTGGCGCCGATCCAGGTGGAGCCGGACGGTACGAACCGGATCGTCGTGGTGCCCGGCGCGAACGGCGCGATGCTGCCCGGCGACGCCGTCGCCGCGCTCCGGGCGCTCGCGCCGCTCGCCGCCGTGATCGGCCAGCTCGAGATCCCGCAGGCCGTGACGGCCGCCGCGTTCGCCGCCGCCCGCGCGCTCGGTGCGATCACGGTCCTGAATCCGGCGCCCGCCGCCGACCTGGACCCCGCGTTGCTCGCGGCGGCAGACTGGGTCATCCCCAACGAATCGGAGTTCGCCCGGCTGTCCGGCGGCTCGAGCGAGACGACCGACGCGACCATCGTGGCCTTTGCCGCCGCGACGGGGGCGCGCGTCGTGGTCACCCTCGGAGCCCGCGGCGCGGCGCTCCTGGGCCGGGACGGCATGGTCCGGCGGATCGCAGCGGCCGAGGTCCGGGCTGTCGACACGACAGGCGCCGGGGATGCGTTTACCGGCGCGTTCGCATACGGGCTGGCGTGCGGCCTCACGGACGTCTCGGCGGTGACCCTCGGGGTGCGATGCGCCACGGACAGCGTCCTGCGGCCCGGGACGCAGAGCTCGTTCCCGCGCGGCGACCGCAGTCGGGAGCTCCTCGCCGGCCTCGACTGACGGGCCGACACAGCGGCGTCGGGAAGCGCGGCGGCGACGTGCGCGAGCGGCGCGCACGAGTGTTGACAGGTGGGCTAACCTCCTTTGTGTTATCGGTAACCCGCGCCGAGACCATCCGCGCGTTCCCCGCGGACTCGGCACCGATCTCTCGCGGACCGATCTGTCCACGCGACCCAGGGGAGCACCGGCGATGGCAGAGCCGCTGGTCGAGATGACGGGCATCAGCAAGAGCTTCCCGGGCGTTCACGCCCTCGACGACTGCCGGTTCGAGCTCCTTCCGGGCGAGGTCCACGCCCTGGTCGGCGAGAACGGGGCCGGCAAGTCCACCCTGATGAAGATCCTCGCCGGCATCTACCGCCGCGATGCGGGGACGATCCGTGTCAAGGGCCGAGAGGTCGAGATCGCCTCGCCCAGGGCCGCGCAGGACATGGGCATCAGCATCATCCACCAGGAGTTGAACCTCATGGGCCACCTGACCGTGGCCCAGAACGTCTTCATCGGGCGGGAGCCGCGCCACGGCGTCCTGCTGGACGACAGGAAGCTCAACCACAAGGCCGCCGAGCTTTTCGAGCAGCTCCACATCCGGCTCGACCCCAAGGCCCGCGTCTCCAAGCTCGCCGTCGCCCAGCAGCAGATGGTCGAGATCGCCAAGGCGCTCTCGTACAACTCGGACGTCCTGATCATGGACGAGCCGACCGCGGCGCTCACCGAGGGGGAGATCGACGAGCTGTTCCGGATCATCCGCCACCTCCGCGAGCTGGGGCACGGCATCGTCCACATCTCTCACCGGCTGGAGGAGCTCAAGCAGATCTCGGACCGGGTGACGGTCATGCGCGACGCGCGGTACATCGACACGGTCCTGACCGCCGAGGCGACCATCGGGCAGATCATCAGCATGATGGTCGGCCGGACGATCTTCGAGGCGACGCCCGAGCTGCCCGAGACGGTCGACCCGACCATCGTGCTCGACGTGAGCGGCCTCAACCTCGGCCGCCAGGTGCGGGACGTCAGCTTCCAGCTGCATCGCGGTGAGATCCTCGGCGTCGCGGGTCTCGTCGGGGCCGGCCGCACCGAGGTCATGCGCGCCATCTTCGCCGCCGACCGACCGGAGTCCGGGACGATCACGATCAACGGCCAGCCAGCCACGATCCACACGCCGAGCGATGCGGTCCGGTACGGGATCGCCTACCTGTCGGAGGACCGCAAGCGGTACGGCCTGGCGCTGGGCATGGACGTCGAGGTCAACACCGTGCTCGCCTCGCTCAGGCGGTTCACGAGCAGGTTCGGCTGGATCAGGACCGGTGCGACGCGGAAGCAGGCGCTCGAGCAGGTCAAGTCCCTTGCGATCAAGACGCCCGGGATCTCCCAGCGGGTGAAGAACCTCTCCGGCGGCAACCAGCAGAAGGTGGTCATGGCCAAGTGGCTCACCGCCGACACCGACATCCTCATCTTCGACGAGCCCACGCGAGGCATCGACGTGGGTGCCAAGAGCGAGATCTACCGGCTCCTCAACGACCTCGCCAGGCAGGGCAAGTCGATCATCATGATCTCCTCGGAGCTGCCCGAGATCCTCCGGATGAGCCACCGCATCCTCGTCATGTGCGAAGGGCGGATCACCGGTGAGCTCTCGTCCGCCGAGGCGACTCAGGAAGCCATCATGACCCTGGCCACCCAGCGCGAATCGGTGGCCGTGGCGTGAGCTCCACCAACCCAGCCGGTCAGCCACGAGGCAGCGAACCGATGCAGACGGCACCCGCGCCGGCGCGCTCGCGCGCCCAGTCGCTCCTGACGGGCGAATCGATCCAGCGCCTGCTGGCCCTGGGCGCCCTCGTCATCCTGCTCGTCTTCTTCTCGATCGTCGTCCCCCATTTCGCGAGCACCGCCAACTACATCGACATCCTGACGGCGACGGCCGTCAACGGCGTGCTCGCGACCGGCGTGACGTTCGTGATCATCACCGGGGGCATCGACCTGTCCCTCGGCACCGCGATGACGTTCTGCTCGGTCGTCGCGGGGATCGTGGCCGTGAACTGGGGGTTGCCGCTGCCGCTCGGCATCCTGGCCGCCTTCGCGGCAGGCGCCCTGGTCGGGCTGATCAACGGCACGCTGATCGCCAAGATGAAGCTGCCGCCGTTCATCGCCACCCTGGGCATGCTGTACGTGACGCTGGGCATGGCCCAGGTGCTGTCGGACGTCCATCCGATCTACTTCGAGCAGAGCCAGCCCACGTTCCAGCAGATCCTCATGGGCAAGCCCATCATCGGCATCCCCAACATCGTGTGGGTGATGTTCGGCGCCGCCACCGTCGCATGGATCCTTCTCAACAAGACGATCCTGGGCCGGTACACCTTCGCCCTCGGCTCCAACGAGGAGGCGACCCGGCTCTCCGGCGTCAACGTCGATCGCTGGAAGATCATCGTCTACGTCGTCGACGGCCTGTTCGTCGGCCTGGCCGGCATCGTCATCGCCTCGCGCATGAACTCGGCCCAGCCGGGTCTCGGCATGGGCTACGAGCTCGACGCGATCGCAGCGGCGGTCATCGGCGGCAACTCCCTCTCCGGTGGCGAGGGGAGCGTCGTCGGCACGATCATCGGCGCGTTCCTCATCAGCACGCTGCGCATCGGCCTCTCGGTGGCCGGAGTCCCCGACCAGTGGAAGTCGGTGATCACGGGCCTCGTGGTCATCGGCGCCGTCTACCTCGACATCATGCGCCGGCGCAGCCGCGCCTGAGGGGGCGCACGCCCCTCACCACGCTTCGGCCCCAATCTCGGCCGCGCAGCGGCCGGAACAGGGATACAGGGAACAGGATCCAGGAAGGAACAGGGAGGAGCACATGAAGCTCACGCGCGTTGGCAGCCTCGCGGCTGTCTCGATGACCTTGATGCTGGTGGCCAGCGCCTGCTCGAGCGCCGCCACGCCGGCCCCGGCTGCCTCGCAGGCGGCCGCGGCTTCGCAGGCGGCCGCGGCCTCGTCGGACACGGGGGCGGCCTCGGCCTACACCCCGCCCACGGACGCCGGAGCGGCCAAGGGCAAGACGATCGCCATCGTCTCCAAGGGCGAGCAGCACCAGTTCTGGCAGGCGGTCAAGAAGGGCGCCCTGGACGAGGCCGCCAAGCTCGGCGTCACCGCCACCTACACCGGCCCGGCCACCGAGTCCGAGGTCGACAAGCAGCTCACCATGCTGCAGACGGCCCTGAGCAGCAACCCCGCAGCCATCTGCTTCGCCGCCCTCGACAGCAAGGCAGCGGGCGCCCTCCTGCAGCAGGCCAAGGACGCCAACATCCCCGTCATCGGCTTCGACTCCGGCGTCGACAGCACCATCCCGGTCACGACCGTGGCGACCGACAACATCGCCGCCGCGGGCGTGGAGGCCGACAAGCTCGCCGCCCTGATCGGCGACGCGGGCAAGGTCGCCGTCATCGTCCACGACCAGACCAGCCAGACCGGCCAGACGCGACGCGACGGCTTCGTCAACGAGATGAAGGCCAAGCACCCGAACGTCCAGATCGTCGACATCCAGTACGGCGCGGGCGACCCGGTGAAGTCCGCCGACATCGCCAAGGCGATCATGACCGCCAACCCCGACCTCAAGGGCTTCTTCGGCGCCAACGAGGGCTCGATCAAGGGCATCCTCAACGCGCTCAAGGAGACCGGCAACGAAGGCAAGATCGTGGCCGTCGGCTATGACTCCGGCCAGCAGCAGATCGACGCCATCAACAGCGGCGTCGAGGCGGGCGCGATCACCCAGAACCCGATCGGCATCGGCGCGAAGTGCGTTGACGCCGCGATCGACGCGGTCAACGGCAAGACCCTGCCGAAGAACATCGACACCGGCTTCTCGTGGTTCGACAAGACCAACATCAACAGCCCGGAGATCCAGGCGGTCCTCTACAAGTAGGGCGATCGCTCCCGGATCCCTCGAACCCCTGGAGGCTGTCCGCTGCGCGGGCGGCCTCCGGGGGTTCTCACCCCCTGATCCCGCGTGAAAGACCAGGCACGTCGCACATGAGCACCATCACGGACGTCGCCCAGCGGGCCGGCGTATCGACGATGACGGTCTCGCGGGTCGTCAACAACTCCGGGTACAGCAGCCGGGAGGCACGCGCGCGGGTGGAAGCCGCGATCGCGGAGCTCGGCTACGTCCCGAACGCGCTGGCCCGCCAGCTGCGGTCCAGGCGCACGAAGACGCTCGCCCTCGTCGTCTCCGACATCTCGAACCCCTTCTTCACCACGATCGCGCGCGGCGTCGAGGATGTCGCCGTCCGACACGGGTTCTCCGTCATGTTCTGCGACACGGACGAGTCCGGAAAGGAGGAAGCGCAGTACCTCCTCATGCTCATCGAGCGGCAGGTGGATGGCGTCCTCCTCGTCCCCGCCCGGAGCTCCGGCGCGTCCTTCCGGCTGCTTCTCGCGCACCGGATGCCGGTGGTCGTCCTGGACCGGCGCGTCGCGGCGCGCAAGTTCGACAGCGTGCGGTGCGATTCGGAGGCGGGCGCCCACGCGCTGATCCGCCACCTCATCGAGCTGGGGCACCGCCGGATCGCGGTGCTCACCGGCCGACGCACCATCTCCACGTCCGTCGACCGGGTCGCCGGCTGCCGCCGCGCCCTCCGGGAGGCTGGGCTCGAGCTCGACGATGAGCTCGTCCGGTACGGCGACTTCAACTTCGGGAGTCCCAACCGGACCGACGGGCATCGCATGGTCCGCGAGGTGCTCGCCTCGACCTCGACCCCTCCGACGGCGATCTTCGCGGCGAACAACTTCATCGCCTTCGGCGCCATCCGGGCTCTCCGCGAGGCCGACCTCCGGGTCCCCGAGGACATGTCGGTCGTCGCCTTCGACGACCTGCCCGCGGAGTGGGTGGCCGATCCGTTCCTCACCGTCGCGGTGCAGCCCGCCTACGAGATCGGGCACCGCGCGGCGACGATGCTGCTCGACCGCATCGCCGGCGACGGCGTCGCCAGGGGCGAGGACGTCGTGCTCCCGTTCCAGCTCGTCATCCGGCAGTCCAGCGCGCCGCCGCGACTCGCCGACGAGACGACCGGGATCTCCGCGTCGCCCGCCGTCCCCCACCCACTCCGCGAGCCACGTTCCCCGACCCCGGTCGGCGCCGGCAGCGGAACGACCCGGTGATCGGTCCCGCCCGCACGATGCGGGCCCCCGAAGGAGCGCACGCATGCTGAAGACCCGGCTGCTCCACCCCGAGATCCTCCAGGCTCTCGGCGAAGCCGGCCACGGCGCCCAGGTCCTCATCGCCGACGGGAACTACCCGCTGCTCACCCGGTCGAACGGCGCCGCGCACCGCGTGTACCTGAACCTGGCGCCGGGCATGCTCAACGTCACCGACGTCCTCGGGGTGCTGATCGACGCCATCCCGATCGAGGCGGCGCACGTGATGGCCCCCGACAGCGGCGCGGAGCCCGGCATCTTCGCCGAGTTCCGGGAGCTGCTGCCGGACGTCCCTCTCCAGGTCCTCGGACGGTACGCGTTCTACGACCTGGCGCGGGGACCCGACCTGGCGCTCGCGATCTCCACCGGCGAGCAGCGGATCTACGCCAACCTCCTGCTCACGATCGGCGTGGTGATGCCGGAGTAGCGACGCCCGGTCCGGGCAGAGCTCGCTCGCCACGTTGGCGCTCATCGAAACGTGAAGGAAGGGACCCGATGACGACGATCGACACCTCCGGCCGCTTCGTGGGCGACTGGCCCAGGATCGGTATCCGCCCGGCCGTCGACGGCCGGCTGCACGGTGTCCGCGAGTCGCTCGAGGCGCAGACGGCCGCGATGGCGCGCCGCACGGCCGACCTCATCGCCGCGAACCTGCGCTACCCGGACGGCACGCCCGTGGAGGTCGTCGTCCCCGACCACAACATCGGCGGCGTCTACGAGGCGGCCAAGGTCGCCGAGCTGTTCCGCAAGGAGGGCGTCGGCGTCTCCATCACGATCACCCCGTGCTGGTGCTACGGGTCGGAGACGATGGACATGGATCCCCTGACCCCCAAGGCGGTCTGGGGGTTCAACGGCACCGAACGCCCGGGCGCGGTCTACCTCGCGGCCGTGCTGGCCGCCCACACCCAGAAGGGCCTGCCCGCCTTCGGCATCTACGGCCGCGACGTCCAGGACGCGAGCGACGGCTCGATCCCCGAGGACGTGCAGGCGAAGATCCTGCGCTTCGCACGCGCCGGCCTCGCCGCCGCGATCCTGCGCGGCAAGTCGTACCTGTCGCTCGGCGGCGTCTCGATGGGCATCGCCGGGTCCATCGTCGACCAGGGGTTCTTCGAGAAGTACCTCGGCATGCGCGTCGAGTGCGTCGACATGTCCGAGCTGACCAGGCGTCTCGACGAGGGCATCTACGATCCGGTCGAGTTCGAGAAGGCCCTCGCGTGGACGAAGGCGAACTGCCGGGAAGGGGCGGATCGCAACCCCGCCGGCGCGGCCAAGAGCCGGGAGGAGAAGGACCGCGACTGGGAGGTCGTGGTCAGGATGACCCTGATCACGCGCGATCTGCTCGTCGGCAACCCCCGCCTCGCTGAGCTCGGGTTCGGCGAGGAGGCGATGGGCCGCAACGCGATCCTCGGCGGCTTCCAGGGCCAGCGGCAGTGGACCGACCACTCCCCCAACGGCGACTTCATGGAGGCGATCCTCAACTCGTCGTTCGACTGGGACGGCATCCGGGCCCCGCACATCTTCGCGACCGAGAACGACAGCCTCAACGGCGCGACGATGCTCCTCAGCTACCTCCTGACGAACCGCGCCCAGATCTTCGCCGACGTCCGCACGTACTGGAGTCCCGAGGCGGTCAGGCGCGTCACGGGCCACGACCTCGAGGGTCGGG
>Ga0209048_10006448_pt1 | contig 10976 bp, 6 predicted proteins | sample FrelakmetCRP12CR_FD_187146 | JGI IMG/M metagenome (GOLD analysis project Ga0209048, IMG submission 187146) | Freshwater lake sediment microbial communities from the University of Notre Dame, USA, for methane emissions studies - CRP12 CR (SPAdes)... | ecosystem: Environmental > Aquatic >... | reverse complement strand
GGCGTCGGGCGCTACGGCGCCGAGGACCCGGAGTACCTGCGCGACGCCGAGCAGGTCCGCATCGAGTTGCACAAGCTCAACAGCATGGTCGGCTACGCCGAGGGGCTCACCTGCCGGCGCGAGGCGCTGCTTGGCTACTTCGGCGAGCCGTACCCGGCGCCGTGCGGCAACTGCGACATCTGCCTCGAGCCGCCCCAGACCTACGACGCCACCGTGCACGCGCGCATGGCCCTCAGCTGCGTCTACCGGCTGAACCAGAGCTACGGGATCGCCTACGTCATCGACGTCCTGCGCGGCGTCGAGAATGAGAAGATCCTCGGCCGCGGGCACGACCGGCTCAGCACCTTCGGCATCGGCGCCGACGTGAGCCGCGATCACTGGCAGAGCCTCTTCCGTCAGCTCATCCATCGCGGCTTCCTCGTGCAGGACATCGCGAGGTTCTCGGTGCTCCGGCTCACCGAGACGGCGCGGCCGCTCCTGCGCGGCGAGCAGACGCTCGTGCTCGCCGTGCCGCGTACGCGCGTGCCGACCAAGAAGGAGCGCAAGGCGGCGGACCGCAGCGCCCGCGCCGCCTCTTTGGCCGGTCTCGAGGTCGACGAGTCCCTGTTCGAACGGCTCCGCGCCCTGCGCAAGGAGCTCGCCGACGAGCAGCGTGTGCCCGCCTACGTGGTGTTCAGCGACGCCACGCTGGCCGAGATGGCGGCGCGCAAGCCGGGCACGACGGAGGCGCTCCTCGAGGTGAGCGGCGTCGGGCAGTCGAAGCTGGAGAGGTACGGGGACGCGTTCCTCGAGGCCATCGCCGAGTCAGATCGGGAATCGGGACCGCCGGCAGCGCTCGTCTGACGCGAGCGGCGAACGGCGCAGCGCCTCGACAGGGCCCGCGGTCGCGCACCCGTCAGCGGAAGCCGGCGGCCCGGAACAGCTCGGGTATCGACACGCACTTGTAGCCGCGGGCGTGCATGCCGCTCAGGATGACGGGTAGCGCCGCGGCGGTCTGCCCGCGCAGGTGCATGATCACGATCGCGCCCGGGTGCAGGTGCGAGAGCACGCGCTGCGCGATCACTCCGGCGCCCGGCGAGCTCCAGTCCTGCGGGTCCACGTCCCAGAGGATGACGCGTGTGAAGCCGGCCGCGCCCGCCGCCGCGGCGGTGGTCGCGTTGTGGCTGCCGTTGGGCGGCCGGCAATATGGCACCGGCGACACGCCGGCCGCGTTCCACCAGGGAGCCTCGCTGCTCACCCACTCGTGGAGCACCTGGGCGTAGCTCTGGCGCGTCATGTCGATGTGCGTCCAGCCGTGCGACCCCATGGCGTCGCCGTAGGCCACCGTCCGCCGTGCGAGGGCAGGGTCCACCAGTGGCCCGAGCGGGAAGAACGTCGCGTGGGAGCCGTAGCGCCTGAGCGTGCTGAGGATGCTTGCCCAGGCGACGTTGTCGCCGCCGTCGTCGAAGGTCAGCGCCACGCGCCTGCCGGCGGCCGGCAAACGATAGATGACCTTGGCGGCCGCCGGCCGGTAGTCGCGGAAGGCGCGCGCGCTCGTCAGCGTGACGTTACCGGCGGCGTCCTTGAGCGTCAGCGTGAGCCGGTACACGCCCGGCGTGAACGCTTGACGGTCGGCGTGACGCGGGACGATCGTGACCTGGCGGGCGCCCGGATCGCGCTCGACCGCGGCGAGCACCAACGCCCTGTAGCCGTACTGGTCGGTCACGACGCCGGTGATGCGCACCGCGCCGGTCGTCTCGCGCACGGTGAAGCGGAAGTCGACGGACCGCATGCGCGTGATGAGCGACGGCGAGACGCCGCGCCATGTGAAGGAGGGCGGCGTCGTATCGATCTTGACGGCCACCGACTGCGGCCTCTCCTGGATGCCGGCGTTGTCGACCGAGTAGAAGGCGATGGTGTGGACGCCGTCGTCGCCGTGGTTCCTCGGCGATGGGATGACGACCTGGTCGCCCGTCTTCCACGAGCCGGCGTCGACCTTGAAGTAGGTCGCGGCGACTCCGGACTCCGAGTCGGTCGCCGTCAGGCGCACCGTGACCGTGGTGCGGTGCCACTCGCCGTCCGCGCCGGTGGCGACGGTGACCGGAGGGGTGACGTCGGAGCTCGACGGATCGGCGTGGGGACCCGCCGCAGGCGTGGCCGCGAACGTGAACGCGGGGGCGCCGCTCTGGCCGGCCGCTGCGGCGGCGGCCGCCGTGAGGACAAGCGCGGACGCGACAACGCTGATGATCACGAGAGGCCTGTGCATCGAGGACCCTCCGATCCTGCTGCGCCATCATTGTACGGCGGGTGGGCCGCGGGTGCCCCGGGGTCAGACCGATGCCCGGGCGGGGCGGCTGCTGAGGTTGACACGCCCGGGCGCGGCTTCAAGCGCGTGGTAGCCTTGCGAGATGGACCTCCCCTTCTTCGTCACCGTCCCCCGCGGCATGGAGTCCCTGCTCGCAGGTGAGTTGCATGGTCTGGATGCGCGACACGTCAAGCAGGCACGCGCCGGCGTCTCGATGGCGTGCACCCTGGAGACCGCGTACCGCATCTGCCTGTGGTCGCGCCTGGCCACGCGCGTGCTGCTTCCGCTCACCAGCGGACCCGCCGGCGACACCGATCAGCTCTACGCGACCGTGCAGCGCGTCGACTGGGACACGCACCTGCGCGTCGACGGGACGCTCGCCGTGGACTTCACCGGGACGAGCGAGACGATCCGCGACACGCGCTTCGGCGCAGTGCGCGTGAAGGACGCCATCGCCGACCAGTTCCGTACCCGGCACGGCGACCGCCGCCCGTCGGTGGACGCCCGCGCGCCCGACGTGCGCGTCAACGCGCACCTGGCGCGCGGGCGCGTCACGATCTCGCTCGATCTGAGCGGAGACAGCCTGCATCGGCGCGGGTACCGCACCGACCGGGTGCAGGTCGAGGCGCCGCTCAAGGAGAACCTCGCCGCGGCGATGCTCCTGTTCGCGGCGTGGCCGCAGGAGGCCGCCGCCGGGGGCAGCTTCATCGACCCGCTCTGCGGGTCAGCCACGCTGCCGATCGAGGCGGCCATGATCGCGGCCGACATCGCGCCCGGCCTGCTGCGCGCCGAGAGGCCGGGCGGCTTCGGCTTCCAGCGCTGGCTCGGCCACGACGACGCGCTGTGGCGACGGATCGTGGCGGAGGCGCGTGAGCGCAAGGCCGCCGGGCTGGGCCGCCTCAAGGCGGCGGCGCCCGGCCTCGCCCTCATCGGCCGCGACCACGACCCGCGCGCCGTGCACGTTGCTGAGGCGTGCGTGAAGCGCGCCGGCCTCACCGGCGTCGTCGACATCGCGCCCGGCGACCTCGCCGGTCTGCGCGCGCCGGCGGCGCGCGGCCTCCTGGCCGCCAACGCGCCTTATGGCGAACGCCTCGGGCAGCGCGACGAAGCCGAGGCGCTCACGCGGCTGCTCGGCGCGCGGCTGCGCGCCGGCTTCTCCGGCTGGCGCGCAACGGTGCTCACCGGCGGCCGCCGGCAGGCCGAGACCGTCGGGCTGCCCATCAAGCGGGAGGCCACGCTCCACAACGGTCCGATCGCCTGCACGCTGGCGTTCTACGAGGTCGACGACGACAGTCCGGAAGCGCGCGCCGCAGCAGCCCAGGCCGCCGGATCGGCCGCCGCCCGCGACGCCCGGGCGGCCGTGCGCACCTCGCCGCGCAAACGTGCGGCGCGGATCCCGGCCCAGCCTTCGGCGCAAGCGGCTGAGGGCGACCAACCAGCCGCCGGCGCCGGCGAGGGCGCGGGCACCCCTGAGGCGATGACCACGGGCGGCGGTTTCGGGCCGGCGGCCCACGGCGGCATGCTCGGCGCCGGCGCCGAGCAGTTCGCCAACCGGCTGCACAAGAACCAGCGGCGGCTCGGCAAGCAGCTGCGCCGCGAGGACATCACCTGCTACCGCCTCTACGACGCGGATCTGCCCGATTTCAACATGGTCGTCGACGTCTACGGCGACTGGGTGCACGTCCAGGAGTACGCGCCGCCGGCCGAGATAGACCTCGCCAAGGTCCGGCGGCGGCTCGACGACGCGCTCGCCATGATCTGCGCCGTGCTCGACGTCCCGCCGGACCACGTGGTGCTCAAGGAGCGCCGCCGCCAGCGCGGGACGGCGCAGTACGAGCGCCGCGCGACGCGAGGTGAGTTTCTGCGCGTCCAGGAGGACGACCTCGCCTATCTGGTCAACCTGCACGACTACCTCGACACGGGCTTCTTCGTGGATCAGCGCCTCACCCGCCGGCTTGTGCGTACTCTGGCCGGCGGGCGCCGTTTCCTCAACCTCTTCGCCTACACGGGGACGATGACGGTCAACGCCCTCACGGGCGGCGCGCCGTCCTCGGTCACGGTCGATCTCTCGGGCACCTACCTGGACTGGGCGCGGCGCAACCTCGAAGCCAACGGATTCGCGGCGGAGCTCGAGGACCCGGCGGCCCAAGGCGCCGCCAAGGCTGGCGGGGCGAAGGCGAGCGGCAGTGCCAAGGCGAGCGGCGAAGCGCCGTCGCCGAACCGGCTCATCCGCGCCGATTGCCTGCAGTGGCTCGCCGAGGCGGAGGGAGAGTACGACCTCGTCTGGCTGGACCCGCCGACGTTCTCGAACTCCAAGCGCATGGGTCGCGCCACCTTCGACGTGCAGCGCGACCACGCCGATCTCATCCGCATGACCGCCCGCCGCCTCCTGGCGCCGGGCGGGGTCCTTCTCTTCGCCACCAACCGGCGCGGCTTCAAGTTCGACGCCGGCCAGCTCGGGGGGCTCGCGGTCAAGGACCTCTCGCGCGCGACCCTGCCGTTCGACTGCACGCGCGCGGCTTCACGCCACCACGTCTTCCGTCTCGAGCGCGGCTGACCAAGCCGGGCGCCCGCGCCGCCTCTCGCGGCGCGACCCGGGGAGGTGGTGTCGCCCGGGAACGGAGTGTCGCGGCGCACGCCGCGGGTATACTCGTGGACCGATGACCAGCGGCCAGGCGACAACGGGCGACCAGGCGTCGCGCTCCGTGCGGATCGCGCCGTACGGATCGTGGCGCTCTCCCATCACGGCGCGCCTCATCGCGGAGTCCGGCATCGGCTTGGGTCTGGTGCGTGCGGCCGCAGACTCGCTCTTCTGGGTCGAGATGCGGCCCCTCGAGGACGGGCGCTACGTCGTCGTGCGACGGGGGCCCGACGGCGCCATCGCCGACGTCACGCCCAAGGGCCGGAACTCGCGGACGCTCGTGCAGGAGTACGGCGGCGGCATGTACGCCGTGCACGCCGCCGGCGGCGGCGCCACCGTCGTGATCTGGAGCGAGCTCGACGACCAGCGGCTCTACCGGGTGGACGTGGCCGCGGACGGCTCGGCGAGCGATCCGCGGCCGCTCACGCCGGAGCCGGCCGCGCCACGCGCCCTCAGATACGCGGACGGGCGCGTGACCCCGGACGGACGTACGCTCATCTGCGTGCGCGAGCAGCACGGCGGCGGCGACGTGGTCAACGAGCTCGTCGCCGTCCCCATCGACGGCTCGGCTGCGCCGGAGGTGGTCGCCTGCGGCCACGATTTCTACGCAGCGCCGCGGCTGAGCCCGGACGGGCCCCGGCTCGCCTGGCTCAGCTGGGACCACCCGCGGATGCCGTGGGACGGCACCGAGCTGTGGATCGCGGACGTGACGGCCGCCGGAGGGCTCGCCGCGGAGCGGCGTGTGGCCGGCGGCCCCACCGAGAGCGTTTTGCAGCCGGACTGGAGTCCCGACGGTCGCCTGCACTTCGTCAGCGACCGCTCCGGCTGGTGGAACCTGTACCGCCTCGACGACGCCGCGGCGACGGCGCTCGCCCCTATGCCCGCCGAGTTCGCCAAGCCGGCCTGGGTCTTCGGGATGCAGAACTACAGCTTCCTGCCGGACGCGAGCATCGCCGCGTACTACAGCAGCGACGGCGTGGACCACATCGCGATCATCGACCCCGGCGGCCCTGGCCACGCCGGCCGCGACGCCGCCATCAGGCCGCTCGCGTGCCCGCTGACGACCTTCTCCTCGCTCGCGATCTACGGCGGCAAGCTGGCGGTCGTCGCCGGCGGGGCCACCAGGGCGGCGGCAGTGTCGCTCCTCGATCCCGAGACCGGCACGCCCACCGAGGTGCGCCGCAGCACGACCGTCGATGTGGACCCTGCATACCTGTCGGCGCCGGAGCCGATCGAGTTCCCGACCGGCTACGAGCCGGGCAGCGTCACCGGCCCGCTCGCCGAGGAGCTCGGCCGCGGCGCGCCGGCGAGCGGCGCACGGGACGCCGCGGGCGCGTCGCTGACGGCGCACGCCCTCTACTACCCGCCGGCCAATGCCGACTTCCGGGGGCCGGACGCCGAGAAGCCGCCGCTCCTGGTGATGAACCACGGCGGCCCCACGGCCGCGCACGAGACGCTGCTCAGTCTCGCGATCCAGTTCTGGACCTCGCGCGGCGTCGCCGTGGTCGACGTGAACTACGGCGGTTCCAGCGGCTACGGCCGCGCCTACCGCGAACGCCTGCGCGGCAACTGGGGCATCGTCGACACCGTCGACTGTATCAACGCCGCCCGGTACCTCGCCGGGCGCGGCGACGCAGACCCCGCGCGCCTCGCCATCCAGGGCGGAAGCGCCGGCGGCTACACGACGCTCAACGCGCTCACGCGCCATCGCTTCTTCACCGCCGGCGCCTCCTATTTCGGCCTCGCCGATCTGGAGGTGTTCGCCAATGGCGGCACACACAAGTTCGAGTCGCGCTACCTCGACGGCCTCGTCGGTCCGTATCCCGAACGTGCCGACGTGTACCGTGAGCGCTCGCCGATCAACCATGTGGCGGACATCTCGTGCCCGGTGATCGTGTTCCAGGGACTCGAGGACGCGATCGTGCCGCCGGCGCAGGCCGAGATCATCGTCGCGGCGCTGGCGGAGAAGGGACTGCCCTACGCCTACCTCGCCTTCGCAGGCGAGCAGCACGGCTTCCGCAGGGCGGAGAACATCGTGCGCGCGCAGGACGCGGAGCTGTACTTCTACGGGCGCGTGTTCGGCTTCACGCCGGCCGACGAGATCGAGCCGGTCTCCATCGAGAACCTGGCCTGACCCGGCGAACGGCGCCCGGCCGGCGGCGGCGGCCCGGAGGGCGGCGTATACTGCTGCGCATGTCACGACGCACCCGTATCGCGCTCGCGGCCGCGCTGACGCTCGCGCTCGGCGCGAGCCTGCTCGCGGCCGCCGCCCTCGCCGCGGTGCCCCGCTCCGTCGCGCCGCGGCCGCCGATCACGCAGAAGTACATCGTCTACGGCGCCAGGCGCAAGGCGGAGACCGCCGCCTACAACAAACGCCACTACGGCAACAAGCAGAGCACGTGGGTGCTCGCGAATCCCAGGGTGATCGTGTTGCACTTCACCGCCGGCGCGGATTGGCAGAGCGCCTGGAACACCTTCAACAAGGACGCGAAGTACATGTCCACGCCGGGCCTGTGGGAGTACCCCGGCACGTCGGCTCACTTCATCGTGCGCAAGGACGGAGTGATCATCCAGTGCGTTCCGCTCAACCTGCGCGCACGCCACGCCATCGGCATGAACTGGACCGCCGTCGGCATCGAGATCGTGCAGGAGCGGCCCTCGAACAGGACCGGCCACTGGGCCGACCGGCAGATCCTGAACCGGCCCAGGCAGATCGCCGCCGTGCTCAGCCTGGTGCGCTACCTGCAGGGCCGCTTCCACATCACCACCGGCAACGTCATCGGTCACGCGATGGCCAACGGCTCGCCCTACTTCAAGGACCTCACCGGCGCCCGCAACGGCGCCGTCGACTGGGTGAAGCAGGACGTGCTGCAGTTCCGCGCGCGACTCTAGCCGCTCGGCGCCCGGCGGGCGTACACTTCGGTCATGGGCATCCGTCTCGACGGCATCCACTTCCTCGTCACGTATCGCTGTACGTACGCGTGCGACCACTGCTTCGTGTGGGGCTCGCCGGACGCCGAGGGCGCGATGACGCTGGCGCAGCTCACCGGCGTCATCGACCAGGCGGCGGCGTGCGGCGTCGAGAACGTCTACTTCGAGGGCGGCGAGCCCACGCTGGCGTACCCGGTGGTGCTTGCGGCGGCGAAGCACGCCCGCGAGCGCGGCCTCGAGTGGGGCATGGTCAGCAACTGCTTCTGGGCCACGTCGCCGGAGGACGCCCGCCTCTGGCTCGAGCCCTTCGTCGAGCTCGGCATCAGCGACCTCTCGCTCTCCTCCTATGCCTACTTCGTCGAGGACGCCGACGAGGAGCACCTGCGCAACGCCATCCTGGCGGCCCAGGACCTCGGCCTGCCGATGGGCGTGCTCGAGGTCGGAGCCGCCGCCTGCCTCGACGTGCCCGGGCTCTGCCTCGGCGAGGACGTCGGCGAGATCATGTGCAAGGGCAGGGCGGCCGTGGAGCTCGCCCCCGGGCGAGCGGCGCGGCCGCCCGAGACACTCGTCACCTGCCCCTTCGAGGACTTCGCCGACCCCGGCCGGGCTCACATCGGTTGCGACGGCGAGCTGCAGCTCTGCCAGGGCATCAGCGCCGGCAACGTCCTCCTGGGCCGCGACCGGGCGGCCGGCGAAGAGCTGCCGGCGGCCCCTCAGGACGGAGCGTTGGCCGCCGTGCTGGAGTCCTACGACCCCGCCCGGCGGCCGGTGGTGCGCGAGATCCGCGCCGGCGGCCCGTGGGCCTTGGCGCAGGCCCACGGCCACACCCCCGCACGCGAGCTGTACGCCGACGAGTGCCACCTGTGCTACGAAGTGCGCGACGCCCTGCGCGCGAGGTTCCCAGAAGTCCTCGCGCCGGCGCAGTGCTACGGTCAATCGATCTAGGAGGAGGGGGCAATGCCTTCCGAGTGTGAGCTGTTCTGGGAACGCGACGCCTACGCGGTGGTGGGCCATCAGGGGAGCAAGAAAGCGTTCCCCAAGATCTCCTATGGAGCGCTCAAGGAACGAGGCAAGACGGTCTACCCGATCGACCCCGGCAGCGGAGAGATCGAGGGCGACAAGGCCTACCCGGACTTCTCGGCGCTGCCGCGCCCGGTCGAGGCGGCGGTGCTGGAGCTGCCCAAGGAGGAGACGGCCGCGTGGGTCGCCAAGGCCGCCGACGCCGGGGTCAAGGAGATCTGGATCCACCAGATGACCGACACGCCGGAGGCGCTGGCCGAGGCCGAGAAGCGCGGCCTCAAGGTGATCACCGGCCACTGCGCGGTGATGTACAACAAGCCCGGCTTCAGCGCGCACGCCCCGCACCGCTGGATCATGAAGCTCGTCGGCAAGTTCTGAGCCAGAGCCGATAGAGCGACGGGGCGCACTGCGCACGCGCGCCGCCCGCCCCGTCGCGCCATTCTCGGCGATCGGCCGGGCTCAGCCTGACGGGACGACCGGGAGTCAGTCCTCGACGCCGTCGGCGGCCGGCACGTCTTCGGGCTGCGGCGGCACAGCGTCCTCGGGGAGGCCGCGGACGTGCGCAAGAGCGCGGTCGGCCGCGGCCGCGCCCTCGCGCAGGCAGTCGCCGATACCGATGCCGTGGTAGGCGCCGCCGGCGAGCTCGACACCCGGTATCTTGGCGACGCCGGCCTCGATCTTCTCCACCAGCGCGACGTGGCCGACGCGGTACTGCGGCATGCCGCGCGGCCAGCGGAAGATCTCGACCAGCTCCGGTTCGGCCGAGATGCCCATGATCTGGCGGAGCTCGGCGCGAACGACCTTCGTCATCTCCTCGTCGTCGAGCTGCGCCGCCGCCTCGATGCCGGCGCGCCCGAGGAAGCTACGGAGCAGGACTTGGCCGTCGGGCGCGCGCCCCGCGAACTTGCTAGAGCTCCACGTGGTCGCCATCACCGGCCGCCCCTCGGCGCGCGGCACGACGAAGCCGAAGCCCTTGAGATCGTGCTCCACCTGGTCGCGGCGGAAGGCGACCGACGCGGTCGCCGTCGTCACGTACTCGATCGACGAGAGATCGGCGGCGGGGAGCGGCGCGACCGTGCGCAGCAGGTCGCCGCTCGCCCACGCCGGCGTGGCCAGGACGACGGCGTCCGCGACCACGCGGGTCCCGTCTGCGAGTTGAAGCGCGTAGGCGCCGGAGCCGGCACCAGAGGTGCCGCAGCCGGCGCCGCACGACGCCATCGTCCTGACCGCCGCGCCGCCGTGCAGCCGCTCCGCCGGCAGCGAAGCGACGACGGCGTCGCTGAGGTCCTGGAGCCCGCTCTTGAACGAGTAGAAGTAGGAGCGCGGGCCGGCCGGGCGCGCCGCGCCGGCGCCGGCCGCTGTGGCACTGCCTGCGCCGGACACACCCGCGCCGCCGCGCGCGGCGGCGGCCTTCTGCCGCGCCCTGCGGCGCTTGAGCATCGCCACGATGAGGCTGCGGTGCTGCTGCTCCATCTCGAGGAACATCGGGAACGTGGCGCGCACGCTCATCTGCTCGGGGTCGCCGGCGTGGATGCCGGCGACGATCGGCTCGGCGATCCGCTCCAGCGCCTCGCGGCCGAGCCGCCGGCGCACGAAGTCGCCGAGGCTCTCGTCGGCGGCCCCGCTCACGGCCGCGCCGCCGCGCGGCAGCAGAAGGTCCATCCCCATGCGCGCTTTGCCGGGCCAGCTCATCAGGCTGCTCAGGGCGAACGGCACCATCCGCGTCGGGACCATCAGGATGATGCCTTCGGGCAGTTCGTGCAGGCGCCCGTGCGCGAAGACGAAGCTCTTGCGGATGTCCTCGTTCGAGTCGGCGAAGCGGTCGCCGATGCCGAGTTCGCGGGCGAGTCTGATGGGCCACGGCTTCTCGATGATGGCCGAGTCCGGGCCGCCCTCCACGACGAAACCGTCGCGGCGCACTGTGTGGACCTTGCCGCCGAAGCGGTCCTCGTCCTCGTAGAGGTGCCAGTCGATGGACGGGTCGGCGGCGCGCGCGTCTTCGAGGACGCGCGCCGCCCCCAGCCCGGCCATGCCGCCGCCGACGACGGCGATGCGCAGCGGCTTGCTCATCTGTGCTTGTGCGGACCGTCCGGGTGGTGC
>Ga0209048_10006447_pt1 | contig 10977 bp, 11 predicted proteins | sample FrelakmetCRP12CR_FD_187146 | JGI IMG/M metagenome (GOLD analysis project Ga0209048, IMG submission 187146) | Freshwater lake sediment microbial communities from the University of Notre Dame, USA, for methane emissions studies - CRP12 CR (SPAdes)... | ecosystem: Environmental > Aquatic >... | reverse complement strand
CTTGGGTTGCGGGAACAAGTCGCCGACTTGGGTGGTGATGACGGTCTGGATCGACGTCTTGGCCAGCACCTGCTGCAGCGTGTGCGCGAAATTCTCGAGCACCACGATAACGGTGGCACCCGAGTCGTTCAGTTGATGTTCCAGCTCGCGCGCCGTGTACATGGGGTTGACGTTGACCACGGTCATGCCGGCCCGAAGCGTACCGAACAGTGCCACCGGATATTGCAGGAGGTTGGGCAGCATGATGGCTACCCGATCGCCCTTCTTCAGGCCAATCACCTTTTGCAGATACGCGCCGAATTCGCGGCTCTGCTGGTCGAGCGCGCCGTAGGTAATCGACGCACCCATGTTGCTGTATGCCGGAAGCTCGCCGAACCGCTTGCAGCTTTGCTCGAAAATTTCCTTCAACGAGGCATACGCGTCGACATCGACTTCGGCGGGAATCCCTTCCGGGTATTGCTTCAACCAGATCTTGTTCATAGTGTTCTCCTGCGGCCCCGTTGTGGGTGCTCGCGTCAAGGTCGTGAGATTGGCGGCGGAAGCACGCCATTCTCCCACCCCCTCGCCTTGTGGATCGCGGCGCGCGGTGCCGTACATGTATATCTTGAGCGCCTGCGGTTGCTCGGGCTTGACCCACGTCAAGTGCAACGTACGACCCAGGGAAACGGTCGTTTCCCCCGACAAGATCGGTGAGAGCGGCGTGCCAGGCGAGGCGCCGAAGGCGATCTGTGGTGGCCGGTTGGCTGGGGTGCGCTCACGATCGCTGCGACGAGTACCGCTGGCGTGCTGTTTGGCGCGGCACTCACGCGCGCCCCCGGGATGTCGAGAATAGCAGCTTTGAAGAGAATTCAAGAACTTAGGATACTTGCTCAGGAGCGGGCGGGCGAGAAATGCGGCACGCAGGCGCTAGAATGGCGTCTTTCAGCCCGCCTCGATCCTCGGGTGCGAGCCCCAGAGGAAAGATTGCATGCGCGCACTGCTCCCCCTTTTGTTCGCCGGCGTCGCCGCCACGGCAGCGGCCGCCCAACCGGAATGGCAGCCGATCGGCGAGAACGCCAACGGCAACAAGATCTACATCGACAAGGCCAGCATCAAGACCGCCGGAGCAACCACGACGGTGACCTTTCGCACCGAGCTCAAGACACCGATCGACACGCTGAAGGGCGGCATCACCAGCATGCGCTCGCAGATGCGGGTCAACTGCAAGGACATGACCGCGGCGGGGATCGAGGTGATCCTGTTCGAGAACGAGGCAAAGAACCAGGCGTTCGCGCGCAACAAGGCAGCGAAGATCGAATTCCTGAAGGAGCCCGAGGGGAGTTCGGCGGACATCGTGGTGAAGCAGATCTGCCGCAAATGATGGCCGTTTTCCCGTACGACAACATCCAGATATCGGCACCAGCCGGCCCGCCGCGCATCTGCCGGGCGTTGAAGGCGATCCCCGTTCGTGCCAACATGATGCGATCGACGTGGGTCATTGACGCTTCTGTGGCCTGTCATCATTCACGGGAGGAATTGCGATGAAGCTCTACCATCATCCGGTGTCGACGACGAGCCGGCCGGTCGTACTGTTCGCTCAAGAGTCGGGCATCGAACTCGACTACCAGATCGTCGACCTGTTCACCGGTGCGCAATACAAGCCGGAATACGCGGCGATCAATCCGAGCCACCAGGTGCCGGTGCTGGACGACGGCGATTTTCGCCTCACCGAGAGCTCGGCGATTCTCAAGTATCTCGCCGACAAGAAAGGTTCCGCCGCCTATCCGTCGGACCCACGGCAGCGGGCACGGGTCAACGAGCGGATGGACTGGTTCAACACGGGTTTCTACCGGGACTTTTCCTACGGTTTCCTCTATCCGCAGATCTTCCCGTTCATGCGCCGGTCCGACGATGTCGTGCAGGCGGGGACGCTCGCGTATGGCAAGGAAAAGGCGCTCGGCTGGCTCAAGATCCTCGACCAGAGCCTCATCGGCCCGCGCAACGGATACCTGTGCGGCGACTCGATCACGCTCGCCGACTATCTCGGTGCCATGATGGTCCTCGGCGGTGAAGCAATCGCGTGCAATTTTGGAGCGTATCCGAACATCTCGCGCTGGCTCGGAAATATGAAGAAGCTGAAGAATTGGGCGAAGGTCAACGAGGCGTTCTACAAGTATGTGGTGGAGCCCAACAAGGGCAAGACCTTCGTGAGTCTGTGACGGCGCGCCGCCGGAGCATGCGCGCATGATGGATGCGCCGCGAGCGGTGCGCGTTGTTCGGCCGTTGCCAGGCATTGAAGGCGCCTTTGCCGGCGAGCACCGGCTGACGCTGGCCCCGATTCGCACGGAGGCACATTGACGACGCTCAAGACGCAACGTGCACCCATCCCCATCGGCGGACTTGCCCACATCGGCATCCGCGTGCACGACCTCGAACGCTCGGTGGCCTTCTATGCACTGCTCGGGTTCAGGAAGACGGCGGGTCCGATCGGTCCCGAGCCCGTCGCGATTCTCGAGCACCCGTCCGGCGTGGAAGTGAACCTCGTGCTCAACGCGCCGAACGCGAACGAGCCGAACGTGCTGATGGACATCCCCGAGAAGCACCCCGGAATTACCCACTTCGCCCTGCTGTGCCCCGACATCATGGCCGCGAAGGAAAGCCTCGAGGCGGCTGGCTTTTCGCTGAGCGGCGGCCCCGTCCGTTTCGGGCCTGCGGCACAGGGAATCTTCGTGCGCGATCCCGATCGTAACGTCATCGAACTCCATCAGCGCGGTTGAGCGCGCTCGACCCGTGGCTGGCAATCGGGCTTGAGCGCAGCGGGCTTTCACAGACGTCGCTGTGGTCTGACGCCATCATTCGCCTCGGAAACGGGCGTCGCGTTTGCCGCACATCGACGACTCATCCGCCGCCCGTAGGGGTTGAACACGATGCTGGCTCGAATGCCGCGCGTGCAACGTCGAGAGATTGCGCCAGATCAAGGGGTGGACGCACCATGTAGCAGGAAGGCGCGTATATTTATCCTTGGCGTCGGTGAGCAGTGACGGACGTCTTTCACCTGGAGGAGGTGGTCATGGTTCGTTACCTGGTGCTCTTTTCCGCGATTGTGTTGGCGGCGGTGCTTGCAGCCTGCGCCAGTACAGCGCCGACGCCTTCGGGCAAGCCGGAGTTCATGCTCGTCGGCGTCGACAACAAGGTGGTATTTGCCGACGACGGAAACCTGCAGTTGCTTCCTCCCGGCAAGGACTCGGTTGTGATCATGGACATTGGCACCGATCCCGCCAAGCCACGGATCGTGGCCAGCCTGGCGCTGATGAACTCGGTGGTCGGGCCGCCCACGAACCTCGCCATCAATCCTGCCGGCACGCTCGCGATCGTGGCGAATTCGCTGGACTGGGTGCAGGACGGCGCCAACTGGAAGTTCGTCCCCGACAACAAGCTCTATGTGATCGACCTCACCGCCAATCCGCCCGCGCTGATCGATACGGTCGCGATCGGCAAGCAGCCATCGGGGCTTTCGATCAACCCCGCCGGCGACCTCGCGCTCGTCGCGAATCGAGCCGACAACTCGATCAGCGTGCTGGCGATCCAAGGCAAACAGGTCAAGCTGATCGATAGCGTGCCGATGGGCGAAATGGTTTCGGCGGTCGTGTTCACGCCCGATGGCAAGCGCGCGCTCGCAGCGAAGTTTCCGGGCCACAAGGTGGCGTTTCTCGACGTCGACGGCCAGAAGGTGACCTACGGCAAGCGCGACGTATCGGTGGGTCTGTGGCCCTACAACCTGGGCGTCTCACCCGATGGCAAGCTCGCGCTGACGGGGGACAATGGCAATGCGGGGCGGTCGGACGGTAGTGTCGATACGGTCACCGTCATCGACATCGAAGCCAACCCGCCGCGCGTGATCGACAAAGTCGTCGTCGGTGATGGGCCCGAGGGTCTCGCGATGAGTCCGACCGGGCGGCTTGCCGTGCCGATCATATTGGGCGGCTCGGATGGCCCGAAGAACAGCTGGTTCTACAATCGCAACGGCAGCGTCGCAGTCCTGAAACTCGACGGGAAGAAGGTGGTCAAGATCGGAGAGGTCCGGGTAGGCGGCATCCCCGAAGGTGCGGTGTTCAGTCCGGACGGCCGGTGGCTGTATGTCGGAAACTATGTTGACAAGAACGTCTCGGTACTTCGGGTCGATGGCGATGCGCTCGTGGATACGGGCACTGTCGTTGCGCTGCCCGGCAGCCCGGCATCGATGCGGGGACGAGTGCAGTAGCCGATCGGCTTCGAGATCGAACTCTACGCGGTCGTTCCGGACGCGCGGCACATGGCCGTGGCGCCCTCGACCAACATGCTGTTCGTCGGCACCCGCACGACGACGCTCTGGGCCGTCACCGACCGCGACAGCGACGGCGTCGCCGACGAAGTGAAGCCCTTCGCTCCGTCGCTCAATTTCAAGCAGCCCAACGGCGTGTGCTGGACCAAGGACGGATTCCTGATCGTGGTCGAGGACAATCGCGTGCTGTATTTTCCGGCCGCCGAGTTCTTCTACGAAGGTCCGGACGTCGCGGTGATGGAGGTCGTGCCGCAGGGCACGCTGGTTCCGGTGGACGAGGAGTCGTATAACCACGGCGCCCGCACCTGCCGGGTCGCCGACGACGGCAAGCTCTACATCACGCTGGGCCAGCCGTACAACGTGCAGCCCAAGGAGAAGATCGCGCTCTACGAGAGTCTCGGCATCGGCGGCGTGATCCGCATGAACCCGTTCGACGGCTCCGGTCGCGAGGTGTTCGCCAGAGGCATGCGCAATCCGCTGGGCATCGCGATCAACCCCAAGGACAAGACCATCTGGGCGACCGGTAATCAGACCGATGGCATGGGCGACGACACGCCTCCCGGCGAGTTGAATCGCCTGACCGTGGCCGGCGCGCATTACGGCTACCCGTGGTACTGTGGGCGCACGAAGGTGACCGATGCGGCGGCTGGTTACAAGTTGTCCGAGATTCCGCCCCCCGCCAACATCGTTTGGCCGCAGGTCGAATTGGCGCCACACGCGGCCGACCTGGGCCTCACTTTCTACAACGGCACCAAGTTCCCCGCCAAATACCAGGGCGGGATATTCATTGCCGAGCACGGTTCATGGAACCGCACCGTACCGATCGGCTACCGGGTCATGTTCACGTCATTGAAAGCCGATGGCACCGCGGACAAGACCGAGGTCTTTGCAGACGGCTTTCTGGACAAGGACACCGGCATCGCATTGGGCCGACCGGTGGACGTGGCGCAGCTCAAGGATGGCTCGCTGCTGGTCTCGGACGACTTTGCCGGCGCGATCTACCGGATCAAGTACACCGGCAATTAGCTTGTCATGCCGTGCTCCGGACGACGGGGGATCCGGCCCCCGTCGTCCGTTCCCGCGCCCCTTCCGCACCGCGATGCGAACGTTCCCAAGCCTGGCGCTGATTGCGGCTGCATTCGCGCTTGTGCCTTGCGTGAGCGAAGCCGCCGACGCGAAGGCGGGTCGCGCGAAAGCGGCAGCGTGTGTTGTTTGCCACGGCCAAACGGGTATCTCCACGCTCCCCAACGCGCCCAACATCGCCGGGCAGCCTGCCATCTATGTCGAAGAGCAGCTCAGGAACTACAGGAGCGGCAAACGACAGCATGAAGTCATGAGTGTGGTTGCCAAGCCGCTCGGCGACGCCGACATCGAGGATCTGGCCGCGTGGTACAGCGCCATCCGCATCGAGGCGACGCCGCCATAGCGGAGCGATGGGCATCCCCGACGTCGCGCAAAGCAGGCAGATCACCCGGCAGTCGTTCGCGCCGCCGGCGGGCATGATGTGCGAAAGCTGACACATTCGAGCACTGCATAACCTCGTCCGCTCGCAGCAACACCGATTGCGGGATCGTGAGACCGAGGGCTGTGGCGGTTTTCAGGTTGATTACGAACTCGAACTTGGTCGGCCGTTCCACGGGAAGGTCAGCAGGCCGCGCACCCTTGAAAATGCGATCGATGAAGCTTGCGAACCGGAAATACAGATCGGGACGTCTTACCGAGTAGGCCATCAATCCCCCGGCTTCCACGAGCTCGCGCGCCGGATAGGCGGCAGGCAACCTGCTGCGCGCCACCCGCTGAACAATCGCTTGTTGATGCATTTGGGTGAGGCCGTCCGCGCCGATGATGAGCGCGTCGACCTGCCGTCGGGCGGCCAGCTCGAAGGCGCGGCCCAGATCGCCCTCACTCCGCACGTCGAGAATCTCGGCTTGGAGACCGAGAGCGCGCGCCGCCGTCCCGGTCTCTTCCCATTCCGGCGGGGCAGCGGGATTGCGCAAATTATGAAGCAACGCAACGCGCGAGAGACTCGGAACCAGCTCCCTGAGGATTTCCAGCCGTTTCCCTATCAACTCGGTGCTCAAGGTAGTCAGCCCCGTAACGTTGCCGCCAGGTTCCGCGAAGCTCGCCACGATTGGGTGCGGATCGCCCATTGTCGCCATGAGTACCGGTATTGTTCTGGTCGCGTTTTGGGCGGCCTTGGCGGCCGGCGTTCCGCGAGTGACGATCAGGTCAACCTTGAGGCGAACCAGCTCGGACGCCAGATCCGGAAACCGCTCGCCGCGACCATCCGCCGACCGATACTCGATGACCAGGTTGCGTCCTTCGACGTCGCCGAGATCGCGCAGTCCCTTGCGCAGAGCGTCGAGATTGGCCGCGTTCTGTGCCGCAGGTATCGTCTCGAGCATCCCGATGCGATAGACCTCCCCCGCCTGCTGCGCGCGCGCGGCAAGCGGCGCGGCCAGGAAGCTCTCCGCAACATGGCGGATGAAAGTTCGCCGATCCATCACCGAATCACTTCGTGAGCAATGAGAATCGGACAGTACTACGCCTCACCAAGGCGGCCATTGCCCTGGCGGTTCAGGAATTCCGCGAACCAAAATCGCAACGTGTCCAATGAGATCATCCGCGTGACGACTGCCGTGCGACCGAGACCGCGCCGCATGGCAAAGGAGGAAGCGTTGTTGGTCGGCATGTCCGCAGGCGCGGCGGTACGGGCGGTTCTGTACGGCGCGCCTGCGCGAGCGCGCGAGAAGCATTGATGAGCCGACGCCGCCGCGATCACGGTGGCGCGCCAGGTAAGCTCGATGTGATCAGACGGGGGCTTCCGAACAACGACGATTGGCAACCGGGGAGGCGGGCGCAAGCAGCTGCGCGTCCCTGCCGTCATACCGCAGCGCGGCGCATCTCGTAGATCTGCAGGTGGCACCACGCCGTGCGCAGGAGCGGTGTCGCCAGGCCTGCCGCGTGCGCGCGTCTCAGCATGTCTCCGAGAATGTGGTCGGCCTCGGTTGGGCCGCCGCGCTCCAAGTCGCGCAGCATCGAGGCGGTGAACGTCGATCCGCGCTCGGTGAGCAGGGCGCAGGCGCGCTGCGTCGCTTCGGCGCGCGGCTCGGCGCCCGCGGCACGAGCCACCGCGTTGCACTCGTCCAACACTTCGAGCATCAGCGCCTCGCCCTCGGCGGCCCGCATGATGTCGCCGACCGATGCGCGCATGAGGCAGGTCATGCCGGCCAGCGTCGCGAGCAAGGCGAACTTTTCCCACATCTCGAGCGTGATGTTCTCGCTCACCCGGCACACGGCGGTGGCACGCTCCATGAGATTCGCGAACTCCCGGCTCCGGGGTGACTTTCCCCCGAAGCGTTCGCCCAGCGTAAGGGCGTGCAGCTTGTTGAGGTGATGGACCTCGCCCTCCGCCGTGAGCGTGACCGCGATGTGGCACAAGCCACCGATTACCTGCTCGCGTCCGAAACGGGCATCCAGCGCATCCATGTGCGCGATGCCGTTCAGCACAGGCAGCACGGTGGTCTGTGCCGCGACGGCCGGCGCGATCGCATCGAACGCGGCGGGCAGGTCGTACGCCTTGCAGGTCAGCAGCACCAGATCGTAGGGTGCGCCGGCGGCGGCAGAGAGGACGGTGCGCACCGGCCACGTGAAGTCGCCGAAGGGACTCTTCACGACAAGGCCGCGCTCGGCGAGCTGCGCAGCCCGCCGCTCGCGCACGAGGAAGCTCACGTCCGCGCCTGCCTGCGCGAGCCGTCCGCCGAAGTAGCCGCCGATACCCCCGGCGCCGAGGATCAGGATTCTCATGTTGGGTTGGCAGTAGCGTCCGGCGAGGAATGGAGGGGGTCAGGCGGGAGCGTACGTCGCGCCTCGCAGCGCTTTCAATGTCTCAGCTCCGCGCGAAACGATACGCCATTGTTCATTGCCATTGTTCATTGTTGCCGCCTTGGGGCACTTGCACATATAATTCTGGTGGGTCGGCGCCAGTCTAGCGGTTCTGGTTTTTCGTAAACCCTCAGTTTCGGGTCGTTAGCTCAGCTGGTAGAGCAGCGGACTCTTAATCCGTTGGTCCGGGGTTCGATCCCCCGACGGCCTACCAACAACATCAAGCGGTTAGGCGAAAAGAGAGCCTGACCGATTTTCGTTCCTGCGGGTTGTTTGCCACCTGTTTGCCACTTGCGGCGCCGTGGCCTCGGTCGGCAAACAAAAAGGCCGGCGTTCGGCAGGCTGTAGTCGGGCGCGACTCTCGCCTATTGGCGACTATCCAGCAGTACGCTTGTTCGGCGTGCCGGCAGCGCGCCCGCCTGTTTTTGCGCCTTGCATAGCGTCTATTTCACTCTACTTTAGACGAAAGCCCGCGCGCTACATGCGTTCTATTGTTGTCGAACAATCCTATTGGATTCATCACGCAAAGCATCATTTATTTCCTTCCGGCGCTTATTGTATTCATCCCAGTTAATTGTTCCCCCGTACAGAGCCAGCGCGTTTTTGTCGAAAAGACTCTTTGCTCGTTCACGCGCCACTGCTATGTCGGCACCTTGCGATCCTCCATACGAGCGGAACGCAGAGGTAAGTCTTGTCTCGAACAAATTTAATTCAGAGCGAACCTTGGAAAAAAGCGGTTTGTCTGTCGCGGCAAGGTTTGATTTGTCAGCAAGTTGCTCAAGAGTAATATCGTTAACGTTACACGCGGCATGAAGGCGTATAGGCGCGTACTCATCGCGCGCACATAATGCTGTTGCCTCTGCGTTTATTTGTTCGAGGGCTGTCTTAAGCTGGTCCACCGCCGGTTGACTCTGCCGCGATTGGTATTGCGGTTGGCTTGCTTGCTGGGAAGCTATTGTTGTTATCTGCCCAGGTTCTATCGATCGAAAGCTCACCGCGTAAGGATTCAAAAACGTTGCCTGGAAGCGCCACTTTTGGCCAGCTTTAAGTCCATTGGCGATGGCCAAAGCGTAAGCGTCCGGGCAATCTTTCAATTACCCACATCCTGAGCGCCGAGTAGGAAACCGATTTCGATATCGGTCAGCCTTGACATTCCGCGCCAGATGACAGTGTTGCCGGGCGGTGCGTCTCCGGAGCGTGCGAGGTAGCCGCCAAGGCGGGCGAGTTGAGTCAAGCAGAATTGCAGCGAAGCAGGTCCTCGGGATTTCGGGGACGCGCGGATAGGTGCGAGTTGATTCAAGAGTTTGATTTCAAGCGGTGTGAACGCGAGTGTCGACGCAGCGTGGCGTGTTGAGCGGTTCAGCATCGTCAGCCAGAAGATGCGCCACCCAAGAATGCAGAACATTGCGAGTAGATTGACCAGCCGCTCTGCGGTCCGCAGCTTCGAATGCTCCGCCCTGCAGCCCGACTTGAGAATCTTGTGGAACGTTTCGATCTTCCAGCGCAGCGCGTACCAGTGAAGCTTCTCGATGGCGGAGGCGCGCGAGGTGACGGGCAAGTTCGTGATCAGCTTCCAGTCGATCGGGTCACGGTTGCGTGGGCAGCCACGTTCGGTAGCGTGCAGCACGGTGAGCGCGAGCTCCGGATATCGGCTTCGCTTGCCGATGGGTGGCAGCACCCGGATGCGACGGAACCTGAGCTCAAGTGTCGCCTCAGAGAGTTGGCCATGTCGATCCCGCACCTCGACGCGATGAATACCTTTGCAACGCACTTCCGCCATCTCGGCCGCGATCGTGTGTGCGCCGTCGCCGGCGAGGCGATCCACGCAGGTGCGAAGCAAGAAATGCGTTCCCGCATCTTTGGCCGTGCAGAACAGTTCGTAAATGTCGCTTTCCCGATCGCCAATGTGCACACATCGCGTAGGCTCAGCGAGCAGTTCGGTCGATTGTCGAAGGTTCTCGAGCCAGCGAATGCTTTCTTTCTGCTCGATCGGTACGCGCGTCGGGTTGATCTTCTTCTTGAGGGCATTCGTGCCCTTGAATTTCTCGCGCGTCCAGAACTTGACCGCAGCCAGTCCAAGCGGCAATCCCTCGGTCGTCACCGCGAGACTCGAATGCATCAGGATGCCGCAGGCCGTGTAGTGCCGCGGTGTGCCGTCTCGATACGCGCCGGCGACGGCCTTGCGGGTGATCCCCACCGCATCGATGTCCTCACGTTTGAAGGAGAACTCGGTCGTGTCATGCAGCACCAGGATCGGGCCGTCCGTCGCGGAGGCGCGGTCGCGCGTTGCTTGGAAGTGCCCCGTCAGAATCTCTGCTTCGCTGACGCGGTCGTTGTCGAGAAACCGATACGCCGCTTTCGTATTGGCCCAGTCCTGGCACGCGAGCGGGATAGTACCTCCGGGACTGGCCGCCAACTGGTCGAGCAGCGAGCGAAATCGCCTCCCGAGCCGCTCATCACTGAAATCACAGCCAGCGAGTTCGCGATCGACCCACGCGTTCGGCAATTTCGCGTCGGCGACAGCTTCCCGCCGGCGCTCTCGAACAGGTTTGTCCGACATTGAGCACCGTGTGGAAGTGGCACACGGAAACTACCTATCTCACATTCTAGAAACAGCAGCAAGAAATTTCAATAAACTATTTATTCAGAAAGAAAAGTTGTGGGTAATTGAAAGGCCCCCCACGCGCTGACCGCGCCGCGAATGCGCGGAGTTTGAGACAGATAGCCCGAGGCGAACTCGATCGCATTTGACGCTGAGCAAGACTAAGAATATGGTGGCCGAGCGTATAGTG
>Ga0209048_10006446_pt1 | contig 10978 bp, 10 predicted proteins | sample FrelakmetCRP12CR_FD_187146 | JGI IMG/M metagenome (GOLD analysis project Ga0209048, IMG submission 187146) | Freshwater lake sediment microbial communities from the University of Notre Dame, USA, for methane emissions studies - CRP12 CR (SPAdes)... | ecosystem: Environmental > Aquatic >... | reverse complement strand
GGACCCGCTGCTCAAGACCTACCAGGCGGCGTACCCGTCGCTGTTCACGCCCAAGAGCCAGATCCCCCAGGCGCTGCTCGAGCACGTGCGCTACCCCGAAGACCTCTTCACGACGCAGGCGAACGTGTACTCCACCTATCACGTCGACAACGTCGACGTCCTCTACAACAAGGGCGACCAGTGGTCGATCCCCACCAACGTGTCGCTCTCGGGCGCCGGGCCGATGGCGCCCTACTACGTGATGATGAAGCTGCCCGGCTCCCCCAAGGAGGAGTTCCTGCTGATGCTGCCGTTCGTGCCCAACACGCGTCAGAACATGATCAGCTGGCTGGGCGCCCGCTCCGACGAACCGCAGTACGGCAAGTCCCTCAACTACCTCTTCTCCAAGAGCTCGCTCGTCTACGGTCCGAGCCAGGTCGAGGCGGCGATCAACCAGAACCCGGACATCAGCGCGCAGCGGACGCTGTGGGGTCAGCAGGGCTCGCAGGTGATCATGGGCAACCTGCTGGTGGTGCCCATCGAGGACTCGCTGCTCTACGTTCAGCCGCTGTACCTCGAATCCACGCAGACGCAGATCCCGCAGCTCCAGCGCGTGATCGTCTTCTACCGCGGGCCGGCCACGGCCGCCAACGGCAACAACGCCGCTCAATACGTGGCGATGGAGCCGACGCTCGCCGGAGCGCTCACCGCCGCCTTCGGGCAGGCCGTGGCGGCGGGGAGCACATCGGGCGGGGCGGGTGCTGGGACCGGCGGCACGACCGGCGGAGCGAGCGGCGGGACCGGCGCGGGCGGCACGCTCAACTCGCAGGCCCGCGCCCTGATCGCGCGCGCCAATACGCAGTTCCAGGCGGCGCAGAAGGCCCTGCAAGCCGGCGACTTCGCCGGGTACGGCCGCCAGATCAAGGCCCTGCAGGCCACGCTGCGCGCGCTGCAGGGCCTCCGCTAGCCGGCCGCTCTCGGCGGCCGGTTGTCGGCGGCGCCGGTCGTCTCCGACGTCGCCGGCGATGTCAGGTGATGCGACCATTCCGTGGACCCCGCCCGGGCCGGGCGGCAGGAAAACCTGCCGGTACGGCGTAGACGAACGTCCCATATACGGTTGACGGCTGCGGGAGCACAGTCGAATGTGTTTCATGGGAGTCTCTGCGCTGGGCCCCGAGTCGTAGGCGCGGCGCGGGGACGAAGGAGACGGGGGGCCGGCAGGGTGGATCGCGCGGGGGTGTCTGAGTTGGCTACGTATCGCTCGTGCAGCCACTCAACCTTCGCTGCGGAGTGCCGATACATCTCAAGGAGCATCGCGGGCTCGGAAGACCCGTGCGTTCAGTGCTCCCCAGCAACGGGCGGGAGGATCCAAGGATGCGCAGCCTGACACAGAGAGAGCGCAAGGGTGGCGGCTTCAGCCTCGTGGAGCTCCTCGTCACCATCGTTCTGGCCGGCATCATCTTCGCGGCCATGGTGCCGCTGTTCGTCACGGCGCTCCAGAAGACGTCGGGCGACAACTTCCGCGTCACGTCCAACAACATCCTGCAGGATCGGATAGAGAACATCCGCCTGCTCGCCGGCACCGCCGCCGGCTATGCCTCGGTCACGGGACCCAACCTCATGAGCCCATCCCCGAACCCGATCGGCGACGGTCGCTTCGGGCCGACCTACTACCTCACTGGCAGCACCAAGCCGTATACGATGACCTACACCGTGGTCGACGGCCCGCAGGTGGCCTACAAGACGGCCACGGTGGCGGTGAGCTGGACCGAGTCCGGACACACCATCACCAAGTCCATGACCACCAACGTCAAGGACCCGACGGCGGACACCAACACATCGGTCACGGGGGGCACGCCGACCTGGTCGCCGGATCCCAACGGCTACTCCATCACGGCCTCGTTCAAGAACTGGACCCAGGTGGTCACGGCGGGCCACAATCCCTGGGGCGTCGTCATCGTGTACAAGTCCGGTACGCCGACGCCCACCGTCACCGTCACCGTCTCGCCGACCAAGTGCCCCGCCTCCGCCAGCAGCCCCACGGTCATGTGGACGGGGTTGCCCGGCGGCCCGGCCATCACCTATACGGTGACGTGCCACAGCACCTACATCGACGCCACCTCTCCGGCGTTCCACCTGCTCAAGAACGCCAGGCTCAAGTTCGACACGCACCCGGGCGGCTCGTGATGCCGCTGACGATCCAGGCTGCATCCGTGCGGCGGCGCCGGTCACAAACCGGAGTCACGCTCGTCGAGCTCCTCGTCGCGATGGTCATACTCGGGATCGTCAGCACCATGCTCGTGACCGTCTGGATCTCCCTGTCGAACTCCTACGCGTTCGCGACGAAGACCATGACGTCGCGCGCGACGGCGCGAGACGCGCTGGACCGCATGTCGAGCGAGCTCCGGGACGCGCAGCCGCTGTCGATACCGGTGGGCACCCCGATGCCCTCGCCCACGGCGGCGCTCTTCACCGTCGCCAACAAGTGGGAAGCGGACTTCTACTCGGCCTACAACGTGCCCGGCGCCGTCGACGTGGGCGGCGGGACCGGGGCGTTGCGGCTGACCCGCATCTTCCTCGGCGACCTGAACGGGACCACGCCCCCATCGACCTCGTCGCCATATCAGCGAAACCTGTACTGGCAGCGGCGTCCTGACTCTGCCGTGAGTGGCGCCTGGACCGATTCGGGCGTTCGCACGATGACGCTCGCCACCAACGTGGTGAACGTCGGCATCTCGGACACGAGCGTGACGCCGACGACGACGTATACCGCTCTCTTCAGGTACGCCACCCGCGTCAGCGGCACCTTGACGTGGACGGACAGCCCGAGCAGCGCGGATCTCGCGAATATCGTCGCGGTGCGCGTCAGACTCATCGTCGACGCCAACCTGGCGCACACGCCGAAGTACGTCGACCTCTCTACGACGTTGCGTCCGCGCAACGCGAGCGGCAACTAAGAGGAGGAGCAGAGATGCACAGGCACAGCAGTGAGAGAGGAGCCGCCCTGATCCTCCTTATGGGTATCGCCGCGACACTGATGATCATGGCCGCCACTCTGGTCATGGTGCTGCTCAACCAGCAACACGCCACGGCGAGTGAGCGCAAGGCGAAGACCTCGGTGTACTACGCGGAGGCCGCCCTCGACAAGGCCGTCGCCGACGCGAAGGTCGACACCGACTCCATGCCAAAGCTCTCGACTGACCCCAGCTGGCCCTGGTCCAGCGTCAGCGTCGGCCGGAGCCAGCTTCTCGCCGCCCTCGTGGCCGCGGGATTCCCGGCGAACGGGACCGTGGACTACCGCGTGTACGACAACCTGACGACGGTGAATCCGAGCATCCAGTGGGACCAGAACAACGACGGCAGGATGTGGCTCGAGGTCACGATCACCTACCAGGGCAAGGTGACCCGCACGCGCGTCCTCGTGACCCAGACGACCGAGAATGTGGTGACCGCGCTCCCCAGGGCCGTGCTGTACAGCGACACGGATATCTCCCTCCAGAACTCCAGCGACCTGTACTCCTTGAGGGCGAGCGACGGCCAGCCGTACACCGCGGGGTCGCCCTACCCGACGACCGTGATGTCGGGCGGAAGCTTGCGGGGTAGCGGCAATCAGGACCTCGCGGCCTACAACGCCAGCCCCCGAGTCCAGTCCATCGGCGTCAACGTCAACGGCAGCGTCTCGGGTCTGGGCTTCACGCCGGACGGCGTCAAGATCGGCGGCGTGGGGCTCCTCAGCGACTACTTCGACCAGGGCGCCCAGGCCGACCTCGGGGACGAGGCGCAGACGGGAGCGACCCACGCCGCGGCGCCGACGGCGCCGGCGGCGAGCGGCACGGCTGTGGCCGCGTCCGCGTTCTCTCAGGCCAATATCCTGACCATCCCCGGTTCCTCTTACAACGCGGGCACCAAGACGTATACCTTCACGAACGACCTGAACGTCACCGGCAGCCTCACGCTCAAGAGCGGAATAGGATCCGGGGCTGGCGTGTTCCCGGCCGGCACCAAGTTCGTCTTCAAGTCGCTCTACCTGAACGGCAACAGCAGTCTCACGTTGACGGACCAGGTCACGGTGAGCACCACGGCACTCTCCGTGGGCGGCGCCCTCACGATCAGCAGCAGCGCGTCCGTCACCGACCAGTTTGGGCCGGTCTATGCAGGCGGCAATGTCAGCGTCTCGGGCCCAGTGACACTCAGCGCCGTGATCGGGACCACGCCCCAGTCGTTCTACTCGGGGGGCAACGTCACGATCACCGGACCCGCGTCGCAGGTCACAGACCAGTTCGGGCTGCTCTACGTGGCCGGTGCGCTCAGCGTGACGAACGACGTGCAGCTCAAGTCCACGGCACTGGTGGCGATGGGGGACTTCACGCTCAGCGGCGCCGATGCGGGCATCATCGACTATCTTGGGCCCATCTACGTGGGCGGCAGTGCGAGATGGAGCGGCACGGTCTCCGTGAAGACCACCGACTACACGAAGTCCTATGCGGAAGTGGACCCGGCGGACACGACGACCTGGACGTTGGCCACCGTGGGCCCGACCGCCATCAACCCCCCCGGCCCCATGTGGATCGGCGCCGTCTTCGCCCACACCTGGCCCGGCACCGGCGGGTCGTGGCGATACCACGACGTCTACGGCTACACGTGGATCTCCGGGAACGCGGGCACCGGCAACGTCGCCATCAACTACACGGGGCCCACCTCAGGCACGACGCCGTGTACGGTCATGTGCACCCTGATGTCGACGACGGAGAAGACCACCACGAGCGGGAGGGTCGACTTCGGCACGACGGACTTCCCGATGACCTACTTCATGCAGTGCGACAACGACGGTCTGTACAGCAACACGTGCGAGTGGGGCAGCACCGGTACGTTCTACGGGCTCATGGTCGTCATGGAGGCGGTCATCCAGATCACCGGCGGCAACGGGCAGCAGCCCTGCGTCGTGGGCGCCGTCTTCGAGGGCACGCCCTATGTGAGCGGCACGACCGGGTCCACCAGCGACATCACCCTCACCGGCAGCTCCACCGTGGCCTACAACCAGGCGGTCATCGACAAGGTGAAGAACTACTCGATCACCACGACCACATTGGTGACCACGATCGTCCCGGGGTCGTGGCAGCAGTTGTCGACGAACTGACCATCTAGGCAACACTCCTGCCGGCGACTTGGCGGGCGAGTCCGGGGCGGGCGGTCGAAGGGCCGCCCGCCCTTTCTCTTTCTCGCTCGCCCAGCCACGATCCCGCCTTGACCTACGCTTCGAGCCGCCGCAGCTGCTGCTGCGGCGTGAAGAGGCGCCCGGGGCCGAGGTAGCTCACGAGCGTCGCCGTCAGCGAGACGGCCGCCAGCAGCATGAACACGACGACGATCTGCAGCCGCACGGCCTGAAGCGGATCGGCGCCGGCGAGGATCATGCCCGTCATCGCCCCCGGCAGGAAGACGATGCCCATCGTCTTGGTGCTGTCGATCACCGGGACCATCGCCAGGCGCACCGAGCGGCGGATGAGGTCCGCCGTGCACTGGCGCGGGGTGGCGCCCAGCGCAAGGCCCGCCTCGATCTGGGGGCGCCGGTCGCGGGCGTCCTCGACCAGGCGGACGGCGGTCACTGAGGCCACGTTCATGCTGTTGCCGACGATCATCCCAGCGATGGGGATCACGTAGCGAGCGCCGCTGGGGATGATGCCGAGCAGCAGCATCAGCCCCAGCGTCACGAGCGTCGAGCCGCCGATGGCGACGAACGTCAGGAGCAGCGCGCCGGGCAGGGGACGGGCGCGGCGCGCCGAGGTGAACGCGGCGAACGCCAGCATCGCCGCGACCATGAGGACCACGTAGATGGGCCTGTCGGTGCGCAGGATCAGGTGGATGACGTAGCCGATCGCCATCAGCTGGACGAAGGCGCGGATGCAGGCCCACGCCATCTCCTTCTCCACGCCCAGCTTCTGACGCCAGCTGAGCAGCAGGGCCAGGCCGACGAGCAGGAGCGCCGCCGCGACGCTGGTGAAGCTGAAGGGCTGAGCGGCGATCATAGGCTTGGCTCCTTGCGGGTCGCCGGCTCGGCCGCATCGTCGGCTGCGCGCCTAGCATCGTCGGCTGCGCGCCCAGCACGATCGTCGGCCTCGCGCCCAGCGCTCGAGGCCTCCAGCCGCCCCTCGACAAAGAGCCGCGTCGTCTCGGCCGCCGGATCGTCGAGAAAGGCCGGCAGGGGCCCGTGGTCGACGACCTGGCCGTCGACGAGCAGGAGCCCGTGATCGCCGATGCGCCGCGCCTGGGCGAGGTCGTGCGTGACGAAGACGAACGTGAGGTCGGTGTCGGCGGCCAGCCTCATCAGAAGGTCTTCGATCACCTGGCTGGCCGTGGGGTCGAGCGCCGCGGTAGGCTCGTCCAGAAGCAGGACCTCCGGCTCGTTGGCGAGGGCCCGCGCGAGCGAGACGCGCTGGGCCTCGCCCCCGGAGAGCTCGGCCACCGGCTTGTCGCCGAAGTCGGCGGGGAGGCCGACACGGCGCAGGAGGCCGGCGGCCAGGTCGCGATCCGCGCCGGCCCGCGAACGCGTATCGGTCATCGAGCCGGCGCCGGATGGCCCTGAGCCGGCGAGGGCTGCGCGCGCACGCTGACCGGCGGCCCCGGCGCGCAGCCGCGGGCCGTACAGGACGTTGTCGAGGACGGTGCCGTTGAAGAGGGCCGCCGTCTGAAAGACCATGCCGACGCGCCGCCGGAGCTCCTGCACCGGCAGGCCGGCGGCGTCCTCCCCGTCGAGCGACACGCTTCCGGCGGTGGGCTCGATGAGCCGGTTGATGCAGCGCAGCAGCGTGCTCTTGCCCGAGCCCGACGGGCCGAGGATCGTGAAGACGGCGCCGGGTGCCACCCCGAAGCTCACGTCGTCGAGGATGCGTCGCGGAGCCTGCGCGCCGCGGCCGACCTCGTAGACGAGGCTCTCCACGGCGATTCGTGCGGGGGGCGCGGCGCTCATGCGCCGAGCGTATCTCATCGCATCGCCGGGCTCAGCCCGAGCCGCTCCTCGCTGGGCCCGGTATACTACGCATCCTCGGGCGATTAGCTCAGGGGTAGAGCACCTGCCTTACAAGCAGGGAGTCGCTGGTTCAAATCCAGCATCGCCCACCAGGCACCCGCCTTGTCAGAGGCCGTCTCGAGTCTCAGCCAGAAGCGCAAAGGCGCCGCCAGAGTGGCGGCGCCTTTGCGGAGCATGTCCTCGGATGGTGCCGGTGCCGAAGTCACCAGCGACAGCTGGGCACTACTTCTTGGGCACGAGGACCTTGTTGATCACATGGATGACGCCGTTGGTGGCCATGACGTCGGCCTTGATGACCTTGGCCCCGTTCACGTAGACACGGCCGTTCTTGATCTTGAAAGTCAGCGAGGAACCCTGGAGCGTCTTGGCCTTCAGTCCGTTCGTCACGTCCTTGGCCACGACCTTACCGCTGATCACGTGGAACTTGAGGATCTTCGCCAGCTGCTTGGGGTGGGCGAGCAGCGACTTCAGGGTGGCGGGCGGCAGGGCCGCGAACGCCTTGTTTGTCGGCGCGAAGACCGTGAACGGACCGGGACCCGAGAGGGCCTTGGTCAGGCCGGCGGCCTTGATGGCCTTGGCCAGGGTGCTGAAACCGGCCGCCTTGGCCGTCTGCACGATGTTCATGGTCGTCGCCGTCTTCGCGGTCGTCGTACCGGCGTTCGCTGCGGCGAACGGTACAGCTATGGCGAGCGCGAGGACCGCTGTGCCGGCTAGAACAGTGATCAACCTGCGTGTGCTCATCGTCGTCCCTTTCGGGCCGGCACTGTCGCCGGCCTCTTGTCTGCCCCGCCGTGTCCACGTCGGAGCGGGTGTCTGGACTGCCATACACGACTTCTCCGGACTCACGAACCGTTTCTACCACAAGGGAAGAGTTACTCAAACATAGAGTTACTATGCAGTGGTATTACTGCACATGAGAGGAATGAGCCCCGCCGAGGCGTCGTCCGAAGCCGTTGCGTATGTGCACCCAGCCCAGCCCGACGACCGACAGGTCCAGACCACCCCACGGCGGAGTGAACCCCCGTGATGGCCCGCCCGTTACTCAGGCATAGCGGCGGCCGTGCCCTCGCCGGCGGCTGGCTCACCTGCATCGCCCTCGAGGGCGGGTTCTGGGCGCTCACGGCAGATGCCCTCGGCGTTGAGACCGACTCACCGAGCGTCATCGCGGTGCTCCTGCCGCACAACGTGAGCGAAGCGGCTCTCGCGTCGCAAGATGGATCGTGTCTGGTGGCGAAGGGCAAGCTGAGTGCGGACGCGTCGATCCGTGGCTCCGGCCCGGAGAACCTCGTGCACGGCGTCAAGCTCCTCGGGAGGGGACGATGAAGAGACTCAGGCCCCAAGCGGTCCTCTTGGCAGTGCTCGTCGCTGCGTTCGCGACGGCGGTAGCGGCGTGCGGGGGGTCCGGCGCCGACCCCCGCACGCTCGACGGCACCTCGTGGCGGCTCAGCGGCTGGACGCTCAGCTCGCTGGCGCCGGACCAGTTCACCATCACGGCGGCGTTCGCCGACGGCAAGATCTCGGGCAAGTCGGCGGTCAACACCTACGGCGGCCCTTACACGACTGGCTCCGGCGGCGCCTTCTCGGTGGGGCAGCTCGCCTCGACCGAGATGGCCGGCCCCGAGCCGGCGATGCGCGCCGAGCAGGCCTACATGACGCTGCTCACGCAGGCCGCGTCGTACAAGCTGGCCGGCGACACGCTGACCCTGTACGACAAGAACGGGAACGAGTCGCTGATCTTCGGGCGCGCGACGCGATAGAGTGCGCGCATGAGCGAGGCAGACCCCAGCTCGAACGAGCGCGCGCGCAGCGCCGCGCGCGAACGTCAGTCCTGCGTGCGGCACGACCTGCGCGCGCCGCTCTCCGTCCTCTATCCGGTGCTCTCGCTTCTGCTCGGCGAGTCGGCCGGAGGGCTCACGCCCAAGCAGCGCGAGTACCTGGAGACCATGGAGCGTAACGTCGAGCGCCTCGAGCACGTGCTCGTGAGCGCGATGGAGAGCGGGTGGATGGATTGCAGCGCGGCGCCGGCGGAGCCCAGCGCCGTCTCCCTGCACCAGGTGGCAGAGGACGCCATCGCGCTGGCCCGGCGTGACCAGCCGGACGGGCCGCAGATCAGCGTCGCGGCTGTCGTCGAGACGCCGCGAGCGCCGGAGTCGCAGGCGACCGGCGTGGCTCACTCCCTTGCGCCCGGCGCCGCCCGGTCACCGGCTTCGGGCCCGGCCGGCCTGCCGCCGGCCGTGGCCGACCGCGAGGACGTGCAGCTGATCGTGGCCGCCCTTCTGCGCAACGCGGCCGACCACGGACGCCGCGACGGCAGCGTCCAAGTCCTGATCGGCCGCGGCAGCAGCGGCGACGCGACGCTCACGGTCGCGGACGACGGCCCCGGCATGCCGGCGGAAGAGCTGGAGCGCGCCGGCGAGTTCGGCTTTCGCGGCGCGGCCCCGCTCGCGGCGCGCACTCCCGGCCTCGGCATCGGGCTGTGGGTGTGCCGCCGTCTGGCGGAGCGCAACGGCGGCACGCTCGACATCGCACGCTCAGCCGCCGGCGGGCTCTCCGTGACGGTGTCGCTGCCGGCCGCCGCAGGCTCGCCGGCCGCGCCCATGGTAGAGTGACGCATCCCACGTGACGGTAGTGTGGGTCGCCTCGCTCCCGGCGGGGCATGTCATGCCGGCCGTATCTGGAGGGCGACCTGACGGGGAGCGCACCAAGCGGGGACGCGTTGCGGACGCTGTTCGTGACCAACGACTTCCCGCCACGCATCGGAGGGGCTCAGTCGTTCTACTGGGGCGTCATCCGCACCCTCGACCCCTCGGAAGTCACGATCCTCGCGCCGGCGCACGTGGACGCGGCGGCCTTCGACGCCACGCACGACTACGACGTGGTGCGCGCCTCGGCCTCCGTGTTGTGGCCCACGCCGGCGATGCTGCGTCAGGTCGTGGATCTGGCGCAGAGCGTGGGGGCCGAGCTGATCCAGCTCGGCCATCCTCTCCCTGCCGGCCTGCTCGGCCCGCAGGTCAAGGAGCGCATCGGCTTGCCGTACGTGGTCTTCCTCGGCGGCGCCGAGGTCACGCTGCCGGGGGCCGTCCCGTGCGTCAACAACATGCTGCGGCACGTCCTCGGCAACGCGTCCATGCTCCTCACTGTGAGTGAGTACACGGCGCGCGCCGCCTCGCTGCAGGTCAAGTGGACCGTACCGGCCGAAGTCCTGCGGCCGCCCGTGCCGGTGAGCGAGTTCGTGCCGGCGACGGCGGACGCCGCCGCGGCCCTCAAGCAGAGTCTCGGCATCGACGGGGAGCTGGTCGTGTGCCTCGGCCGCCTCGTCCCGCGCAAAGGCCAGGACGTGCTCATCGACGCGCTCGCCATCCTCAGCGCCGAGTTCCCGCGCCTGCACCTGGCGCTCATCGGCGAGGGCCGCATGCAGACGCGCCTCTACGACCGCGCGCAGCATCGCGGGGTGGGCGAGCGCGTGCACCTCACCGGCGCGCTCGTGGACTCCGCCGTCCAGGAATGGCTGCAGGCGGCGGACCTCTTCGCCTCGCCCTGCCGCTCGCGCTGGGCCGGCATGGAGGTGGAGGGCTTCGGCATCGTGTTCGCCGAGGCCGCGCTCTGCGGCCTCCCGGTGATCGCCGGCCGCTCCGGCGGCGCCCCCGAGGCCGTGATCGAGGGCGACACGGGGATGGTCGTGGACGGGCGGTCGCCCGAGCAGGTGGCCGCGGCGCTCGCCTACATCCTGCGGCAAGCGCCCGAAGGGCGCCGCGCCATGGGCATGAGAGGCCGCGAACTCGCCTTGTCGCGCCACACGCCCGAGACGGTCGGTGAGCGCTACCGCGCCCTCTTGCGCCAGGCGGCGGGGCGGTGAGCCCCCGGGCCTCGAGCGGCGGGGCGATGGGCCGCGGGGCTCTCAGCCGCCGGCCGTGGGGCGCCGGCAAGACGCTCTTGTGGCTCGCCGGCGCCTTCGCCGTCGGCGCGATCCCCAGC
>Ga0209048_10006445_pt1 | contig 10979 bp, 9 predicted proteins | sample FrelakmetCRP12CR_FD_187146 | JGI IMG/M metagenome (GOLD analysis project Ga0209048, IMG submission 187146) | Freshwater lake sediment microbial communities from the University of Notre Dame, USA, for methane emissions studies - CRP12 CR (SPAdes)... | ecosystem: Environmental > Aquatic >... | reverse complement strand
GGGGCGGAGCGGCACTGCGGCACCCCCGAGCGCCGGCGATCAGGCATCTGGACCACCAATCTCGGCCGTTACAGCCCGGCGATCCGAGCAAGAGGGACGGCTTTCAAACCCTGTGCAGCGCCGGCTCTCCGATGTCGAGAGCGTCGACCTCGTCCGCAGGTACCGCGACGGTGCGTCGATCGACGGACTCGCCCGCGAGCTGGGCGTTCACCGGACCACGGTGATCAACCATCTCGACCGAGCCGGCGTCATCCGACGGCGTGTGCCGCGCAAGATGACCGACGAGTCCGTGGCGCGTGCCGCAGCACAGTACGACGAGGGGTCGTCGCTCGCCGTCGTGGCCGCCGAGTTCAGGGTGCACGTCCGGACACTTGCGAAGGAACTTCGCCAAGCCGGTACACCAATCCGGACTCGCCCAGGCTGGGCTCCATGAAGCGTTCCTCGTGATCGTCGCCGTCAACCCGCCCCGAACGCCGCGCCCCGAGCGGCACCTTGATGGCAGGCGGGCTGGCCTAATCCCATCGGTGCTGGGGACGGAACGACGGTCCATGGTCCCTGTTCACGAACCGTCCCCCCTGCGTAGGTTGTGCTCACCAACCATCGAAGGGCCTTGGGCATGAGCACTGAGATCGACGAGCTGACCGAGCTGGCCTACGAAGGCAGCACCCGACCCCTGACCACCACACCGGTCGTCGGCTCCCCCGGAGTGACCTACGCGGACGTGCTCGCCCCGGGCACCGAGGAGCTGGCGCCCGACGAGATCCGGGTGACGATCCTGGGCAGCGGCGACCCGTTCGTCAACAAGTGCCAGGCCTCGGCCTCGGTGCTCATCGAGGTCGGCAACGACCAGCGCGACTTCTTCTTCTTCGATCTCGGTTCGGGGTCGCTCGCGAACTTCAACGGGCTGGGCCTCCCGGTCACCTCGACGACCAAAGTGTTCATCAGCCACCTCCACGCCGATCACGTCGGCGACATGCCGACCCTCTTGTGGAGCCTCGCCAAAGCCGGGCGTCGCGACCCCGTCGAGGTGTGGGGCCCGGCGGGCCGCGAGGAGTCGCTCGGCACCGCCGCCTACACCATGCACCTCGAAGCAGCCCACGCATGGGACTTCGCGTCCATGGGCGGCCACCCCGGCCAGTCCGGCGCCCACACCATCACCACCGAAGTCCCCTACGACCGCACCGCCACGGTCTACGAGCGCAACGGCGTGACGATCACCTCGTTCCCGGTGATCCACATGCTCGAAGGTGCCGTCGGGTACCGGCTCGACTACGCCGGGCGCAGCGTCGTGTTCTCCGGCGACACCCGGCCGTGCCACACGCTGGTCGACGCCTGTGACGGCACCGACCTGCTCATCCACGAAACCTTCCCGTCCGCCGAGATGTTCGCCCGCAAGGCCAACGCGCCCCTGAACCTGGCCGAGGCGATCATCAACCGCATCCACACCAGCCCCGCCATGGCCGGCAAGGTCTTCGAGCTCGCCGGCGCGCGGATGTCGGCGATATGGCACCTTGCCATCGACCACGAGACCGTCGGCTCCGTGATGAAAGAGATGCGCACCCGCCACGACGGACCCGTCGTCATCTCCCAGGACCTCACCGTGTTCAACAGCACCGAGGCAGCGGTCGTCGCACGCCAAGCGAGCATCGACCCCTACGCCTGGCCCGTCGTCGGCGACACCGTCACGACCGGGCCGCCCATGTCGGCGTCCCCCGAGCCTCCGGCGTGGTGGGCCGACATCGCCATCACCGACTGACAAGAACACGCAGCACCGCCGAATCGGGGGCTGCGTTAGTGGCGCCTGCAAGGGTTCCTGGACCGCCGGCGAGGAGCGCGGACACCGAATGACCCCGCTGTCCGAGGCCGATTTCGAGGTTCATGCTCTCTTTCAAACCCCTGCCGTGACCAGGGGCGATGCCGCCGAACGTTGTCGTTTCGACAACGACTTGTGGACCTTTGGGGACGGCTTTCAAACCCTGGTGAGATCATGAAATCCCTTACGGGACAGGGGTCGCAGGCGTCGCGAAGGTCGCGGAAGACTCCCGGTGACGCGTTGAATCGGACGTCCGAGGGACTGTCGGGGCAACGGCCGAAGGAAAAGGGACGGCTTTCAAACCCTGTCCAACGGCGCCTCTCGGAGCACGACCTAGACGATCTCACCCGGGCATACATCGAGGGCTTCTCGATCGACGCGCTCGCTCGCCGCTTCGCCGTCAACCGCACCACGGTGATCAGTCACCTCGACCGGCGCGGTGTGCCACGCCGGCGAACCGTACGCAAGATGACCGACCGCACCGTTCGACAGGCGGCGGCTCGATACGAGAAGGGCAAGTCGCTCAGGTCGGTCGCCGCCCAGTTCGGCGTCGACGCAAAGACCCTTGCCCGAGAATTCCAGCAGGCTGGAGTCCCAGTCCGACCACGGCGGGGATGGCCAACGCCCCCATGACCACCACGCCGTCAACCGAACCCACAGCCGACCCACGTGTCACCAACTCGTGCAGCAGGCCCTACCTCAGGTGTCAGACGGCGGCGCGTCAACCGAACGGTGGGGTGCGGCCATCTATGGCCGTGGCCCCGGCCGCCTCCCGGATCAGGTCGGCGCACGTCCCGCCGACGATGTAGGTCGTGTGTTCGATGCGGGTTGCGATCTTCCAGTGGTCGCCGCGGCGTTCGTAGGCATCGTGGTACACCGCGCCGACGTCGACGATCTCTGGCCGTCCGTCCCACATCACGCCGTTGCGGTTGAAGACATGGACCCGCCCCGTGGCCGTGTTCGGACCGGTGAAGGAGATGTCGTGGGTCGCGGTGGTGTGCAGGCAGAACGTGAAGATCGAGAGTGCGCCGGGCATCCAGGAGGCGACCTCGGCAGGGTTGCCGGCGATACCGCCGGCGGAGGTGTAGTCGATCACTGCTTCGGGGAGGAAGAGGGACTCCCATCGGGCCCAGTCGCCGTCGTCCGTGGCGTGGGCGTAGGCGGTGGCCAGGTCCTGGATCGCGGCCCGATCGGCCAGCCGGTCCGCGTCGAGAATGGCGCCGTCGTTCGGCGGGTTGGGTGTGTCATCCATGATCGCGGTCCTCCTCGATGGCGGCGATGGTGTCGAGGTCGATTACGGCGGCGACTGTCCTGGTGATGTTGGCGGCGGTGATGGGTTCGCCGTAGTTCTCGGGTGGGCAGATGAGCCACCCGATCACCAGGCCCCAGAGCGCAGCCCGCCGGAACTGCTCGAACGCATCGGTCGGACTGGGGGCGTCGGGAACCCCGGCTGTGTGCAGGTGGTCCAGGTATTCATCAAGGAGGTCGCGCTGGTTCCCGCGTCGCGTGTCGGCGTCTAGGGCGGTGACAATCAGGTAGGTGACGTCGTGGGCCCAGCTCCCTCGCATGGTCAGCTGCCAGTCGAGCAGGCCCCCCCGAGCTCCGGGCAGGAGGTAGGTGTTGCCGAGATGTGGGTCGCCGTGAAGCAATGTCGTGGGTGCGGCCGTGTGCTGGTCCTGGACCTGCCACAGCAGGCTCCAGAGTTCGGGCAGGCTCCGTCCGATCGGTTCGATCAGGTCGCACTTGAACGGATGACGGGCCACCTGGTCCTCGATCAGCGCCAGTCCGAGGTGATCGAATACCTCGAACATGCCCCCGCTGGTCGGCGAGCCCAGCCAGCCCAGGTCGGTCGAAAAGCGGGGGCTGTCCCAGAAACGGGCGTGCAGTGTGGCCAGGTGACCGAGGAGCGCCCGTACCTCGTCGAGGCTCACCGAGTCGAGCACTGATGGGAACCGGGCGCCGCGGGCATTGAGGTCCTCCAACAGCAGGCCGAACCGGCCAGTCGGTGGATCGAAGGTGCTGGCGAACACCGCCGGCGCCTCGATGTCGAGGTCGGGGCGCAGCTCGCGGTAGAAGCGGACCTCGTTCTCGTACATCGTGGCTGGGGCATGGGGCGAGGCCAGCATGGTCTTGAGGATCATTCGCGTGGGGAGGCCGGCATCAGCGCCGGGCGCGTAGGTCAGGTCGAGCACGAGCCGATCGGCCGTCGAGGCCACGCCATCGCCACACCGCTTGGACGCGACGACCTCGACCACCTCGACCACCACCCCGACGTGGCGCTCGGCCAGCGCGAGTTCGACGATGGCCGGCGTGAGATCGGAGGGGTCGGCGGGAAACACCGCTCCCGATGCCGGCAGGATCATTGGCTCCGCATCCCGGTCGCGACCTGGTGCGCCAGGTCGCCAAATGCCGCACCCCCGTCCGCCTCGACGACCAGCAGCTCCAGCCGGCCGGAGAACGCAACCAGCGGGTCGTAGCCGTCGCACACCGGAAGGGGACGGCCCACCCCGGCCAACAGCGATGCCGACGAATTCGGCGTCCAGAGGCCGGGCCACTCGTGAGGGAGACGCATCGTGGCCACCGCCTCGCCGTCGGCATCACACACCACGTCCATTCCGCCGTCGTGGCTCCGCCCGACGAGCCGCAGGACCGACGCGCCGACGGGGATCGGCGCAGTGAGGTTGGTCACGTACTGGCTGACGAAGCTCACGGTGAACTTCAACATTCCGTCACCGAGATGCCACACCCAGCCGCCGTTGTAGTCGCCCTGCTCGGCGAGCACGCCGACGGCGTCGCCGGCCAGTGGCTGACCGAGGTGGGCGGTGATGGTGAACCCGTTCGACAACGTCGGTGTGTTGTCCTCGAAGACCCGTTCCCCGGTGCGCAGCTCCACCCGGCGGGCTCCGGTGGGCCACGGCAACAGGAGATGGGCGATCCGGTCCATCACGCCATCGCTCAGGGGCAGGACTCCGTTGCGTTCCGCTTCCTCGAACCAGCGGGCCACCAACCGGTCGCGGATTTCCGGGTGGTCATCTCCAACATCGTTGTTCTCGGCCAGGTCCGTCTGCGTGTCGAACAGGTGCCAATGGTCCGCGGCGAAATCGCTGCTGCCGCCTATGAGATCGCGCTCGGCGTGGGTGAGCTGATTGACATGGTTGGTCACGACCTTCCACCCGTCTTCGTAGAGCGCCCGACTGCCCCAACACTCGTAGTACTGGCTGGTCCGCGGATCGGGAGCCTCGGCCGTCGTCAGCATGGCCCGCATGGACACCCCGTCGAACTTCATCTGCCGAACACCCTCGATCTGCTCGGGCGCATCGACGTCGAGCAGATCGAGGAGCGTCGGCAGCACATCGATGGCGTGGCAGTACTGGTTCCGGACGGCCCCGCCTGGGCCGAGGCCACCGGGCCACGAGATGACGAACGGGTCCCGAACCCCACCCTCGAACGTGTAGCGCTTGAACCGCCGCGTCGGCGTATTGCCGGCCTCCGCCCACCCCCACGGATAGTGGTTGTACGTCCGGTGACCGCCCAACTCGTCAACCATCGCCAGGTTGAGGTCGAGGTCCTCGTCCCGACCCTGAGCGAACCGGAACTCGCTGACCGAACCGTGGGGACCGGCTTCGCCCGACGCCCCGTTGTCGGAGACAACGACCACGACGGTGTTGTCACGTTCGCCCAACTCGTCGAGGGCAGTCAGCACCCGCCCGATCTGGGCATCCGCGTGGGTGAGGAACCCGGCAAACAACTCCATCATCCGGGCATACAGCCGACGGTGGGCGGGCTCGAGGCCGTCCCAGTCCGGCACGTGAGCCGACGGATCCGGCAGCCGGGTGTCGGCCGGGACGATGCCCAGCTGGACCTGCCGCTCGAGGGTGGCCTCGCGCCACGCCTGCCAGCCCGCGTCGAATCGCCCACGGTAGGGATCGGACCACTCGGGAGTGACGTGGTGCGGCGCGTGGGTCGCCCCGAGCCCCAGCCAGAGCAGGAACGGCCGATCGGGTTGGTTGCGTCGCAGTTCCCGGAGCCGGGCGATGGCCTCGTCGGCGAGATCTTCGGTGAGGTGATACCCATCACCCGGCGTTCGGGGTGGATCGACGTAACGGTTGTCCCGCACCAGCTCTGGTGCCCAATGGTTGGCGTCGCCGCCCAGGAAGCCGTAGAAGTGCTCGAAGCCCTTGGCCAACGGCCAGTTCTCGAACGGACCCGACGGCGACCGCTGATCGCGGGGCGTCAAATGCCACTTGCCCACCGCAAACGTCGCGTACCCCTCGGCAAGCAGGATCTGAGCGAGCGTCCCGGCCTCGTTCGGGATCCGCCCCGTGTAGCCAGGGAAATTCATCGGCAGGTCAGGCAGCATCCCGACTCCGACCCGATGATGGTTGCGTCCCGTGAGCAAACAGGCTCGCGTCGGCGAACACACCGCCGTCGTGTGGAAGTTGGTCAGCCGAACGCCCTCGGCCGCCAGACCATCGATCACCGGGGTCGCGATGTCGGATCCATAGCAACCCAACTGGGCGAACCCCGTGTCATCCAACACGACCACCACAACGTTGGGCGCTCCGGCCCCGTACGGCAGCGATGCTCGCTCGGACGTCGACTCGGCGGCGGTCAAGCCGATCGTCACCGAAGCACGCCCCTCGAACACTGCGTCTTCATGGCCGCAGGCTTCCACAATCCAGCTGAGGGCGCCGCTGCGTGACTCGGCAACCGCTGAGCTCTGGTCCGAGGCGGCCCGCGGAACCTTCATCTCATCTTTCAAACCCTGCCTCCGACGAGGGGTGACGCGGCCGATCGTTGTGATTTCTACAACAACGAGTGGACCTGGCGGGACGGCTTTCAAACCCTCCCGAAGCGGTCAACACCCTCTCTGACCAGGGGTGGAGCGGTCCCACGGCACCCCCTGGCGCCGTCGATCAGTCGTCTGGGGCGCCCATCGCGACCGCTTCGGGTGGGCCATGGGAGCAAAGGGGACGGCTTTCAAACCCTGTGCAGCGTCGGCTGTCCGACACCGAGAGCGACGACCTCGTCCACCGGTACCGTGCGGGTGAGTCGATCAACGGGCTAGCACGCGAGCTGGGCCTTCACCGGACCACGGTGATCAACCATCTCGACCGAGCCGGCGTCGCACGGCGGCGCACGGCACGCAAGATGACCGACAAGTCCGTCGCCCGCGCCGCCGCGCAGTACCTGGCGGGGGCGCCGCTCACCATCGTGGCCAAGGAGTTCGGTGTCCACCCGCGCACCCTGGCCAAGGAACTCCGCCGGGCAGGAACACCGCTCCGACCCCGTCCCGGCCGCGTTTGCTGAATGCCTTCCCGGTGCGCGTCGCCGGCGTGTCCCACTTGGCAGTTGACGCGACCCAGATCGACCCCAGTGGGAGGCCAACTATCGGGTGTACGGGACCCACAAGTTGTGGACGGCGGCCCGTCGCTCGTTGCCAAGCGCCAGGTACAGCTACCTGGGGCGCGGCCCTACCCGTTACCCGACAGCAGCCATGGCACCCACGAGCGCACATCGTCACGGAGCGGACCTTCGCGCCACGCGGGTCCGTAGAGCCCGAGCACCACGCCAATGCGTGCGGCCCGGGCGCCGCGAACACCGTCCCCATGAGTTGCAGACTGCAAGTCACACCGCTAGATTGCAAAATGCAAGTGTGATGCAATACCCGACCCGAAGGAGACTTCCCCATGGCTGAGCGTGTGCTGCTCACCGGCATCAGCGGCTACATCGGACAGTACTGCGGTGCTGAGCTGCTCAACCAAGGCTTCGAAGTGGTCGGAACCATCCGCTCCCTGTCGAAGGCCGACGCCACCCGGGCCGCCATCGCCGCGGTAGCTCCGGTCGAGAAGTTGACCTTCGCCGAGGCCGATCTGCTGTCGGACGACGGATGGGACGAGGCCATGAAGGGATGCGCCTACGTCATGCACGTGGCGTCACCGTTCGTCCTCGCAGAACCGAAGGACGAGAACGAACTGATCACACCCGCCGTCGAGGGCACGCGCCGCGTGATCGAGGCCGCGCAGCGGGCCGGCGTGCGGCGCCTGGTGCTCACGTCATCGACGGTGGCCATGATCACCGGCAAGCCCAGCGGCCGCTACGGGCCCGACGCATGGTCGGACGCCAGCGCCAACATCGGTGCGTATGCGAAGAGCAAGACACTGGCCGAGCGGGCCGCCTGGGACGCGGTGGCGGGAAGCGAGATGGAGCTCACGGTCGTCAATCCGGGGGCCGTGTTCGGCCCGTCCCTCGGCGCGCAGGTCGACGGTCAGAGCGTCGCGCTGATGACGGACATGATCGGCGGCAAGATGCCGATGATCCCGGACGTGGCCATGGGCATGGTCGACGTACGCGACGTGGCCCGCTTGCACGTGACGGCGATGACGACCCCCGGTGCCGCCGGACAGCGTTTCATCGCGGCGACGGCTGAGCCGGTCAGCATGACCCACTTCGCAGAGGTGCTCCGAGATGCCGGCTACCCGAAGGTTCCCTCGCGCAAGGCACCGAATGTGGCGATCAAGCTCATGAGCCTCTTCGATCGACAGGCCAAGGGGATGCTCCCCAGCCTCGGCAAGAAGGCCTCGTTCGACAACAGCGCCACGTTCGACATACTGGACTGGCAGCCGACACCGATGGAAACGTCGTTCAAAGAGATGGCTGCGTCGATCTCAGGATAGAAGGTGGCATGGGCACGGAACCCGACGCGGACGACTTCGACTGGCGCTCAGTGTGCTCGATCGCGTCGGGCCTCGATGTCCTCGGCGACAAGTGGTCACTGCTCATCGTGCGCGATCTGATCGCCCACGGGACCCGCACGTACTCCGAGTTCCGTGAATCCCCCGAACACGTCTCCACCAACATCCTCGCCCACAGGCTTCGACTTCTCACGTCTCTGGGGATCATCGAGCGCACCGACCCGGACCGAGCAGCCCGCAACAACGCGTACCGGCTCACCCCGAGCGGTGCCGCGCTGCGGCCGGTGCTCGAGGAACTCGGCAAGTGGTCGCAGACCTACCTCAAGCCGTATCACTCGGACATGGTCGACAGCGTCTGATGCACAACGTTCCCCTTCGAGCGGGTGGCCCGGCCGGCTGACGGCCCGGAAGCAGCGGGCTCCAGTCCCGCCGGTCCAGAGCCCTCCATCTCGGTCGCCCGATGTCAGGGCGTCTACCCACCCGGCCTCGTGCCGCTCATGGGCCTCTATGAGTTGCATCTTGCAAGTCATGCGATTAGATTGCGATTTGCAAGTCAACACGACCGAGTGAGGAGCGAGTCCCCGTGACCGACGCAACGAAGCCTGCCTACGGGCTGGTGCAGCTGAACATGAAGAATCCCGAGGAGTTCATGGAGCGCTACGCGCAACACGTGTTTCCCATCTTGGACGCCTGGGGGGTCGAGATGATCGCTGGCTCGACCACGCCGACCACCAAGGAAGGTTCGTTCAACGGCAACTGGGCTGCTGTCCTTCGTTTCCCGAGCATGGAAGTCGCCGAGGCCTGGTACGACTCAGCGGACTACGAGCCCTTCAAGAACCTCCGTATCGATGAGCTGACCGACTTCGGAAGCCTGGTCTTCGTCGAAGGTCGCTGATCCGACTGCCGCTGGACCCGATAGAGGTTCGACGCCGTTGCATCGCTAGCAGCAAGTGATCGCGATTGGCCCCGCCCGGCCCGACGTCACGACCGGGCTGGGCCAATCGCAACTCTGCGCCGGTGCCCGTCGGCCAAGCCAGCTCGGATGTCCCCTCCCCCGCGTCGGCAGTCCCTACGGCCGGGGGTGTCACAGAACGCCGACACCGGGACGTTCGCGGGCTCTCGGGTCTTCGCAGCGGACGGTGAGTAGCGTCGCTCCCGTGAGCGATATCGATCACGCCTCTATTCACCGGTCGGGACTGCCGCGTGGTTCGGTGTCAGCCTGACTGCGGCTCCGAGGGGCACGGCTCCGAGCCGACTCCGCAACCTTCGTCTCGTCCTTCAAACCCTGCCGCCGACCAGGGATAACTGGCCGATTTCGTTGTGATTCTCACAACACTCGTGGGCGATACTGGACTCGAACCAGCGACCTCTGCCGTGTGAAGGAGATCGAGGCGATCTTCTGACCTGCACCAACGGATCGGATATGCGGTCTGACCCGCAGTTTGACCACTGGTCGTCTCTCAGCGTTCATCAGCGATTTGCAGCCTCTGACGGGACGGATGCGGGACGGATGCGGGACGGCGGAACGCAAGATCCACGCCCCTCCCCCGCCCAGATCTACAGCAACGCTGATACCCCATGGGGGTATAGGCTCGGGCAGCCCGAGACCCCCTGGAACTGGCCTAGACATCATGATTCCCCAGGCGTGCAGCCCACCTCCACTGACCGTTTGGCTGAGCCAAATGGAGCCACCCCGTCGGGGCCTCGACCCGTCGTGGTCCGGTCTCCCCACACGATGGCCGGTGGGGCCTTCGTCCCTCCCCGATGGTCAGCCCACCATGAGAGCACGCTCGTGCGGTGGTCGAGCGTCTTGATCGGCCTGAGTACAGTCGTCGGGTAGTTAGCTGGCTATCTGCCTGAACTTGACCGGGTAGACAACAGCGGCACTCCCGCTGCCGGGGGCGCCGCCTGCGGTGTCCGTGCCATACGAACTCCGCACCTACAGGGTCAGCCGTTGTCCAAGCGAGGTCAATGGACCCTCGTCCCCTCGTTGACCATCGACCGGCACTTGTCCTGCCGGTGCTACCGCCACCAGTAGCCACGGGGTCGCAGCCAGCGTCAGTGGAGAGACACGGCCCTACGGTGTCGTCGTGCTGGCGGTGTTGTGGCTCCTCATCGATGCCTGGAGGGACTGGTTGAAGGAGCGCACGCAGGCCCGTCGAGGACGGGGTCGATGGTAGGGAAACCACAGCTTGTCGTGAGAGCCATCGGGCCGGTCACACAGCGTGACGCTTGACGTACTCCCCCATGTCGGTCGTAACGTGTTTGTGTCACCACGAACTGCGGTGGCAGGGCGAGGGCGAATCAGGGGGTGAACCCGGCGTACCCCTGAGCGTGTTGGTGGCTGGAACACGCATGGCAATCCGAGTCATCAACTAGTGTCCTGCCTCAGAAATAGCTCGCGTTATTGAGGCAGTCAGTTCATACTGGAGGCATGGCACAACGAGGTCGTCCGCGGCAGCCCTTGTCCA
>Ga0209048_10006444_pt1 | contig 10980 bp, 10 predicted proteins | sample FrelakmetCRP12CR_FD_187146 | JGI IMG/M metagenome (GOLD analysis project Ga0209048, IMG submission 187146) | Freshwater lake sediment microbial communities from the University of Notre Dame, USA, for methane emissions studies - CRP12 CR (SPAdes)... | ecosystem: Environmental > Aquatic >... | reverse complement strand
GGGCGCTTCTCAATCCGTCGGAGCGCACATGAAGCGTGGCGCGACGATCGTGTACGAGTCGACCGTCTACCCGGGCGCCACCGAGGAGATCTGCATCCCCGTGCTCGAGAAATACTCCGGCATGAAGTGGCTCACGGATTTCCACGTGGGGTATTCGCCCGAACGCATCAACCCCGGAGACAAGGAGCGCACGCTGACGAAGATCACCAAGGTCGTGTCGGGTGACACGCCGGAGACGCTGGAGCTCGTTGCCAAGATCTACGGCAGCGTGGTCACGGCGGGCGTGCACGCTGCGTCCAGCATCAAGGTGGCCGAGGCCGCCAAGGTGATCGAGAACACCCAGCGCGATCTCAACATCGCGCTGATGAACGAACTGGCGATCATCTTCGACCGGCTCGGCATCGACACGCTGGAGGTCCTGCGTGCAGCGGGTACGAAATGGAACTTCCTGCCGTTCCGTCCGGGACTGGTCGGCGGACACTGCATCGGTGTCGATCCGTATTACCTGACGCACAAGGCGGAGATGCTCGGCTACCACCCGGAAGTGATCCTGGCCGGGCGCCGCATCAACGACGGCATGGGCAAGTTCGTCGCCGAGCAGACGGTCAAGCATCTGGTGCGCAACGGCTGGCAGGTGAAGGACGCGCCCGTGATCGTGCTCGGCCTCACGTTCAAGGAGGATTGCCCGGATCTGCGCAACTCGCGCGTCATAGACGTGATCCGGGAGCTGCAGTCCTACGGCGCCAACGTCGTCGTCCACGACCCGGTTGCCTTGGCGGACGAGGCGTTGCACGAGTACGGCGTTGAGCTCGTGCCCTGGGTCAAGCTGCCCAAGGCAGCGGCGATCGTGGCTGCGGTCGCCCATCGTCAGTTCAAGGCCCGTCCGACCTCGGAGTACCTGGAACGGCTGTTGCCCAAGGGTGTCATCGCCGACGTGAAGAGCCAGTTCGATGCCGGCGAGCTCACGAGCAACGGCGTCACGGTCTGGCGTTTGTAAGTATGGCTGCCCCGGTGACCCCGATCGACAATGTGCGCAGGCGACTGGCGGCCAAGCCGCTGCGCTGGCTCGTCACCGGCAGCGCGGGCTTCATCGGCTCGCATCTCGTGCAGACGCTGCTCGAGCTCGACCAGACGGTGGTCGGGATGGACAATTTCGCGACCGGCCACCGGCGCAATCTCGACGAGGTGCGCGCGGGTGTCACCGCCGAGCAATGGAACCGGCACCGGTTCATGGAGGCCGACATCTGCGACTCGGGCGCCTGCCGACTCGCCTGCAGAGGTATCGATGTCGTGCTGCACGAGGCCGCGCTCGGTTCCGTGCCCCGCTCGCTCGCCGATCCCGTTGCCACCAACCGCGCGAACGTCGACGGCTTCCTGAACGTACTTGTCGCGGCCCGCGACGCCGGGGTGCGGCGTTTCGTCTACGCGGCGTCGAGCTCGACCTATGGCGATCACCCGGCGCTGCCCAAGGTCGAGGACATGATCGGCCGGCCGCTTTCGCCGTACGCCGTCACCAAGCTCGTCAACGAGCTCTACGCGGAGGTTTTCGCACGGTGCTACGGGATGCAGACGATCGGCCTGCGCTACTTCAACATCTTCGGCGCGCGGCAGGATCCCGAGGGCGCGTACGCCGCGGTCATTCCGCGCTGGATCCGCGCGATGCTCGTCGGCGACGAGGTCGCGATCAACGGCGATGGCGAGACGAGCCGCGACTTCTGCTACGTGGGCAACGCGGTGCAGGCCAATCTCCTTGCCGCGATCACCGACGATCCGGCGGCGGTCAACCAGGTCTACAACGTCGCCGTCGACGACCGGACGTCGCTGAACCGGCTGTTCGAGATATTGCGTGACGCGATTGCCCGGCGCCTTCCGGAAATGGCTGCCGTGACGCCGGTCTACCGCGACTTTCGGCCGGGCGACGTCCGGCACTCGCAGGCGGACATCGGCAAGGCGCGCCGGCTGCTGGGCTATGCGCCGACGCATCGGCTGGTCGACGGTGTCGAGGCGGCGATGCCGTGGTACCTCGGGCACCTGCTCAGGGCGTCGGAGGGCAGGGACCGGATTGCCGCGAGCGCGTCCTGAGTCGTCCCATGCGCGCACTCAGGGGCCATTTCACAGAACGATGCTGCCGTGCCGGTGCGCTGGCAGGCATTGCACTCCTGTGCATTGCCGCGCAGCCGGCGCGGGCGGACGACGACGAGCAGACCATTGCGCGCGTCGCCGCGCTGCGGGCCGAAGCGCGCGCGCACGAGCACGGGGAGGGCGTTGCGCGGGATGCGGCGCGCGCCATCGAGCTCTATTGCGAAGCCGCGCGGCTGGGCGATGCGGAGGCGCAGTTCAGCCTCGGGTGGATGTACGCCAACGGGCGGGGAGCCCCACGCAACGATCCATTGGCCGCGCTGTTCTTCGGCATGGCGGCGGACCAGGGGCACGAGTACGCGCGGCGAATGCTGGGCTTCGTCGGCCAGCCCGCGGCCGATCTGCCGGAATGCATGCGCGACCCTGCGCCACCGGCGAGCGACGAAGCGATCGATGTCGCCGAGCTCGACGATGATTTCGTCCCGTCCACGCCCGACCAGAAGACAGCCGCCGAAATCGTGCGCAAGCTCGCACCCGAATACAGGATCAGCCCGCTGTTCGCGCTCGCCATCATTCGCGCCGAATCCAATTTCGACCCCAATGCGCGCTCGCCCAAGAACGCGCAGGGTCTGATGCAGCTCATCCCCGAGACGTCGGCGCGCTTCAACGTCAAGAAGCCGTTCGATCCGGTGCAGAATGTGCGGGGCGGGCTTTCCTACCTGCGCTGGCTGCTTGCCTATTTCCGAGGCGACGTGGCACTGGTCGCGGCGGCGTACAATTCCGGCGAACGCACGGTCGAGCGTTATCGCGGCATTCCCCCGTATGCCGAGACGCGTGCGTACGTGCAACGGATCCGGCGCTATTTCCGCAGGGACAACCATCCGTACGATGCCACCGTCGCCGACCCCTCGCCCGAGTTGCACCTTATCCACACCGTAACGGCGCACTGACGTTCGCCATGCCGACCCATCGAGCTCGGGATACGCGTACCGCCCGGTGCGCTAGCGCGGTCGTAGCGCTCGCACTGGCGCTGGTCGCTCCGGGCGTACACGCCGGATTGCCCGAGACGATCGACCGCGTCAAGCCGTCGGTCGTCGCGGTGGGCACATTCCAGAAGCTGCGGAGCCCGGCGTTCGTCTTTCGTGGTACCGGGTTCGCGGTCGACGACGGCACGCTGATCGCGACAAACGCCCACGTCGTGCCCGAGGTGCTATCGCTCGAGAACCGTGAAGCGCTGATGGTGCTCGTGCACGTGCCGGGAGAGCGCGAGCCCCAGGCGCGCGAGGCGAAGACGGTCGCGGTGGACCGGGACCACGACCTCGCACTGTTGCGCATTGTCGGCACGAAGCTGCCGCCGCTGGCCTTCGGCGACGCCGAGGCGGTCCGCGACGGACGCGGCATCGCGTTCACCGGCGTTCCGATCGGCAACGCGCTCGGGTTCTTCCCGGTCACGCATCGCGGGATCGTCGCCTCGCGTTCACCCGCGGTGATTCCCGGCCCGAACTCGAACCAGCTCGACGCGCGCATGGTGCGCGACCTCAAGGCCGGCGCGTTCATGCTGTTCGAGCTCGACGCGACCGCCTACCCCGGCCACAGCGGCAGCCCGCTCTACGACAGCGAAACGGGCGAGGTCCTCGGCGTCGTGAACGTGGGATTGGTGAAAGGCACGAAGGATGCCGCGGTCGGCCAGCCCTCGGGCATCACCTTCGCCGTGCCCGCGAATTTCCTGCAGGACCTCATCCGCCGCTCGCGCTGAGCCGCGTTGCCTCAGCCGCCCAGGAACAGCCGGCCAACCGCCGGGTCGTGCAGCAGCTCGTGGCCCGTGCCGACCATCGCGATTTCGCCGGACACCACGACGCAGCCGATGTCGGCGAGCTCGAGTCCCTTCTTGGCGTTCTGCTCGACCATCAGGATCGACAGCCCCTCGCGATCGCGCAGGTCGCGCAGCATCGCGAAGATCTGCTCGATGAACATCGGCTCGAGGCCGATGGAAGGCTCGTCGATCAGCAGCAGCCGCGGGCGCATGACGAGCGCGCGCGAGATCTCGAGCAGGCGGCGCTCGCCGCCGGACAGCACGCGCGCGGGGTCGCTGCGACGGGCGGCGAGGGCCGGGTAGCGGTCGAACACGCTCTCGGCGGCCTGCCGCGCCTCGGCGCTGCGTGCCATCAGGTAGCCGCCCAGCCAGAGGTTCTGCTCGACGGTCATGTCGGGAAAGACCGAGCTGTCCTGCAGCACGTAGGCGATCCCCGCGTCGCGGAGCTTGGCGTTCGGGCCGAGGCGGGTCACATTGCGGTCGCCGACCATGACGCGGCCGCCGCGGATGTCGGTCAGGCCGAAGATCGAGTGCAGCACCGTGGACTTGCCGGCGCCGTTCGGGCCGATCAGGCACAAGGCCTGCTTCGCGCCCAGGCGCAGGTCGAGGCCGTGGAGGATCTCCATCGAGCCGTAGCCCGCGACGAGCCCGTCGATGCGCAGCAGCGGGTCGTTTCCGACCAGCGCATCGAGACGATCGCGAATCTCGGCGCCACGGGCGAACCGGACGCCGGAACCCGAGGTCGACCGTTCGTGCCCGGATTCTCCCGGCGCACGCGCCGAGACGCGCTCGCCGTGCGATTGGAGTGAACGCAGGTCCATCAGCGTGCTCCCAGATAGGCGTCGATCACGCGCTGGTCGCTGCGGATTTCGTCGGGCGTCCCGGCGGCGAGGAGCTTGCCGTGGGCAAGACAGTAGATGTGCGCCGCGAGGCTCATGATGACGCGCATGTTGTGCTCGATGACGAGCAGCGTGATGCCGAGCGACGCGTTGATGCGCTGCAGGCGCTCGATGATGCTGTTGATCAGCGTCGGGTTGATGCCCGCCGTCGGCTCGTCGAGCAGCAGCATCTTCGGCTCGTTCATCAGTGCCATCGCGAGCTCGAGCAGCTTCCGCTGCCCGTAGGAAAGATTGCCCGCGACCACGTCGCGCATGTCGTGCAGCCCGACGAAGTCGAGCAGGACCATGGCCTTGTCGGCGATGTCCTGCGGGAACTGCCGGAACATTGCGCCCAGTCCCTCGTCGGCGTGCGACAGGCTGATCTGCATGTTCATCAGGCAGCTCATCTGGTCGTAGACATGCGCCTGCTGGAAGGTGCGGACGAGGCCGAGGCGCGCCACCTCCGCCACGCCGAGGTGCGCGAGCTCCCGGCCCGCGAAGCGGACCGTGCCGCGGTCGATCGGGTGGTGCCCGACGATCGAGTTGAACAGCGTCGTCTTGCCCGAGCCGTTCGGCCCGATGAGGCCGACGATGGCGCCGCGAGGCACGTCGATGCTGATCGCATCGTTGGCGACGACGCCGCCGAACGCCTTGCGCAGGTCGCGCACCTCGAGCAGGTTGTCGGCGGTCATGACGTCACGACCGACTTGGCGCTGCGCACTTCGCGCAAGGGCACCTCGCGCAACGGCGGGCGCGCCGCCTCGTACGCGCGGCCGACGCGCAGCACGCCGGCGTCGTCGAAACGGCGGCCGATGATCTGCAGTCCCACCGGCAGCCCGCTCGCGGTGAAGCCGCAGCACACCGAAAGCGCTGGCTGCTCCGAAAGATTGAACGGGAAGCAGAAAGAGTTGTGCTGCGTTCCGCCTTCCGGCCATGGCAATTCGGCCGCGTAGGCTTCGATCGCCATCGTGGGCGCGATGACGTAATCGTAGGGAGCGCAGGCGTCGATCACGCGCCGGCGCACCTGCCCGATGCGGGTCGTCGCACGCGTCATTTCGGCTGCCGACATGTGCTCCGACTTCCGGCACCAGGCGGCAATCTCCGGCAGCACGAGCGCCTGCCGCTCGGGCGGCAACAGGCTGAAATCGGTCCATCCGTACGTCTGCACCATGCGATCGAAATCCGGCTCCGGATCGTCGACGAACATCGGCTCCATCGCGTCGATCGTCGCGCCGAGCTCCTCGAACAGCGCCGCGGCCGCCTCGATGCGCGCCCGGACGTCGGGCTGCAGCGGGAGACCGAAGCCCATGTCGGTCAGGAGCCCGATGCGACGTCCGTGCACGCCCGCTTCGATGTCGGCGAGGTAATCCCGATCGTCCCAGGGCAGCGACGTGTAGTCCCTCGCGTCGGGTCGGCTGATCACGCCGAGCAGCAGCGCGGCGTCGGCGACCGAGCGTGCCATCGGGCCGGCGACGAGGCCGGGCCACGGATCGGCGATCGGCACCCGGCCGAAACTCGGCTTCAGGCCGACGATGCCGCAAAACGCGGCCGGAATGCGCACGGATCCGCCCAGGTCGGAGCCCACGGCGAGAGCGCCGAATCCCGCGGCGACGGCGGCGCCGGCGCCCGAGCTGGACCCGCCTGTGTTGCGCGCCGGATTCCACGGGTTGCGCGTCACGCCATGGAGCGAGCTGATGCCGGAAGCGATCATGCCGAAATCCGGCATCGTGGTCTTGCCGAGGATTACCGCGCCGTGTTCGCGCAGGCGGGCCGTCACGGGCGAATCGACCGGCTCGCGGGGATGATCGGCCAGCGCCGCCGTCCCGATGGGCGAGGGCACGCCGGCGACGCGGATGCTGTCCTTGAGCGTAACCGGGACGCCATCGACGAGGCCCTTCGGTTCGCCGCGCCGCCAGCGCCGTTCCGATTCCCGCGCGGCGGCAAGCGCGCCTTCGGCGTCGGTCAGGAAGAGCGCATTGATGCGCGGGTTGACGTCCGCGATGTGCCGCAGAACCGCCCGCGTCACGTCGAGGGGCGACAGGCGCCGCGCCCGGTATTCGCGCACCAGTTCGCGCGCCGAAAGGAAGCAGATTTCGTCAGCCATGGCTTGCCGCGGTATCTCGATCGGGCTTCGCCCTTCCGAGCGTGGCGGGGTCATGAACGGTCCCCGCGCCGGTCGGTCGGGCGTTGTCGCTTCTTGATGGGAGGGATGTTCGTCAAGCAAATCCCGAGCCAGTTTCGAGTCGCGCTCCGTCGGCAGCCTCGCCGGGGACAAAGTTGTCGATTACAGTTTTGAGGACCATGGCAGTCATCTGCCGATGCGGAAAATATCACGCGTCGTTGCCGATTGGATATAACATTACGGGCTGGGCTGGTAATGGCCAATCAATGGCCAGCCTCCGGTCCATCCGTCCGGCGAAATCTCGCGCGGACACAAGAGAACATCCTTGAGCCCCAACCACCCACCATTGGCATGGACCAGAGGAAATCATGAACCAAGCAACACAGTTGCGTCCGGCGCGCATGCGCCGCCCGTTCACTACCGCACTCCTTGGTAGCTTCCTGTTTGCCGGAACGCTCGGCATCGGAGCAACCGCACAGGCGCAGGATGTCATCACCTTCGGCGCTTCGCTGTCCCTGACCGGAGGCATGACCACCGAGGCCAGCCGCGTCAAGGAAGGCTACGATTTCTACGTCAAGCACATCAACGAGAAGGGCGGCATCAAGGTCGGCGACAAGACGTACAAGGTCGCGATCAAGTACTACGACGACCAGAGCACCCCGGCGACGTCGGTCCAGCTCTACGAGAAGCTCATCAACGAGGACGGCGTCAAGCTGCTGCTCGGACCCTACTCGAGCGGCGTCACTCTGGCCGCCAGCGCGGTCGCCGAGAAGTACCAGCTGCCGATGGTCGTCGCCCACGCGGCGTCGCCAGCGGTCTTCGACCGTGGCTTCAAGTACATCTTCGCGACGCTGACGGGGATCGAGCAGTACACGTCCAACATGATCAAGATGGCGGCGGCCGCGAATCCCCGGGCGCAGCGCATCGCGCTGATCAGCGAGAACGCGCTGGCGCCCAAGTCCTTCGGCGAAGGCGCCGCACGGCAGGCCAAGGAAGCGGGCCTGGAGGTCGTCTACAACGAGATCTATCCGACCGGCACCAAGGATTTCTCCGCGATGCTGGCCGCGATGAAGAGCAAGAACCCGGATCTCCTGCTGATGGCGGGGTACACCGGCGACACGACGGTGATCGCCCGCCAGGTCGCCGAGATGGGGATCAACCTCAAGATGTTCGGCGTTCTGCTCGGGCCCACGCTGCCGGGGTTCGTCGACGCGCTCGGCCCGAAGGCCGAGGGCATGCTCGAGCCGATCCAGTGGGCGCCCAACATGCCCTGGAAGGACGAGATCTTCGGCTGGACGGCCCCGCAGTACACCGAGATCTTCACCAAGGAGGTCGGGCACGTGCCCGACTACCATCCGCCGCAGTCGACGGCCGCGCTCGAGGTCTACCAGCGTGCGCTCGAGAAGGCCGGATCGCTCGATCCGAAGAAAGTACGCGACGCGCTCGCCCAGACCGACATGATGACGGCCTACGGCCCGATCCGCTTCAACGAGAAGGGCCAGAACATCGCCAAGGGCATGTCGGTGGTGCAGATCCAGAACGGCAAGCAGGTCGTGGTCTACCCGGTGGAAGGCGCGCAGGCGAAGTTTATTTACCCGATGGGATCCCGCTGACGGACGCTGCCGGGCGGCGAATTGCCGCCCGGTGGTGATGCGATCCGGCGGCCGCACCGGCCGCCGGTCCGCCGCCGTCCATTTCCGCGCGCGACACGTGCGCCCGGCCCCGTGCTGACGCTGCAGGTCATCCTTTCGGGCGTCCTGCTGGGCGGGCTCTACGCCTGCATGGCGATCGGCTTCTCGATCATCTGGGGGGTGACGAACCTCATCAACCTCGCGCACGGGTCGATGATCATCATCGGCGCCTACGTCACGTGGATGCTCTGGACGGCGTTCGGCGTCGACCCCTTCCTGCTCCTCCCGGTCGCCGCCGCCGCGCTGTTCGCCTTCGGCTTCGTCCTCTATCGGCTGCTGCTCCATCGCGTGGCCGCGACGTCGCTGTTCATGACGCTGATCCTGACCTTCGGGCTGGACCGCGTGCTGGTCAACATCAACCTGCAGCTCTTCAGCGCGAACGTGCGCGCGATCACGCTGCCGTACGCCGACCGCGTGCTCGAGCTGGGCGAGATCCGACTGCCGTACATCCGGATCGCGGTCTTCGGCGTGGCGCTGCTGCTGACGCTGCTGCTGCACCTGTTCATGAACCACACGCGCACCGGGTACAGCATCCGGGCCACGGCGCAGAACGTGCGTGCCGCGAACGTGCTCGGGATCGACACGCGGCGCGTCTACGCGATCACGTTCGGCATCGGCGCGGCGATGGCGGGGGCCGCGGGCTCGCTGATCGCGATGGTCTATTCGTTCACGCCGGTGACGGGCGACAGTCTGACGATGAAGGCATTCGTGATCGTCGTGCTGGGCGGTCTCGGCAGCATGCACGGGGCGATCGTCGCCGGCATCGTGCTGGGGGTCGCCGAGAACATCGTGTCGGGCCTGATCGCGCCGGGGTATCGCGACGCCGTCAGCTTCTTCCTGCTGCTCGCGATCCTGCTCGTGCGCCCCCGCGGCCTATTCGGGAAGCGTTACCTTGCCGATGCGAAGATCTGATCGCGACGGCATCGGCCCAGGCGCCGCTCCGCAGCGGGGTCGGGGGCTCCAGTCCGGCGGGCTGATCACGGCTTTGCTGGCCGTGACCGGTGCGGCGTTCCTGCTCGCAGCGCCCGCGTTCGTCGGGCCCTTCTGGCTACGGATCCTCGCCAGCATCTTCATGTACGCGGTGCTCGCGCAGGGAATGAACATCATGGCGGGCTTCACGGGCTACCCCGCGTTCGGCAACGTGGTGTTCTTCGGGTTGGGCGCCTACACGACGGCCATCCTGATGGTCAAGCTGCAGGCACCGTTTGCGCTGGCCGTGCTGGGCGGCGTCGCCGTGTGCCCGCTGCTGGTGCTGGCGATCGGCCCACCGCTCTTGCGCCTGAAAGGCCATTACTTCGCGATCGCCACGCTCGGCTTCAACGAAGCGGTCAGGGAGGTCGTCAGCAACACGATAGGGCTGACCGGCGGCGGCATGGGCCTGTCGCTGCCCGTGCCGCCGTGGGGGCCCGCGGCGAGCGCTGCGATCTTCTATTACCTGTTCCTGGCCACGATGGTCCTCGCCACCTGGGCAACCTGGGAGTTCAGCCGGCGCCGCATCGGCATCGCGTGCCGCGCGATCCGCGACAACGAGGAGAAGGCAGGGGCGCTGGGCCTGTACACGACACGCTACAAGACGACCGCCTGGATGCTGAGCGCGACGATGACGGGGCTCGTCGGCGGCATCAACGCCTACTGGATGACCTACATCGACCCGCCAACCGTCTTCGACATGGCGATTTCGGTAAAATCGTTCGTGATCTTCCTGCTCGGCGGCGCCGGCACCGTATTCGGGCCGATCGCGGGCGCATTCTTCATCGAGCTCCTGGCGACCTACACGTGGAGCAAGCTGCTCAACTGGCATCTGGGCGCAATGGGCGCGATCATCATCCTGGTCGTGCTCTTCGCTCCGAACGGATTCCGCGAGGCGCTGCGGCGGGTGCCGTCGCTCGGTTCTCTATGGGCGGGCGCGTCGAATGCGCTGCGCCGGTGAGCAGGCGTTCCGCTTGCTTCGCGCTAGCGTGGGCGTCCTACAATGCGGCGCCACGTCTCTCGCGGCCAGGCCTTGAGCCGCTGCACGCCGACGTGCCGCACTGCGCCCTTGATGCCGCGCCACGTGCGTGGATTGAAGGCAGCGACACCGATCCTCCGCCGCAGCCCTGGCGCCCAGCTCTTCGCGAACTCGTCGCTGATGGCGCCGAAATCGAGCTCTGCGACGTGATTGCCGTCGATCAGGCACAAGGTCATCAGTTCGGTCAGAATGTCGTCGGTGGGATACGCGCGCTGGTCCCCGGAACCCCAGATGCGCATGCAATGTGCGACGCCGCTGTCCACGAGCCAGAATTGCAGTGCCACCGCAGTGCCGTCCAGGTACAGGCAGCCAAGCTGCAGCGCACCGGCCTCCGCCGCGAGCAAAAGGTTGCTCGGGACGTACGACGCCGGCTGCTGCTGTGCAGCGAT
>Ga0209048_10006443_pt1 | contig 10980 bp, 8 predicted proteins | sample FrelakmetCRP12CR_FD_187146 | JGI IMG/M metagenome (GOLD analysis project Ga0209048, IMG submission 187146) | Freshwater lake sediment microbial communities from the University of Notre Dame, USA, for methane emissions studies - CRP12 CR (SPAdes)... | ecosystem: Environmental > Aquatic >... | reverse complement strand
CACCCGCGCGCCCATCGCCTCCACCGCACCCGAGAAAGCACTCCCCAGCACCCGCCGGCGCGGCCGGAGCACTCCAAACGCCAAACGGGCGAAGGGCCCGAACCCCTTGGGGAACCGCGCGCCACGGATACGCGAGTCGCCCGACGTGACCGCAGCGGCGTGAACCCGCACGAGCACTTCGTCGGCGCGTGCCCGGGGCCGGGGCACGTCGACCACCCGCACCACGTCCGGCCCGCCGTAGCGATCGACCACTGCTGCTCGCATTCCGGCCTCTCTTACACCCGGAGTTCGCTGCCGGCCAGGCGTGTGACCTTCGGTCGAGACCCCCGAACGGGCTCGAGGTTGCTGGGTATGGTGGGGACGCGCCAGTCCCGGGAGGAATCGGCTATGGACACCGAGGCGACCCGCGCGCCGAAACTCCCGCCGGCGTGGTTCAAACACGTGTTCTGGCGCGTGCATCGAGCGCTTTGCCGGCTCAGTGGTGGCCGCTTCCTGTGGACCCCGGCGAACAAGCGCGGCTGGGGCGCGCTGCACCTCACGACCGTCGGACGGAAGTCCGGCCAAGAACGCAACGTCGTGGTGGGTTACATCGAGGACGGCCCGAATCTCATCGTGCTCGCGATGAACGGCTGGGACGAGGGCCATCCCGCGTGGTGGCTCAATCTCGAGGCGCACCCGGATGCTGTCGTTCGCCTGGCGGGCCGGCAAGCGCGCCCGGTGCACGCGCTCCTGGTCGCGGGGGACGAACGTGATCGACTGTGGCAACGCTGGGTCACGGTCGAACCGCAGCTCGACGGCTATGCCGGCCTGCGGTCGACCGAGACGCCCGTGATCGTCCTCGAACCGCGCGACGCGACCGCTTGACACCAGGCGAGGACGGCTGTCCCGGTCAGATGCACGACGACGCGGGACTCGTGGGGCAAGATTCGATGCCTACTGGGAGCTGGCCGTCGCCTCATCGACGCGGTTGACTCGCTCGCCGAACAGAGCCTCGATTCTTGGGGTGGTGCACTGCTGATGTGCGCTGAGAGCGAGCTCGGCTGGCGTGTCAGGGTCCGGGACCTTTGCGCGCGAACGGTCGAGATGGCCGTCGCGGCCCGCAGGTGGTCGCCCTGTTCGAGCGTGTACCGGGGGAGTTGGGTTGCCGGGTGCCGGAGCCCCTCCCGCGTGGGGTCGTCGAGCCGGGCGGGCGGAACAAGGGTTGCCAAAGCTTTAACATCGTCATAGTATTTTGACCGATGAACAAATCTGATGGGACGGTCGACTGGCGCGAGTCTCGACGCCAATCCGCGCGAGACGCGATCGTGGAGGCCGCATGGGCGTTGGTCCGCGAGGAGGGCCTTGCTGCGCTCACGTTGCGTGATCTCGCGCGCCGGGCGGGGATCACGACGCCGACGGTGTACACGTACTTCGAGTCGAAGCACGCGATCTATGACGCGATGTTCGGCCAGGCCGCCGCCGACTTCGCGGCGCACATGGCCGAGCCTTTCGCGTCCGATGATCCCACCGAGGTGTTGCTGGCGGGCGCGCGCCGCTTCGTGGTGTTCTGCGCCGCGGATGTCGCCCGGTATCAACTCCTGTTCCAGCACGTCATCCCCGGGTTCGAACCGTCGGCAGAGTCCTACGCGCCAGCAGTGCGGGCGCTTGACGACGCTCGCGAACTCCTGGCCCTCAACGGATTCACCGACCCCCGCCAGCTCGACATGTGGACCGCGTTGCTCAACGGAGTCGCCGACCAGCAGATCTCCAACGACCCCGGTGGCGATCGCTGGATCCGCCTCATCGACGACTTCGTGACCATGTTCTCGAACCACTGCCGCAAGCAACGCCCATCTCGGACTCGCCAGCCGGCTCGGTCCCGAACCAAAGGAGAGCGACGATGACCACCAAAGTCGACGAGATCGCACCGCGGATCTACCGCCTGTCCACGCTCGTGCCCGAGATCGGGCCGACTGGCTTCACGTTCAACCAGTTCCTCCTCGACGACGACGAACCACTCCTCTTCCACACCGGGCACCGGTCGATGTTCCCCGCGGTCCGTGACGCCATCGAGTCGATCATCCCTGTCGAACGGCTGCGCTGGATCGCTTTCGGTCACGTCGAGTCCGACGAGTGCGGCGCCATGAACGAGTTCCTCGCCGTCGCACCCAACGCACAGGTCACCCACGGTGGGCTCGGATGCATGGTGTCCCTCGACGAAATGGCCGACCGGGCGCCTCGACCCCTCGCCGACGGTGAAACAGTCGAACTCGGCGCGATGCGGGTCCGTCACCTCGACACCCCCCACGTCCCCCACGCCTGGGAAGCCCGAGTCCTCTACGAGGAGACGACCGGCACACTCCTGTGCGGTGATCTCTTCACCCACCTCGGCGACGGTCCCGCCCTCACCGAAGACGACATCGTGGTCCCCGCCAGCGAGGCCGAAGACGTCTTCTCCTACTCCTGCCTCGCACCCGCCACGCCGAGCACCATCGACCGGCTCGCAGAGCTCGCCCCACGCACCCTCGCGCTCATGCACGGCTCCTCGTTCGCCGGGGACGGCGCCACGATGCTCCGCTCGCTCGCCGAGTCCTACCGCGAACGCATCACCACCGTCACCGCATGAACCAACCCGCGTCGGACTCCGGGAGACCGACGCCCGACTCGTGGGACCTCGAACGCAACTGCCCGCGAACTCTTCGTCAGAGAGGAAGCTATGACCACGACCACCATTGACGCCGCGACAATCGCACCGTTGAGCCACCACGAGGCGATGCAACTCCAGGCTCAGGAACTCGAACGCACGATCGCGGCCCTGCGATCTCTCGAGGCCACGGACTGGACTGCCGCTACCGATTGCCCGGCGTGGGACGTCCGCGCCATGTACCAGCATGTCCTGGGAGCTTGCGAAGCGGGTGCGTCCATGCGAGAGAACATGCATCAGATGCGCCGGGGATTCGCGTATCGCAAACAACACGGTGGCCCCCTCGAAGCCGCGCTGTCGGCCGTGCAGATCGAAGACCGCGCCGATCTCACGCCAGCCCAAGTCGTCGATCGACTCGCAGCGATCGCGCCCAGATGTGTTCGAGGCCGAAGGCGGACGCCAGCGCTGGTCCGCAACGGCGCGACACTCACGATCGACGGACCAGTCCACGAGAAGTGGAAGCTCGGCTACCTCATCGACACCATCTACCTGCGCGACCTGTGGATGCACCGCGTCGACGTCGCACACGCGATCGGCCGACCCTTCGAACTCGACGCCGACCACGACGGCCGCATCGTCGCCGATGTCGTGGCCGAGTGGTCGCACCGCCACGGCCAGCCCTTCGTGCTCGCACTTGCCGGCCCCGCCGGCGCCACCTACGTCCGTGACGCCGATCACCCCAACGCCGAGCACATCTCGCTCGACGCCGTCGAGTTCTGCCGCACACTCGCCGGCCGCGTTCCCGCGACCGCTCTGCTCACCACCATCGTCCCATTCTGAACACCCCAACCAGCAGACTCTGAGAGTTCAGACACCCCCTCGGGCCGCCATGTGGCTGGCTCCGCGGCGACGCCTCACCGAGTCGGGCGCTCGCGCTGAGTTCGCAGAGCGTGAGAATGCCGATCCGCGCTCAGAAAACGCGCCCCGAACACTCATCGAGCGGGCATGACAGACCGCCCCAATCGACACGTCTCGCGGACTCGCCCAGGCGCAGGGGGCGGCCCAAAGCTCGGTGCAATCCGGGTTTGAACGAAGCGACGAACTGATTCGAGCGATTGGACACGCGAAACGCCGTGTGCACTGCGCAGACGTTGTGATCTTGGCAACGACCCGTGGCCGCTGAGGGGTTCGAACCTCCCGACCTCCTCCTTGTAAGAGAGGATGCAACGCGCGGCCTCATGGGCCGGGTGCGCATTTTGGCGCCCGCCGCGTCGGATCTGGTTCCGAGCCCACCTGGCGTGCAACCGACGCGCGAGCCGTCGGACCGCGCGTCCTAGTTCGCTCGCTCCCCCATCGTTCCGGGCCTCTGTCGCGCCTTGGGCCTGACGCAACAGCGTTCGGTCGCGGGCTGCAGGTCGTGGTTCTCATCACGGGCAGGGATGTGCCTGCGCCGCAGGCCCCACAGGGTCGCACGACCCTCGGAAGAGGCGGGCCGGCCGTTTCGAGCGAGGTCGGCATCGTCGACAACAACTTGGAGCGACCGGTGATCTCGGGCGGCGGACCTCGGGCTACAGGTCCGGACCGTGGCCGATCAGGGGTAGGTTTCCGTCGGCCGCCGAGGCTCGTGAGCGACGCGCGCGGCCAGGCCAGTGACGCTCTGAGATGAGGTCGGCGATCGGATGGAGTTCCGGATCTTGGGGCTGGTGCATGCCGACACGGTGGTGTCGACCGGCCGCTTGACCGGCATTCGGCGGGGGGACAACCCACCGACAGATGCGGTGAGCACGCTGCAGACCCACTCGACGTCACTTCAAGACCTCGAGAGCCGCATGGTCGGCCAAGCCCCGACCTTGACGCCGAAGCCCGAGTGGTCACCAGACCGACCCGCGAGATGCGGCAACGACCGCGTGCAGCCGGCGATGCGAGTGCCAAGCTCGGTGCGCCTAGGGAACCGAGCGCGCCGCATCTGTTCGACGCGAGCCCAAGCACCGAGCGCACCATGACGTCGAGCCCGACGCTTCGAACCGTCACCTTCCTATGCACCGACATCGAGGGGTCGACGCTCTTGTGGGAAGAGCATCCCGACGCGATGCGAGAGGCGTTGGCGCGTCACGACGCGATACTGAGCGAGGCGGTCGAGGTGCATGGCGGGAGCATCTTCAAGGCAACCGGCGACGGCGCGTACGCAACGCTGGAGGCCGTATCGGACGCTGTCGGTGGTGCGGTAACTGCACTACGGGCACTCTCGTCGGAGACATGGGGTGCGACGGGTCCGCTCTTGGTCCGGATGGGCATTCACACTGGACAAGTAGAGGAGCGCGACGGTGACTATTTCGGTCCCGCGCTGAACCGGACGAGCAGGCTGATGGCCATTGCCCACGGGGGCCAGGTCGTTCTGACGGGCGCGAGCGCCGCGCTGGTCCGCGATGGCCTGCCCGATGGTCTCGAACTGGTCGATCTCGGGCTGCATCGACTGCGAGGAATCGCGCGACCGGAGCGCGTGTATCAGTTGAAGATCGCGGGACTGAAGTCGGAGTTTCCCGCACTTCAGTCGATCGACGCGTTTCCCGGCAGCCTGCCCGCAAACGGTCCGTCGCTTGCTCAGGCCGCCGGGGATTTCGCGGGACGGAGGGTCGAGCTCGGCTGTCTCGAGAACGCTTGGAAGCGAGCCGGCGAGGGGGTTCTGCGGGTCGCACTCGTAGCGGGCGAGCCCGGCATGGGAAAGACCCGTCTCATGGGCGAATTGGCGAGCCTCGTGTATGCGCAGGACGGGGCCGTGCTCTACGGACGCTGCGACGAAGACGCCGTTGTCCCGTACCAGCCATTTGTCGAGGCACTGCGGCCGTACGTGGCCGCGTACCCCGCTTCTGTCCTTCATGAGCGCCTGCACGGCCTGGAGCAGGATCTCACGCGACTGTTCCCTGAGCTCTTCGGCCGAACCCTCGCACGGCCGTTGCCAACGGTGAGTGACCCAGAGGCCGAGCGTTACCGGTTGTTCGAGGCGATCACATCCCTGGTGACGGGTGTCGCCGCGGCTGGGCCGGCACTTCTGGTGCTCGATGATCTGCACTGGGCAGACCGGCCCACACTCCTGTTGCTGCGACATCTTGTGCGCTCGGCGTCGGATGCTGCCTTGCTCGTCGTCGCGTGCTACCGGGATGTCGAGCTTCCGCAAGGTCATGCGGTTGCTGATCTCCTGGCGGACCTGCGACGCGAGCCCTTCACCGAGCAGGTGGCGCTCGATGGACTCTCCGAGGCGGAAGCCGGGACCTTGCTTCGAGGCGTGGCGGGCCACGAGGTCGCCCCGGCACTCATCAGTGCTCTGCGCCGCGACACTGGCGGCAATCCGTTCTTCCTCTCCGAGCTCCTGCGCAGTCTGATGGAGACCAACGCTGCTCTACTTTCGATACCAGAGGATGTACGCGAACTGAACCTGAGCGCGCTCGGGCTTCCCCAGAGCGTGCGCGATGTCGTGGCGCGGAGGGCGCGCCGCCTCCCAGGTCTGGTGAACGACGTCCTGAGGTTGGCTTCCGTTGCGGGCCCCGAGTTCGTCGCTCCGCTGCTCGCACGGGCCGGCGAATGGTCAGCTGGAGAAGTCCTCGACGCGCTCGATCAGGCCAGGGACGCCGGACTCGTGGACGAGCAACCCGGTGGGTTGGGGTCGTACTCCTTCTCGCATGACCTCATCCGTCAAGCGCTGTACGCAGAGCTGGGAACGGCACGGAAGGCGCAACTGCACGCCCGCGTTGGCGCCGCGATGGAACAGGCAGCTGGCTTCGAGCACAAGGCGGCTGTGCTCGCGGAGCACTTCACGCAGGCTCTCGTGCTCGGCGAGGATCCCAGAGCCCTCGAATACATGACGGCGGCGGGTCGTGATGCAGCCGCCCATCTCGCGTTCGAGGATGCGGCGGTCTACTTCGAGCGGGCGCTCGGCCTGCTCGACCAGTACACACCAGGCGACGCGGTGCAGCGGCTGGAGCTGCTCATCGATTTGGCAGAGGCGCTCGTCCTTGTCGACGAGAGAGCGGGCGTCGACGCGGCGTTGCGAGCCGTGGACGCGGCGCGCGCGAACGGGTCACCGGAACAGTTCGGACGGGCCGTCGCGGTGTTCGCCGAGCCGGTGACCGCGGTCATGTCCTTCCCGAATCAGGTCGCCACCCTGCTCGAAGAGGCGCAGCATGTTCTGGGCGACGATCATCGTTCTCTTCGGGCTCGGCTCATGGCGCTCGAGGCGTTCAAGTACTCCGCCTACCAGCTCCAGGGCAGGGACGGGCGAGCGCTCGCGGAGCGAGCGGTCGCCCTGGCGCGTGACGCCGGGGACGTGCCGACACTGACCGCGGCGCTCTTTGCCCGTGCGATCAGTCTGGAGTCGACGGCACACACCACCGAACGGCGCGCGCTCGGCGAGGAGCTCGTCGGCCTTGGTCGGGCCGCGGGTGGGCGCGCGGCCATGGCCACTACACACGGCTTGCGGGTTCTTGCCGGCGTGCATCTCGAACTCGGCGATGCTGAGTCTCTCGGCTCAACCATCGCCGAACTCGCACGCTCTGGCGAGGAGCTGCGATGGCTCCCTGCCCTTGTCTTCGAAGAACAGTGGCGCGCCACCCAAGCTTTGTTGGAAGGACGATTCGACGACGTCCGGGTCTGCTGGAGCGGTATGCGACGCTACGCGCGGGCATACCGCGCCGTCGCCGGCATCGAGGCGCAACAGAGCTACTACCTGGCGCGCGAGCAAGGCGATCTCAGCGCCCTCGTCGGTCCCCTCGAGCAGATCGCCGCTGGGAGCTCGGAGAGTCTCTACGTGCCCGCGATGCTCGCCCTGGCGCAGCTCGATTCGGCCGACGAAGGGGCCGCGCTGCACACCCTGGAACTGCTCACCGAAGACGAGCTTCGGCGCGGGGAGGAGGAGAGTGGATGGGGAGCTGTACTTGCTCTGCTGGCAGAGGTTGCCGCCGGCGGCGAGTCAGCGTCGCATGCGGCGCTGCTCCACGATCTCCTCGACCCGTTCGCTGGCCGACTCCTCGCCACGGTCATCGGGCTCGCGTGTCTCGGAGCCGCCGACCGCTTCCTGGGCATGCTGAGCACCACCCTCGAACGATGGGACGACGCCGAGGCCCACTTCGAGCGAGCGTTGGACGTGGAACAGCGCATCGGGGGCCGTGCTCTGTTACCCCGAACGCGGTACTGGCAGGCACGGTTCCTGCGCGCTCGCGCCCATCCCGGCGACGAGCGCACCGCTCGAGCAATCCTCAGCGAAGTTGTCGAGGACACGCGGGAGCTCGGGATGCGGCGCCTCTGTGAGCAGGCCGAGCAGCTGCGCGCACGCTGACGTCAGACGGCGGTGGCGCCTCTCCTCGACGGCTGCTTCTTGCCCGGCGGACCGCTCGTCTGCTTCGCATGTGCGTCGCCATCGTCACCGATGGACACGACCCAGCTCTCCGGGCTCGCGTGGTGCTCGGAACCCCCCTCGACATGGGGGACGAACAGCGTCACGGAGACCTGCTCACGATCGTCCGAGACGTGCATCTCGAATTTGACGTTGCCCGCCCCTGTCATCCAGTAGGTCTTGATCGGCACCGGAGGGGTGTGGCCGAACGCGAGTCCGATCGCCTCCAGGTAGCCTTGGCGCGTGACCTTCTCGAACTCGGGGCCCTTCAGGGCGCCTTGGTCGAGGGGATAGTCGAACACGAACTCAGCGTCGTCCCCGTGGGCATCATTGAGCTGCCCGGTCATCTCCTCGAACGACAGGTTCGACAACCAGTCGCGGGCGTTCTCGAGGTTCGCCTCGACGTCGCCGCTGTACCACGCATCGAGCGTCATCGCGGCCCTGCCCTTGAACCACCTTCGCTCCGCCATCCGTATCCTCCAATCCCCCGGCTCGTCCGAGGACCCGTACTGCGCCCAGACCGTAGATCGACGCCTTCCGTGGCGCCAGCACGCGAGAATCAGTTTGTCGCGCGGCAAAGCCGCAACGCAGTATCTCGCTCATGCCGCGCAGAACCAGGAACCACAGTCGAGGGCCCTTCTCTTGACACTGGCGCAGCGTTCAGCAATGTCCCCTGAGCAGATCGGGTGCGCTCTGCGCTCCTCTGGTGTCAGGCGGCGTCGCCGCGCCAGGTCGGCCAGCCGAGGAGCTGTGGCCGTTCGGTTACCCATGCGTGGGTATCGCTGCCGATCTCTGCCGTGATGAGTGCTTCAAGTCTGGCGCAGTAGTCGGCGACGAGATCGCGGTGGTCTGGATTAGGCGCAAGGTTCGTGGTCTCGGCGGGGTCAACCTCGCGGTCATAGAGAACCACATTGTTTTCGGCGAAGAGGGCGTCGAGGTCCCGAGGACGGTTGGGAGTGAGCGGCGCGAAGTAACGACCGAAGGTGTAGCGGTCATCGGTGTATCCGCGCAGGAAACCGCGCTTGAACCAGTCGGGCCGTAGATCTCCGGCGCACAGATTGCCCGTTCTGGTGCGGTCCCGCTCGCCCGCCCCAGCGTGCCTAAATGTCCCCTGAGCAGAGATACCGATCGGCAGATATGGCGCGGGTGCGAGCTGTGGCTTCGTGCTCGAACGGCACGGTGAGAGCGACGGTTGGCCTAATCGCCGTCCGGAGGTCTACCGACGCACTTCGACAATGAAAGCGTTGAACGCCGGTTCCATCTGCTCGGTCCACATCGCTCGCATCTCAGGAGGCATACCTGCGAGCATGCCGTCACGGTGCTCCTGGTCGAGTTGCTCTCGCACGAGCCCGAGCATCAGCCACGGCTTGTCGGCGCGAAAGCTCATCATGCTGTGACCGGACAGCCTCCCCCATTCTTCGGGACTCATCCACTTCGTGGCGATGGGCAGCATCACGGTTTCTTCCTCAACGAGGTGGGGCCGTAGCGGCTCGGCGATCGAGGCAACCGCGTCAATGACCACTTGGGCGATGTCGGTCGACGGTGCCGCCCGCCAAGCGGCAATGGCGGAGCGTCCAGCATCCATTGGTGCATGCAACAACTTGTGCTGGTTGTCGATCCGCTCGAGCTCCGATCGACTCTCGGCACAGCGCTCTTCGAGCACCGGGTAGACCATCTCGTCCTCGCCGGTGTGGTGGACGTGCAGGAATTCGATCACGTTTTCATAGAACGACCCGATCACCTCTACGCGCTCCGAGTCAAGTCCGGCCTTGGCGACGTACGCCGGAGCCGCTTCTAGCGCGCCCGTGAGCGCCTTGTGGACGGCGTTCATGTCCGACACGTCGGTGTTGTAGTTGCCGAGAGTTGTCATGCACGCATACTGCCCGTTCTGGAGGGGCTCCGCCACGACACCGCAGCGTTCGGGAATGTCCCTTGAAGCCGAGAGCAAGCGCGGCGCCTTGTTGGCGGGGATGGTGCGCTCCGATCCGGCGGTAGGGGATGACCTTCCCACCCTCGACGTCGAACACCAACGCGACGACGACTCGTCGCTCCGCGAGACCGTCGATTGGATTAGGTCAGCGAACCGAGGATGACCGACAGCAGAGTCGCCGCTCCAGAACAGACCCGACCCGGGTTCAGCTCGAACTGAGCACGAGCGTCGCCGTCTCGACAAGAGGAGCCGGCCGGTCCCGGACGACGAGCGCTGACGGAATGCCGGCCGCGTCAGCCGCACCGATGTCGGACTTCGCGCTGTTCCCGATCATCCAGGCGATGTCGGCGTCGAAGTGCTCCAACGCCAGCCCGATGGAGCGTGGGTGGGGCTTCTCGTATCCGGTGCACGCAGACGAGTACACCCTGTCGAAGAACGCTCTGATGCCGAGGCCGTCGACGAGCGGCTCCAGTTCGGGACAGTGGTTGGACACGATCGCCTGTCTCCAGCCGGCATCGCGGAACATGCGCAGCGCCTCGGTGGTGTCGTCGTAGAGCCGAAACGCATCCGCCGTCGCGTAGCACGAACGGACCTCGGCGGCGACTGCGTCGGCGTCGAGCGGGTCGAGTCCTGCGGCCACCGCGGCGGTCGCCAGGCCGGGCTGCAGCGCCGCCCACCAATCATCGGGGTCGTTCAGATGATCGTGTACGACCTCGGGAAAGTGCCAGGGGTAGCACCCACGCAACGCCGCGCGCAGAGCCTGCTCGTCGGCGACGCAGTCGGGATGGCGTCGCCCGATGATCTCGAGCAGGCAGCCCCACCAGCGGCCCGGACGCTCCGCCAACGTCTCGTCGAAGTCCCACAACACGAGCTTCGTCACCCACCCACCGTTGCCGATCGACCGAGCCAACACCAACCCTCATTCACAGAGACCATGAAATGGGGCATGTCCCCGAGGTGCCGATCAGGGATGCTCCCGATCACCCACCCAAGTGTGCTCTCACCCGACTCGTCGGGTTGTCGACCCCGAGTCGACGGTCG
>Ga0209048_10006442_pt1 | contig 10981 bp, 7 predicted proteins | sample FrelakmetCRP12CR_FD_187146 | JGI IMG/M metagenome (GOLD analysis project Ga0209048, IMG submission 187146) | Freshwater lake sediment microbial communities from the University of Notre Dame, USA, for methane emissions studies - CRP12 CR (SPAdes)... | ecosystem: Environmental > Aquatic >... | reverse complement strand
TGGCACCGGTTATACCTCGGCTCCAGATGTGACCATTACCGACTCCGGCGCTACCGGCAGCGGCGCAAGTGCTACGGCAACTTGGGCGCCTGGCGGCTCTGTGACTGATATCACTCTTACGAATCAAGGCGCTGGCTACACATCTGCTCCAACCGTCACCATCGCAGGGGGAGGCAGTGGCATAGGCGCTACGGCCACGGCTTCTGGGACGGTGCTAACTCTGCAACCGAAGGCCATCCAGGAGCTGTTTGAGCCCTATTATGGACGGATGAATGCGATCCTGGGAGTCGAAATACCGAATACGACCGGTATCAACCAGACGACGATCCCCTATTACTATATCGATCCGGCGACCGAGTCACTCCAGAGTTCGGACCTTGTCACGCCGATCGGAAGTCTCACAGACGGGACCCAGATCTGGAAGATTACGCACAATGGAGTGGATACTCATGCCATTCACTTCCACCTCGTCAACGTGCAGTTGATCAACCGGGTTGGCTGGGACGGCGCGATCCGACCGCCCGATCCCAACGAACTTGGTTGGAAGGAAACCATCAGGATGAACCCATTGGAAGATGCAATCGTGGCGATGAGACCAGTAGCTCCAATGACTCCTTTCGGGATCCCCAACAGCATCCGGCCGTTGGATGTGACGAAACCGATCGGCTCCATGATGGGGTTCACCAACGTCGATCCGAATGGGAACCCGATCACTCCAGGTACAGTCAACCAGCTGTTTGACTTTGGCTGGGAGTACGTCTGGCATTGCCACCTTTTGGGCCATGAAGAAAATGACATGATGCGACCGATTGCGTTTGAGGTACCCAGTATGATACCGACTAAGCCGGTCCTATCAGCGATAACGCCCGCAGCCCAGCCCAATCTACAATGGACGGATGACACCCCTCCAGCCACATCGAATGGCAATCCCGCCAATGAGATTGGTTTCCGGATTGAACGTACGAACAGCGCTGGTGATTTTGTGCCCATCGCAACCGCACTTGCCAACCAAACTACCTTTATCGACACGACGGCTATTAACGGCACAACTTACTCGTACCGCGTAGTTGCTTTCAATGTGGCCGGCGATACGCCCTCGGATCCCCAACCCGTCACTGTTCCATAGGATAGACTATAAGCCAGATTCCCAGTTTCAGCCAGAAGGTTAATCATTATCAGGGGTTGTCCAGCTGTTCTTTACGGACAACCCCAGCACAAGAAGCCTCATCCTCTCCCGGATCCGGCTCGGGAGAGGATGAGTGCAAGAGAGGTTGGATTTGCCGAAACATTCGATATTAGTAAAATGGATTGGTATTATCATCACCCTGGCCTTGGGGGTGATCCACCTGGTGCTTGCACGCCAGGAGTTATATGAAGCGTCCTATGCGAGTGTGATGTTAGCCGGCTATTTCGCCGCTTCAATGGTTTCAGCGATTGGCATTTACCGGGATGCAGAGGTTTGGGGTTGGGTGCTGGGTTTCCTGCTCGCTGCCCACAACCTGGGCCACGCAAAATAAGGTGGGATCTCCAATTTCTTGAAAATATTGGTAAAATGATCCGGCGCTGAATAGCGTGCTCGCCAGCCCGGCCTTTTACATTGGCGCCCTGGGCAGCTCGATCACCCAGGCCAAGCTTCGCCGCCTGCATGGCCCGATTGGCTTGAAGGTGGCCGGTCGAAATCCCCAGGAAATTGCCCTGGAAATCATGGCCGAGATCGTAGCCGTCCAACACCACGTAGTTGATTAGGATTCCAAAAATAAAGATGCCCAGCCCGTTATTGAAGCTCTCACTCCGCCCCAACCACCCGGATTTCCTGGACCTCCCCTGGCACCTGCCTCTCGTAAAGTGGCCGGGAAACTGCTCCCGCCTGGAAGAAGTCTACAAAGGCTTGTCACGACACCCTGTCCTTTTCCTTAACTATGAAGGCTTCCTTTATGCTCTCAAAGAATTGCCCGGCGAGCTGGCGGAGAAAGAGTATGATCTGTTGCTCCAGATGGAAGACTTGCATCTGCCAGGGGTAACGCCGGCCGGTTTCGCCTTCACCCATACCTCTCAAAGGGATGACACTAAGAGCGATGCCAGCGTGCTGATTACCCGCTACCTGGAGCGATCGCTGCCCTACCGCTCATTGTTTATGGCAGGCAGCCTGATGCGTTACCGCGAGCATCTGCTGGATGCCATCGCCGGCCTGCTGGTGCAGCTCCACCTGGCGGGCGTCTATTGGGGAGATTGCTCGCTCTCCAATACGCTCTTCCGCCGTGACGCCGGCGCCCTGCGCGCCTACCTGGTGGACGCAGAGACGGCCGAAATTTATCCGGACCGCTTCCCGGCTGCCGATCGTTTTCACGACCTGCAGATTATGGAAGAAAATGTGAATGGCGACCTGCTCGACCTGGAGACGGCGCACTTGCTTGCTAAAGGCATCCCAATTTCTGACACCGGCGAGTATATCCGCCAGCGCTACCAGCGGTTGTGGGAGGAGATTTCTCGCGAAGAAACCATCAATCCCGGCGAGCATTACCGCATCCAGGAGCGCATCCGGGCCCTCAATGCCCTGGGTTTCTCGGTAGGTAACGTGGAGCTGGTTGGCGGCGAGAACGGCGGGCAGCTACGCCTGCGCGTAATGGTCACCGACCGCAATTTCCACAGCGACCAGCTGCACGACCTGACCGGCCTGGGAGTTGAGGAAATGCAAGCCCGCAAAATGATGAACGAGATCCAGGAGCTCAAAGCGACCCTTTCGCAGGTCAACAACCGCAGCACGCCCCTCAGCGCCGCTGCCTACCAATGGTTGGAGAATATTTACCAGCCGACCGTTAAGTTCTTGCAGCCCATGATTGACCAGCAGACCTCGCCCGCTGAGCTGTATTGCCAGGTGTTGGAGCATAAATGGTATCTCTCCGAACAGGCACACCAGGATGTGGGCCACCAGGCTGCAGCAGAAGATTTCTTACGAAAGTTTGGAAATAAATAGAATTTCCTCACAGTTTCGCTAACTTCACTCTTCTTTAATTGACCATCCCCCTGGTACGTCATACAATTGAGACATGCCCGAAGCTTGGAGATTGCTTAGCAACTCTGGTTATTTCGCGTCACTGCTCATCGGCAACCTGGTCGGGTTAGTCTTTGTGGGTTGCGGCTTATATGTGATCGGGGTGCGCCGTCAGTCTGCGGCAGCGAGGGTTTTTGCACTCTTCTCCGTCTGTACCGGGATTGCCATTGCCGGTCTTTATGATACAAATTCGCAATCGCCTCTGTTTCTGGTCTGGGTCTGTATCCTGGCCTTAGCAAGCGGCTTTCTGTTGCATCTGGCATTAATCTTTCCCGTTAAGTTTCACATGGTAGCTCGATACCCATATCTGCGCTGGCTGGGGTACGCGCCAGCATTCGTCATCACCGGATTGGCTTTAACCGCCCTGTTTTCACAACCTGACGTGAGTGCTCTGACCTGGCGCCTGGAATTTATCTTCGGGGCGCTCTCGGTGATCATTTTCCTGGCATTAATGGCGGCGCGTTTCTTCACAGCCCCATCGCCCATTGCTCGCGAGCAGGTGCGGTTGATTTGCTGGGGGGCGTTGGTGTCGATTGTTCCCTTGCTTTTCGGACTGGTGATCTCTGCCGTGCACGGGCAGCTCGGCGTCTTACCTGTTTTGTTGCTGCCTGTCGTGATGTTCCCGGTCGCGACCGGTTATTCCATCATACGCCAGCGCACATTGGATACCGACTATATCCTGAGCCGGGCTGTGCTTTACCTGTTGCTCTCGGGCCTGGCAGTATTGATGTATGCCTTGCTGGTTGGCGGACTGACCCTGGTGTTCGGCAGCGCGCTACAACCCACCAGTCCTTTCGCCGTTGGACTGATGGTGTTTATATTAGCTTTGCTGCTCAACCCCTTGCGAGAGCGCCTCCAGCAAACGGTAGACGCGGTCTTCTTCCGGGGAACCAGTGCATATCGTGACCGCCTGCAGGTCTTTGGGCATGCTCTGACGCAAGCGATTGATCTTCCCGCAATTGCTGGCCTGCTCCGACAGTCCATAAATGGGAGCTTGCTGCCTTCTCAGCTCCACATTTTCTTTCACGATGCGCTTAGCGACCAATATGTGGCTGTTGTGGATCAAAACAACCGCTCCACCACTGATTTACGCTTCTCAGCCAGGAGCGCTCTGGTGCAAGCGCTGGCAGAACAGCGCGGCTCGATCTTCCTGGGTGACCTGGCCTCGCTGCCGGCTGGCCTCCTGACTGAGAAAGGGCGCCTGGCCTTGTTGGGCAGCCAGGTTTTTATCCCCATGCTGGGCCAAAAGCGCCTGCTTGGCTGGGCGGGCCTTGGCTCACGCCGGTCAGGCGAACCGTACACCAGCCGCGATCTGAATTATCTGGAAGCTTTGTGTGATCAGGCAGCCCTGGCGGTTGAGCGCGCCCAGGTGGTGGCCGACCTGGAGCGCCGTATGCGCGAGATGAATGTGCTCTCGCGCGTCGCACAAGGTACTAACTTCACCAAATCATTCGATGACATGCTGGAGCTAATTTTCGCCCAGACCGTTCAGGTAATCCCCACGCGTGATTTCCGCGTCACTCTGGCTGATAAGCGTACAAATACGCTCAGTCATGTTTTTCTTCTGGAGGACGATGAGCGAATCAGCCAGCGTGAACATCGCCCATTGCCGGATGTGTTAGGGTTAGAAGCCGAGATCATTCGTAACCAGCATGCTTTGCTTACCAGCGACTATGAAAGTGAGTGCCGTACCCGCCAGGTCGTGCCGGACTCAGGAGATTGTGACGTTCATAAGCCAACGTATGCAACATCTGGTATTTATGGCTGGATGGGGGTTCCGCTCAACGCGGGCGCAGAGACAATCGGGGTTGTCAGCCTTGGCAGCCGCGATCCGGCTGTCCAATACACCGAAGACCAGCTAAATCTGCTGCAGGCCATCGCTGACCAGGCTGCCGCTGCCATTGTTAAAACCCGCTTGCTCCTGGAAACTGAGCGCCGCGCCTACCAGCTGGCCACATTGAATGAGATTGGCCGCGGCCTTACTTCCACCCTCGAGCTAAAGCCGTTGTTGAACCAAATATTGAAGAGCGCCACCGAGATTCTGAACTGTGCTGCTGGCAGCCTGTTCCTTGTGGATCAACAAACCGGTGAGCTGGTTTTCGAAGTAGTGATTGGTCCGGTAGCTTCGGACCTGGCTGGCAAGCGTTTGCCACCCGGCACTGGTTTGGTAGGAGAGGCGGTTTCGATCAGTAAAGCGATTATTGCGAATAATGCCAGGACGCGCAAGGATTGGTTTTCGCACACCGATGAGGAAACCGGCTTTATCACCCAGGATTTACTGGTAGTGCCCATGCAGGTAAAAGACCGCGTGGTGGGGGTGATCGAGGTCATCAATAAACAGGACGGGCTGCCCTTCACCCAGGCCGACCAGGAACTGTTAACCACCTTTTCCAGCCAGGCCACGATTGCGATCGAGAATGCCCGCCTGTATACTCTCACCGACCAGGCCCTGGCAGCGCGCGTTGAAGAGCTATCCGTCATGCAGCGCATTGACCGGGATCTGAACGCTGGCCTGGATGTCAGCCGGGGAATGCAGATAACGCTCGATTGGGCGATGCGCCAGTCGGGTGCGGAGGCTGGCCTGGTTGGGATCGTCGAAGATGGCGCGGTTAAGGTGATGACTTGCCAGGGTTACACAACCGAGCTGGATTTTTATAGGGATTCCTCTGAAGCTGGCAATGGGCATACCACACTGAACCGTTTGCCGACCAGTTTGCCCGGTTTGAAAGATGCTCTGGCAAGTGGGAAGCCGCTTTATTTCCATTCGATGGTGCCGTCCTCATCGAATGGGTCAAGCGAGGACCATCCAGAGTTTGGAATTCTAAATGGGGCGCACAGCCAGTGGATTGTCCCAATCCAACGGGAGGAGCATGTGATGGGGGTGTTGCTGTTGGAAAGCCGGCAGGTCAAAACGGACCCTGAAGAAGGGCTGGCTTTCCTCTCGAGGTTGAGTGATCATGCCGCGATTGCCATTGCCAACGCCCAGTTATATGGTGAGGTGCAGGCAGCCAACCTGGCCAAGAGCAAGTTCGTTTCGTTTGTGGCTCATGAGCTGAAAAACCCCATGTCATCGATCAAAGGGTATACCGAGCTGGTAGCCGGCGGCATGGCTGGCCCTGTAAATGAGATGCAGAGCAGTTTCCTTGCGACGGTGCGCACAAATGTCGACCGGATGAATACCATTGTCTCCGACCTGAATGACCTGACCAAAATCCAGGTTGGCAGCCTGCGGCTGGAGTTCAAAGCCGTTAAAATGCAAGAGGCAGTGGATGAGTCGCTCAAGTCCTTACGACGCCAGTTTGAAGAAAAGGAGCTGCAACTGGCGAAGGAATTGCCGGATGACTTGCCGCTGGTGTGGGCCGACCAGTCACGGCTGGGCCAGATATTGACGAACCTGCTTAGCAATGCTCAGAAATACAACCGCCCCGGCGGCTCAGTGACTATTGGGGCAGAACGGAGCCGGGCGGTTGCAGGGGGGAATGGAAACGGTAACAATGGGGGCGAGAGTTGGGGCGGAGTCGCAATCTCCAGTCACCCCGGTTTGGAAGAGGTACATATATGGGTGCAGGATAGCGGGATTGGAATCCCAGCTAAAGACCAGGATAAAATCTTCCAGCAGTATTTCCGAACTGATAATGCCAAAGAGGCGGCCTCTGGCACCGGGCTTGGCCTTAACATTACCAGGAGCCTGGTCGAGATGCAAGGTGGCCGCATCTGGTTCGAAAGCGCCCCCGACCAGGGCACTACCTTCCATTTCACAGTACCGGTGGCAGAGGGCGGTTAATTTTGACCGAAAAGGCGCCCTGATGCTACGAATACCACCGCGCGCCTGCTTATAAATTGTGGCCTTATATGTGCGAGGTCAGGCGTCCTTTTAAATCTTGGGCCTCAAACGGGCCTGGCTCACTGAGCAAATCTCGAGCCGCATCCATCTCGCCCCACGTATCCCACAAAAGCACCCCGCGCACCCGTTTCTCATTCAGGTAATATAGCGCGCCTTTTCTATAAGGCTCTTCCCAATCAGCTATTACCTCATACTGGGGGTTGAACTCTCCTACGCCTTCATAACCAAGATCAAAAAGGTCGGAGTAAAAGAAGGGCAGGTAGTCATACCGGGCAAGCTCCGCATTTGTTACTGAGGCTACCATATTCCTGCCCGCCAGCTCTCCCATCCTGTTGGCGTTATCCTCGTGTTCCACACGCATGCGTTTCCCCAGCAGGGGGTTGAAGAAATTTGCCACGTCGCCAGCCGCGTAAATTTCGGGCTGGCTGGTGCGGAGGAATTCATCTACCACGATGCCATTCTCCACTTTCAACCCGGCGGCTTCAGCCAGCGATGTGCTGGGGCGGATGCCAATTCCAGCGATGATGCCATCAGCCACGATGGCTTTACCGCTTTTAGTCTTCAGAGCGAGCTCGGCGCCGCGCTGTTCAAAGCCGCTGATACTCTCGCCGGTGTAGATTTCCACGCCCTTTTTGCGATAATAATCGTTCAAGAAATTGGAAACGTCTGGTGGATAGACACGCGCCCCGATGCCGTTTTCCGGGAAGACCATCGCCACGCTCTTTTTCTCTCCTGCCAGGGCAGCCGCGATTTCCGAGCCTATAAAGCCTCCCCCGATCACAGCAAAACGATGTTGATGGCTGGTCTGTTCCCTTAATTGCTTGTAATCGTCCAGCGTGCGAAAGTAAAGAATATTATTGTCGCCAAAGGGCAGCCGCACCGGCGCCCCGCCCGTTGCCAGGAGCAATTTTCCATATGTGTAGGTGGTGCCCTGGTCATCAATAACGCGTTTTTGTTGAGCGTCCAGAGTGATTACGTTACGACCCAGGTGAAGGTCAACACCCGGGTAATCGACTTTGCGCCAGATTCGATCTATAGGCCTGCCTTTCCACAAGCCTTTTGAAAGCGGCGGCCGATCATACGGAGGTTGCCGTTCTGCGCTTATCAGGCCGACAGACTCCTCGTGGTCTAACTTGCGAATGCTGCTCAGTGCGGCGGCAGCAGTCATTCCACCGCCAATGATGAGATAAAGGTAATTTGGCATACTTCCCTCCAACCAATATTATAAAACAAAGTTCCCCCTCCTCTGCCAATTGAGAAGGGGGAAATGTGAGGATGAGGGATTGGGGTTCAGGCCTCCACAGCTACCTTCGGCAGGTTCGCCATTGAAGCCTTGATCGCTTCTTCAGGATACTCGAAGTCTTCCAGCTTCCCAGACAGGTAAGCCTGGTAAGCAGTCATGTCGAAGTTGCCATGTCCGGAAAGGTTGAAGAGGATCACCCGTTTCTCGCCTTTTACCTTGGCGTCCAGCGCTTCGTCAATGGCCGCGCGGATGGCGTGGGAGCTCTCCGGGGCGGGGATGATCCCCTCGGTTCGCGCAAACTGAATAGCAGCCTCGAACGTGGCAAGCTGAGGGACTGCCACTGCTTCCAGGTAGCCAGCGTCGTATAAAGCTGACAAGCTGGGCGCCATGCCGTGGTAGCGTAAGCCGCCGGCATGGATGGGCGCCGGGATGAAGTCGTGACCCAGGGTGTACATTTTAGCCACCGGTGCCATCTTGGCAGTGTCGCCATAATCGAAGGCGTAGACGCCTTTGGTGAGGGAGGGTGTGGCAGTCGGCTCGACCGCCACCAGGCGCGTGCGCTGGCCTTCACGCAGGTTCCGGCGCAGGAAGGGATAGGCTAGCCCACCGAAATTGGAGCCGCCGCCTACGCATCCGAATACCACGTCGGGGTACTCCCCGGCCAGGTCCATTTGTTTCAAGGCTTCCTCGCCCACCACGGTCTGGTGAAGAAGGACATGATTGAGCACCGAACCCAGGCTATATTTCTTAGCCCCGCCGGAGGTGGCTGCCACTTCCACTGCTTCGGAAATGGCGATACCTAACGAGCCAGGGTTATCGGGAGTCTCGGCCAGCACCTTGCGACCATAAGCGGTCCGGTCGGATGGGCTGGCGAACACCTGCGCTCCATAAGTTTCCATCATGATCCGGCGGTAAGGCTTGTTATCGTATGAGACCTTGACCATGTAAACTTCCAGGCCGATATCAAAGAAGTTACACGCCAGAGCCAGGGCTGACCCCCACTGCCCGGCGCCCGTTTCGGTAGTCAAGGCTTTGGTGCCAGAGATCTTGTTGTAATAGGCCTGAGGAATAGCCGTGTTGGGCTTGTGGCTGCCAGCCGGTGAAGCGCCTTCGTACTTGTAATAGATGTGGGCTGGAGTGTCTAGGAATTTTTCCAGCCGGCGGGCGCGGATTAGAGGGGTTGGCCGGTATAGCTTATAGATTTCCCGCACTTCTTCCGGGATGTCGATGTAACGATCGGTGCTGATCTCCTGCATAATAAGCGGCATGGGGAACAACACGCTCAAGAAGTCCGGCGTAATGGGTTCCAGAGTCTGCGGGTTTAGCACAGGAGCCGGCGGCACAGGCATATCCGCGTTAATGTTGTACCAGGCCTTCGGCAGGTCAGTTTCATTCAGTAGAAAACGGGTTTGGTCAGACATGTAAGCCTCCTTTGGTTCTTGGTTATGGTTGGATGACGATCTCGGTAACTATGAAATGTAAATCATAAACTGTGGAATGTGAGCCCTTTTATTGGTCCCTCACTCCCCATCACTAATCACCTGTTTTTAATTAATCCCATCTTTTTCTCCACCTCCTCGAAAGTCGCCTGGGCGATCTGGCGGGCGCGCTGGGTGCCTGCCTGCAGGATGTCTATCAAATCGTTGGGCCGCCCGATCCATTCGGCGCGCCGCTGTCGCAAGGGTGCCAGGGTCTCGTTCAATGCTTCGGCCAGGCGGCGTTTTACCTGGATATCCCCGATCTTGCCTTCACGGTAACGGATCTTAAATTCCTCGACTTCGCTATCGTTTGGATTGAAGACTTCATGGTAAGCGAAGACCGGGTTCCCCTCCACGTGACCGGGGTCGCTGGCATGGATGCGGGTTGGGTCGGTGTACATATCCATCACCTTGCGTGCTGTCTCATCGGGTGTGTCCTTCAACTGGATCGTGTTATCGTAAGATGTGTGCATGGTGCGGTTATCAGTGCCAGGTAAGCGCGGAGTGGCAGAGAGCAGCGCGGCTGGCTCGGGGAAGGTTGGACCATAAAGCTGGTTGAAACGACGGGCGATCTCACGCACCAGCTCCAGGTGAGAGAGCTGGTCTTCGCCCACAGGGACCGTGTCGGCCTTATAAACCAGTATATCGGCAGCCTGCAAGACGGGGTAAGATAGCAACCCTAATGAAGGGGTCAGGTTGAGCTGCTGGACCTGCTCTTTGTAGGTTGGTATACGGCTTAGACGCGCCACGGTGGTTAACATCCCAAATAACAAGGCCAGCTGAGCGTGTTCGGAGATTGCTGATTGCTGGAGTATGACTGAGCGCGCCGGGTCAATCCCGGATGCGAGCCAGTCGGCCAGGACCTCCAGGATATTAGCCTGGATATATTCGGGGTGCTTATAATCGGTCGTCAGCACGTGCAAATCGGCGATCAGAAAGTAGCAATCGTAGCTGTCCTGCAAGCTGGCCCAGGTATTGAGCGTGCCGACCAGGTGACCGAGGTGGCGTGGTCCAGTCGGACGATGACCGGTCAAAATGCGCCCTTTTTTCTCCATCACGATCCCTTCTTTTTCACCTAAAAATCCTCGTCACAACCTGGCAAGGCCCGGAGACTCAACGCTCCAATTTCACTCCACCATTAAAATAAAACGCGCGTCCTCCCCACATGGGGACGAACGCGCTGTCCGTGGTGCCACCCCGATTAAGCTCGCCTTTTAATTAAAAACCCCGCCGGTGATTGCGACGGGGGAGCGTATTCTTGACGCTAGAGGCCAGCCTCACTCGAATTGGATACGACCCTGGCGGGTTTATATCCTTTGCCCTGGTAACGGTGGCAAACCCGGCTCGGGCTATTTCGCCTGGAT
>Ga0209048_10006441_pt1 | contig 10981 bp, 8 predicted proteins | sample FrelakmetCRP12CR_FD_187146 | JGI IMG/M metagenome (GOLD analysis project Ga0209048, IMG submission 187146) | Freshwater lake sediment microbial communities from the University of Notre Dame, USA, for methane emissions studies - CRP12 CR (SPAdes)... | ecosystem: Environmental > Aquatic >... | reverse complement strand
GATCACAACAGGTTCGCTTCTGAGTTCGCTACCGTGTACCAGTGGGAATCCCAAGGGTATGGTAACGTCTTTATGACGCAGAATATGGTGGGTGGGGTTCTCTACGCTGAAGGGCCCATCCATCACAATTCCTATTAAGGCAAAAAATTGGGATTTGGCCGGGTCTCTCTCCTTAAAAAACCTTGGAGATCCGGACCGGATTCCCGGGACAGGGTGAACCAATACCGCTATGGTGATCCAGGAAGGATCCCCTCTTCCGGGTCACCATTATTCCGGGACCAGGAATATGCGGTTATCGTTTCGGGACACCAGGGTTTCACGCACCCCGTTCAATCATTTTTAAGCATGAGTAATACCCTCCGGTAAAAAGAGGGAGGGAGGGATATGACCATCCCTCATGCAGTATCTGCGGCTCTCTGCAGGGAAGTCAGACTGATTTTACCACAACCACGTGGTGCCATGCACCAGTGCCTTGCGTATATTAATAATATTCCATGGATGAATGCACACTATCTGCCGGAGGTGATGCCATAAGAAGACCAGGAATTACAAAAACCACCGGGGCACTGGCGTCGGTTGCATCGGCAGGTGCCGACCATTGGTGCTGTTACGATACTCTGTCCAGGATCCCATACCTTGCCGGGTTGTCCATATAATAGCATACAAGAAGATATCAGACAGGAAAATTTGTTTCCCGCAATGTGCAAAGGATGGTGTCGGATTCGAACAAGGTTATAACCCGGGTAATCACACGTCTATTGTGTTCTCTGACCTTGTTCCACCGCCATCATACCAGGGGAATATATCATCGGTGAGATGATAGGCGATCTTTTTTAATCAGTATTCTTTGTACTATTGTTATCGGGAATGCCCTCTTTTTCCCTGGTATCCCGGTCCAGCTGCGCCGGGTCAATATGCCACTCGCTCCGTCGCAATAATCCGTGGAGGGTGCTCGCTTCGCGGATGGTGAGATTTGTCCGCCCGAGAATCCGTCGGATAAGGATCATCGTGTTCTCACGTTTGAATGCAGGGTGATGAATAGTATCCAGATACCGCTCGATGTGGCGGTACAGGTAGCCCATATCGTGCGGCGAAGCCAGTGCAATGCTGGGGAGGGGGAGGTTTGAAAGTTCGTAGCACACAACCCCAACCGCGTGCGACAGGTTGAGGATAGGGTACTCTGGAGACGCAGGGATGGTGCAGATCATATCGCTGCGCCTGACCTCCTCGTTGTTAAGCCCCCAGTTCTCGCGCCCGAACAGGATCGAGATACGCCCGTCCACCTCCTGTATCCGTTCCCGGAGCTCTTTTGGTGAATAAAACGGCATCCGCATCGAGTGGCAGACAGATTTACTCACCAGGCCGGTTGTGGCAATGACAATGTTGCTCCGGGCAAACACGTCCTCGATGGTGCAAACCTCTGCGTGGTGAAGCACATCATACGCATGGGATGCACGCCCGTCAGCTTCGTTGCCAAGCGTGCAGGGATCAATAAGCACGAGCCGTAAAAAACCAAAATTCTTCATCACCCGTGCAGCAAACCCCACGTTACCTTCGTAGAGGGGAGCCACAAGCACGATGTCAATGTCGGGCATAAAAAAAATTACTGGATTGCGTCAACCGTCGCTTTCAGGACAGCAGCGCCCTGGTCGTATACCGCGTTGCCCACGACAATCGTGTCGGCAAACTTTGACATCTGCGCTGCCTTTTCTGCAGAGTTGATCCCGCCACCGTAATAGAGGAGGGATTTATCCAAAACATCCGATACCGATTTAACCACGTTCGGATCGCCATAGGTACCGCTGTATTCGATATAGACAATCGGAAAATGGAAGTAGTGGTCAGCGATGGTCGCAAAGGCTGCCACCTCTCCGGGTTTTAAGTCACAGATGGCTTTTGTCAGTTTGCCGACCGACGAGTCCGGGTTGAGAACAATATATGCTTCGGGAACGATAGATTCCCAGGGTATTTTTCCCTTCTGCAGCGAGACCCAGGCACGGTGCTTGCCCACAATCCATTGCACGTCGGTGGAATTGATCACGCTGGGCACGAAAACATAGTCGATCCCCTGCATCAGCACCGCTTCAGGTCCCGCAGGTTCCATAACGAGAGGGAGGTCGTAGATTTTCACCTGCTTCTGGAGTGCAGCAAGGTTCTCTTTTGTCACGTTGAGCGTGCCCGAGAGCATCAGCGCATCGGTGCCGCTTGATGCAATTGCATCGATATCGCCGGGTTTCAACTGTTTGTCAGGATCGAGTTTGGTCACATGCACCCAGTCTTTCCACTTCATGTTGTATCAGTAGGTACTTGGTTTTTCATTCTCCTTAAACCGATGGCATTGCGATCGGGAATGTCCCGGTCCTTCACAATGTTTTTTTAAAAAACCGGTTGACGAACAGGATCATCGTGGGGCAATAAGGAATTAAAAAAAACAGGATATCTTTTAAATCTGGATTACCGCATTATCCCGCTTTTTCTGGATTGCTTTCTGGAAGTCCTGGATGACATGTGCCATGATCCCGGTCTCTGCGGCAAGCTTCACTGCATCGCTCTCCAGGAGATGGGTGGTATTGATGATGCCTGCACGGGACAGTTTTTCAATCGTTGTCCTGTCGATGCCTCTGATAGCCAGCAGTTCTTTTTTCCCCCGTTCGATCTGGAGTTTTGAGAATTTTTTTGGCACAGGTTTCTTCAGGTACGTGCAGACCAGTTCGACATGTCGCTGCACGGTGGACGGCGACATACCGGTGCGTTTACTTAAAGACTCGGGCGGCTGGTTACAGAATGCTTCCGGACTGGTAATCCCGGCAGATACGTATTTTTTCAGGCTGACTGCGGGAATACCGATCTCTTTGAGCACCTGCCCGTAGTAGACGGTTTTTGCCTCGGCGAGGACCTGCACCGCTTCGTCCTGGCCAATGCCGGCTTCCTTCAACAACGCGACATCCGCATGGGCAAGACCGGAAAGTTCCGTGATCCCGGCAGTTTTGAGAGCGGTCAGGATCTTTGCATAGCTGCGCCCTTTGCGGGGAATCAGGTGGTCACGCATGAATTTCCGGCATTCAGAACGGCGGCGGAGTTTTTCCAGGACGGATCCGGCATCGCTGATGAGTTTTTGTGCAGTATCCGGGGACAGATCAAGGCGCTGTGCAAGGGACTCTCTGGTACTGCGTGCCAGTTCCGCAACAGTGTAGATATGCTGCGTGAGGATCTTTTGTGCGAGCGCCTCGTTCATGGACGGGATCTCGGTTAAGGATTCTGCGTTTGTCGTGATGTGGTGGCAGAGCGGGCAGCCGATATCCCAGGGCCGGGCCCCTTTCCTCACCAGCCGTACAAAGTTGAGGTGATGTTTGTCGCACACTTCGTCCGTGCGAACGGCAAAACCCCATTGCGCCATGGGAAGACCGATATTGAACGTGCACTCCGGATACCGGGAGCAGCCGATGAACTGCGTGTTGCCCCGCAGGTGTTTTATCGCAAGGGTGCCTTTGCAGACCGGGCAGGTACCCAGGTTCATCTCCTCTGCCGTCCGGTTCCGGATATCATCGCCGATCACGGTCTCGTTTGCCTCCAGCTGGTCAAACGCCTGGTGCAGCATCTTGCGGGATTCCCGGATCACGTCCTCCCGTGTCCGTTTACTCTCCTTGATCTGCTGCATATGGGCTTCGATCGTCTGGGTCATGTCGGGTTTTGTGATCATATCGGCATGCTGTTCCAGCGATTCAGTGACCGCCCTCCCCACAAGCGTGGGGCGAAGCGGGGAACCTTCGACATATTTGCGGGAAACAAGCTTTGCGATCACTTCATGGCGGGTGCTCTTGGTGCCAAGACCCAGCTCCTCCATCCGCTGGATCAGTTTGCTCTGGGTATACCGTGCAGGAGGCTGCGTCTCCTTCTCTTCGAGAGAGACCTTCTTTAACGGGAGGTGTTCACCGATGACAAACGGGGGCAGGATCGTCTCCTGCGCCTCGCTGAACGGGTAGACGGTGTGCCAGCCTGCTTCGACGAGCTGCCCGCCCGTAGCGGTGTACTCCTCGCCCCCGCCATCAAACAGGATTTTCAAGGTCTTCCAGCGTGCATCCGGTGCAAGGGTGGCAAGGAATCGACGCAGCACGAGCTCGTAGATCCTGAAAATATCATCGCCCAGCAGCTCGCGGGTTGCAGCACCGGTCGGGTGGATGGGCGGGTGGTCGGTAGAGGATTTTTTACCCCTGGTCGGGACAGGCCGGCGGTTCGCCATAACCCACTCCACGTCTTTTTTAAACGGGGAGTTCCGGATAGTGTTTAAGATCCCCTCAATATCCAGCGAAGGGGGATAGACTGTGTTGTCCGTTCTCGGGTACGAGATGAAACCGTTCATGTACAGGTCTTCTGCAATCCGCATCGCATTCGCTGCCGAGAACCCGAGCCGGGCTGCAGCTACGATATAGGTGGTAGTATCAAAGGGTGAGGGGGCCCGGTCCTGTTTTTCACCGGATTTGACCTCAGTAACAACCAGGGGGGCTTTTGTGCGGTCGCGCGCAATCTCCGCCGGGGATTTTTCATGGAACCGCCCGTGCGTGTGCCGGGCTTCAATCCGTTCACCGCACTTCTCGGTATCCAGCGAGAGCTGCCAGTATTTTTCCGGGACAAACACCTCGATCTCTTTTTCCCGGTCAACGATCATGCCCAGCGTAGGGGTCTGCACCCTGCCGACCGAGAGGATGTTTGAGCCCCCCCGGCGGGCTGCAAGCGAGATGAAGCGGGTGAGCGCTGCGCCCCACATCAGGTCGATGGACTGCCGGGCCTCCCCGGCTGCTGCAAGAGCAAAATCGAGTTCCGTGGTATGGGAGAAGGCGTGTTGTAACTCCTGCGGGGTGATCGCGGAGAACCGGGCACGGTCTATAACCACGCTGGTGTTCACCGCCCGGATCAGCTCGAATGCCTCTTTCCCGATGAGTTCTCCCTCGGTATCAAAATCCGTGGCGATCGTAACCCGGTCGGCACGTTTTGAGAGTTTCTGGAGGAGAGCAACGATCTTTTTCTCGGTGGGGATCTTGATGGTCCTGGCATCGATCAGGCTTCGCGGTTTAGACTCTTCACTACGCCAGTTCGTATACCCGGGCTCAAAGTCAATCTCGACCACATGGCCCCGCAGCCCGACCGTGGTGATGTCGCCGAAACTATAGGTGGAAACCCCCGCGTCTCTATGCTCGGTGAGCTTCTTTCCTTCGCTCAGGATCTCTGCAATACGGCGTGCCGATATGTTCTTTTCTGCCACAATCAGGTGCATGGTCATCCCGCCTCCCGTTGTTTGAGCGCTTCGGTAAGCAGGCGGTTCAGCTCGCCGGGATCTGCACATCCCCTCGTCTTTTTCATAACCTGGCCCACAAGGAAGTTGATCGCCCCGCTCTTACCATTCCGGTAATCCTCGAGGGCTTTTGGATGTTGTGTTATAACTTCCTCTATTGCCACCGTGAGAGCCCCGGGGTCCCCGCTTGTTTTTGCAAGGTTCAGCCGGTCAACAATCGCGGCGGGGGTTTCGCAGGGCTGTTTATTCAGGCGCTGGTCAAGCATGACCCGCAGCACTTCGATCCCGCTTTTGTCGGTAATAGTGCCCTGCCTTATAAGGGTTAAGAGTTCCATAAAACCGGGAGCATCCACACCATCAATACTCATATTCCGGTAATTCAGCTCGCCGATGAGCGTATCGGCAATCCACGTAGCAGCCAGCGTGGAGAGTCCGACAGGATCTGCTAAAACAACCTTTTCAAAGAAGTTTGCCACCCTGAGTTCGCCGGTCAGGGTCCGGGCATGGTTGAGAGAACACCGGTACTGTGCAATGAAACGCTCCCGCCGGGCATCCGGCAGTTCGGGAAGCACGATCCCTTCCACCCATGACTGCACGTGGAGCGGGCGCAGGTCAGGTTCCGGGAAATACCGGTAATCGTGCTCCTGCTCCTTGGAACGGGAAGACTGGGTGACTCCCCGCGCCTCAAGATAATGACGGGTCTCCCGGTCAACCTTCTGCCCGCGGCGGAGCAGGCTCTTCTGGCGGGTAATCTCGAACAGGAGGGCTTTTTCCACTCCTTTGTAGGATGAGATATTCTTGACTTCCACGCGTTCACTGCCCTTAATGGAGATATTGGCGTCGACCCGCAAAGATCCTTCCTTTTCGGAGTCAAAGACGCTGAGATATTCCAGGGTAGCCCGGAGCTTGTTTAAGAATTTTCGTGCCTCTTTGGGAGAACGCATATCCGGCTCGCTCACAATCTCGATGAGCGGGATGCCGGCCCGGTTGTAATCGACCAGCGAGTACTTGCCCCGTTCGGCGCTGCCCCTGTGCACGAGCCGCCCGGGGTCCTCCTCGACATGGATACGGGTGATCCGGATCCGTTTCTCTCCTCCCTCGTCCCCCTCGATCTCCAGGTAGCCCCCCTCTGCAAGCGGTTTGTCGTACTGGGTGATCTGGTAGGCCTTGTCAAGGTCAGGATAGAAGTAGTTCTTCCGCGAAAACTCCGATTCGGGAAGCACGGAACAGTTCAGCGCCTTTGCCACCCGTAGTGCATATTCTATCGAACGTTTGTTGAGCACCGGCATGGCACCGGGCAGCCCGAGACAGACCGGGCAGACGTGCGTGTTGGGGCCGTCACTGCGGTAATCAGTGGAGCAGCCGCAGAAGAGTTTGCTCCTGGTATCGAGCTGGCAGTGCACTTCAAGCCCGACAATGACCTGTCCTTCGGTCATGTCAGGTCACCGCCTGTTCGTAGGCATACGCCACATCGATCACGCGTTCATCTTCCCATGGGCTGCCCATAATCTGGAGCCCCACGGGCATTCCTTCCGCAGTACCGCAGGGAACGGAGATGGCAGGGATGCCGGCCAGGTTGACCGGGACGGTGAGGATATCGGTCAGGTACATGGAGAGCGGCTCGCTCTTCTCACCCAGCGTAAACGCGATCGTGGGCATCGTGGGCCCGGCGATCACATCGACTTTGGAAAAGATGCGGGTAAAATCCTTCTTCACGTTCTCGCGGGCGATCTGTGCCTTGGCATAATACCTGCCGTAATAGCCCGAGGAGAGGGCATAGGTCCCGAGCATGATGCGGCGACGCACTTCCGGGCCGAACCCGGCCCGGCGTACATCCCGGAACGATTCATGCCATGATCTCTTTGTGTCAGCCCCGGGACCGTAGCGCACCCCGTCGAACCGTGCAAGGTTCGAGCTCGCCTCGCTTGTGCAGGTGACGTAATAGGCGGCAAGGGCGTACTCCATGGAAGGGATGCTGCAGGAAACCGTAGTCGCCCCGAGTTCTTCGAGCCGCCCGATTGCCTTGTTTACCACGGCAGCGACCTGTGGATCGACACCGGGACCGAAATATTCCTGCGGGATGCCGATCTTCAACCCTTTGATATCCCCCTTTGGCGTGTGGGTGTAGGGTCTGTCGTGGGAGGTCGAGTCGCGGCGATCATGGCCGGCAATAACCCCCATGAGGGTCGAGACATCGCTTACGGTCCGCCCCATGGGTCCTATCTGTTCAAGGGAGTTTGCATATGCGATCAGCCCGTAGCGCGAGACCCTGCCATACGTGGGTTTTAAGCCCACGATACCACAGAATGCAGCAGGACAGCGGATGGATCCGCCGGTATCAGTACCGAGCGCCATCCGCACCATACCGGCAGCGATTGCAGCAGCACTGCCACCGGATGAACCACCTGGTACACGGGCGGTATCATGAGGGTTCAGCGTCGGGCCGAATGCGGAATTCTCGGTAGTGGTCCCCATCCCGAACTCGTCCATGTTCGTCTTTCCGACAATCGCCGCTCCTGATTGCCTCAGCAGGCCGACAACATGCGCATCGTACGGGGGGACATACCCTTTGAGAATTTTTGACGCGCAGGTGGTCTCGATGCCCCGGGTGGAGATATTATCTTTCACGGCTACGGCAATACCACAGAGTTTTCCCTGGCCGTGCGGTGCTTTTGTGCAGGTCGTAAGGAAGGCATTATAGCGGTCATCCGGCTCAAAGGTGATCCCGTGCCCCGCCACTACATCACCCGCGGCGCTTTGATAAATCCGTCTTCCTGTGCCGCTGCATTCCGCAGCACCTCCTCCTGCGGGAGGGAGGGGTCAGTCTCGTCTTCCCGCATCACATTGTACAGGTCACGGGTGGGTGCAGTATCTCCCGAGACCCGGTCCAGCACGTCAAAATACTCAAGGATTGCATTGAACTGGTGAGTAAAGGCAGCCAGTTCCTCCGGATTGATGCCGACGTCGGCAAGTTCTGCGATATGATTAACTTCCTGTTCAGTGGCCATGTTCCACCCTGCTGATGTGGTCTATGTAATCTTGCAGGGACACTTTATAACCATTTTTTCGGGCAAGCTTCTGCAGCTCCTTCCAGACCCCGCTCCCGTATTGCATCGCTTTCTTCTCGTACCAGGCGAATTCTGCGGGAATATGGCGTTCTGCAACCTTCCTGAGCGGGATCTTCCGGCGCCCCCCCTGCACCTTCTCCTGAGCCGGGATCGCGCGTGCAGCGCGCACCACCCGCACATCCATATAGGGCATGGAAAGATACGTGCCATGGAGCGCTGCTACTGACTGGTCGCGGTCGGCCTGCTGTTCGAGCCCGAGAAGATCCCGCTCGAGGTCCTCAGCGAGTGTTGGTGTTTCGAGATACCGGGAGTACCCGCCGAAGAGTTCATCTGCACCCTGTCCGGTGAGGATGCGCCGGTACCCCTGCTCTCCTGCAAAGCGGGCAATAAAGAACTGGGTCAGCGCGATGCCCGTATTGACCGGATCCTTAATCGGGATTGCCCCGATGACTGCGGGAAGTGCAGCCGCGATCTCCCGGGGGGTTATCGTGACACAGGTGCAGGAAAGGCTGAGGGTATCTGCTGCATGACGTGCCTGCTTAAGGTCATGGGAGTCTGAAAGCCCAACAGCCACGCACTCGCGGCGGGCCAGCTGGGCGACGAGGGTCGAGTCCACACCCCCGGAGAGTGCAGTCACTCCCTGGTCGCTGCGCAGGTTTACGGCGGTGACAATCGCCTCTTCCAGCGGCAGATCCGGAACCGCGGGATTGATACTTCCTTTGACCACGCCATCGCAGATGAGCGTACCTTTCGGGCAGTTGCCCGGCATGATCCCGAAATGGTCCCGGGCCCGGCACCCGCTCCCGGCAAGGAAGAATTCGCCGCCGAACCTGAGGACATCGTCAGGATGGTCTTTCAGCATTGCCTCAATATCCCGGGGGGAGAGTCGTTGTCCGTCGACTTCCACCCACCCGGACAGTTTTACCGTACTCATCTGCAACTCATCATTCTTTGATTGTCCACATTCTATACCCCGGTGAGGTAATTGAACGTTTCTTTTTAAGGGAATACAAACACGTATTGGATCAGGTACTGGTGAAAATACGTATACCTCAACTTGTCGGAACTCGTCAAAAAAGCTAAAAAGCTTCACACTCACCCGAGAGGTTTTACCCCTGCTCGCGTAAGGCCTCACCTACAAAAATGCGTGACTCCCGGACAGGAAAAGGGGTCAATCCCGATCCTCACGCAGGGGCGGTACACGGGGACAGGTAGTGTTCCTTGCCTGATATCCTGACTAAAAAGTGAAAAAAGATACCATCTTTTTTTTAGTTGTACGGTTAATAATTCAGAGCGTCAGGATCACGTGAACCCGGCCAATGCCGCCGGACTTATGAGATCAGACTGCAATCTGAGTATACATTACCTGTGCGAGGGTAGGAAAGCCCGGCCAACTCCGATGGACTTAAGATCCATTCCTGCAGAGGTTCATGCGTTCGAATCGCATCCCTCGCATTGTTGTTTTTAAGATAAAGAGAAATTTTTTTTCACCTTTACTTCTCATCTGTTGGAGCTACTATCTCAACCTCCATACCTCAGACAATGAATCCTATGCAAAAATACCCTGCCGTTACCTTATCTGGATTCGGTCTACTGCCATTAGTTAAATGAAAAAGGAAATTCTTATGATCTGTTTATAACATGTAATCAATTGTTTTTTTTTATTTTATGTTAGATATTTTTATGAAGACGCAATGCACCAGCGCCTTGCATTTCATTATAGTATCTGAAGTATATTTTCCAAATGTCATCTTTTGACAGCAGTGATAACTGTTTGTCTTTAGAGGAGGTTTGATTATTGATGAAAAAAATTTATTTATCATTTCTTGTGCTGCTAACGATTGTGGCAAGTGTAAGTGCTTTACCTGGCTACGGTGTCGTCAAATCCAGTGATCTGTCCTATAGTGGTACCGGATGGGGCGGCTGGTCTGTCCCGGCAGGCAAGGTTGTGACTGGCGGTGGATTCGCGCTCCCGGGTCCGGCCTTAGCATCAGCACCGGCAACGCCCGGATCAGTCTGGCCTCATTACACATACGGTGCCAATGAGTATGGCTGGGTCGTGCAAAACGGCGGGATCGCTGGTAATGGTAATGTCTATGGTGTCTACGCTACCATGCCGGCTGGCTACCAGATCATCACTAAACAGTGGAACTTTGGTGATGGCGGATATGCCGGCTGGTCTTGCCCGACTGGCACGGTCGTGCTCGGAGGTGGATACGAAGCCACTGACTCGGTTGCCGTCTCTGCGCCAGGAACGCCCGGATCAGTCTGGCCCCACCACACATTCCTTGCCGGTGAATATGGCTGGGTTGTCCGAGACGCCCCAAACGGAGCGCCTAATACTATCAAGCTCTCTGTCATCTGCGCTAACCCGCCGGCTGGCTACGGAGTTGTCACACACAGTCTGGGCTATAGTGGTACCGGATGGGGCGGCTGGTCTGTCCCGGCAGGCACGGTTGTGACTGGCGGTGGATTCGCGCTCCCGGGTCCGGCCGCAGCATCAGCACCGGCAACGCCCGGGTCAGTCTGGCCTCATTACACCTATGGTGCGAATGAATATGGCTGGGTCGTGCAAAACGGCGGGGTCGCTGGTGATGGTAATGTCTACGCTATATACGCTGAT
>Ga0209048_10006440_pt1 | contig 10981 bp, 9 predicted proteins | sample FrelakmetCRP12CR_FD_187146 | JGI IMG/M metagenome (GOLD analysis project Ga0209048, IMG submission 187146) | Freshwater lake sediment microbial communities from the University of Notre Dame, USA, for methane emissions studies - CRP12 CR (SPAdes)... | ecosystem: Environmental > Aquatic >... | reverse complement strand
CTGGAGGATCGCCGTTCGACTCTGCCGGTTCGGGCATTGCTAGATTTTAAGACGGTAGGATTGGACGTTCGTGACGGCCATCACCTGTTCGAAGAGGTGTCTGGGCGTCTCTCGATCGATTCACTTCGTCCGAGTGCCTTGATTTTTTCGACGGGGTTTCGCCGCCGACTGACGTCGCTGGTGAGCAAGAGACTCTTGGATGTGGTAGTGTCTGCGGTTGGGCTGGTGTTGTTGATCCCTCTCTTTGTCCTCATTGCTGCGCTCATTCGAGTGGATTCATCGGGGCCGGTATTTTACCGCCAGGTCCGTGTTGGGCTACGTGGTCGGCCCTATATGATCTGGAAGTTTCGCTCGATGCGGCACGATGCAGAGAAGTCAGGGCCTCGATGGGCTCAAGCCAACGACCCCCGCATTTCCCGCCTTGGATGGTGGTTGCGCAAGACTCGTCTCGATGAGATTCCACAGTTGGTGAATGTGCTCAGGGGGGATATGAGTCTTGTCGGGCCGCGTCCGGAGCGACCGGTATTTGTGCAGGATTTGCGGAAGGTTATTCCCTATTATGATATCCGCCATACGGTCAGACCCGGAGTGACAGGCTGGGCTCAAGTAAAGTTTCGGTATGGGGCCTCGCTGGAAGATTCTCACACGAAACTGCAATATGATTTGTACTATGTGAAGAATTTTTCACTCTTCCTCGATCTGAAAATTCTGACGCACACGATTCGAGTTGTGATGCTCGGGGAAGGCGCACATTGATCCGTTCGGGTGAGATAGCTCAGGGGAGGCTGAGGCATGCTCTGTCGTTTGATGTCGAGGAACATTTTCAGGTTGCGGCATTCTGGTCGGCTGCGAGAAGACGTGAGTGGGACCAGCTGGGGAGCCGGGTCGAGGGCAATACCAGGAAAATTACCGATCTGTTGTCGGAGCATTCGACCAAGGCTACATTTTTTGTTCTCGGCTGGGTCGCAGAACGGCATCCGGATTTAGTGAAAGACCTGGCGCAACAAGGTCATGAGATTGCGTCGCATGGTTATGGTCACGAACTCGTGCACACACAGACTCCCTCTCAATTTCGGGAGGACGTGAGGCGCTCAAAACAGATTTTGGAAGATCTGATTGGCAGGTCGGTTGTGGGATACCGTGCACCGAGTTTCTCAATTACGTCTCGAACAAAATGGGCCATTTTCGTGCTAATTGAGGAAGGGTATCGATACGATTCCAGTATCTATAACCGATTCCAAACCACAGAGAGGAGCAGCGTGACCAGGGCTGGAACCTATCAGCTCGAGACCGAGGCCGGGACCATTTGGGAGGTGTCTCCATCAACAATGAACACCTGTGGGCTTCAGCTGCCTGTCGCGGGGGGTGGGTATTTTCGCCTCTTCCCTTATGCAGCTTCGAAAATGTTTCTGAAGAATCTTGAGCAGCAGGGAGCCCAGCTTGTCATATATCTCCACCCATGGGAACTTGACCCCGATCAGCCACGCATGGACGGGCCAATGCTCTCAAAGGTTCGTCACTATCTGAATCTCGGTAAAACGGAACAGCGCCTAAGGTGGCTACTAAAAGATTTTTCCTTTGCACCCATCAATGAAGTCATTCGTCCTATTCGGGATATCATTGAAGGACAGGGAGAGTGTGCTCACGCAGTCGAGTAAGGAGAAGGCCGTCGTTCTTGCCGGCCCTAGGATTGTGGAAACGAACAATCATCGAAAAGTGGTAGAGGGAATATGAACTCCTGGTACGCCGTGAATACCAAAACGCGATGCGAAGCCATTGCATGCGCCAGCCTTGTTCGCCATGGCGTGGAAGTCTTTCTTCCGAAGCTGAGAGAACGGAAAGTGCTTCGCGGAAAGTGTAGCCCAACGACATCGCCCTTGTTTCCAAGGTACCTCTTTGCGAAGTTCGACGTGTCGAGCCAGTTACGAGCGGTGACCTATGCCCGAGGGGTCAAGAGTATCGTAACATTCGGCAGCGGCCCCTCCATGGTTGATGAGTCGATCATTCAAGGTATTCGGAATCAGCTCACAAATGGAGTCATTGAACTCTCTGAGGACCAATTTTCACGTGGGCAGGTGGTACGAATACAGGATGGGCCATTGTGTGGGTTGGAAGCAGTCTTCGAAAAGAAATTAGGTGGGACCAGCAGGGCAGTGTTGCTTCTGAAGGCCATTTCCTTTCAGGCGCGAGTGATTCTTGAGTCTCGGCACGTCGCAAATATGTAAGATGCTTGGTGACGTACCCTTGACCTGTTAGAGTATTTTCAAGATTAGCAAGTTCCCGACCATATGCGTCGTAATACCCACTGGTGGTGTTAGTCGTGCGGGAACCTGTTGATTATACGAGATGAGTATCGGCGTTTGGCGCCGAAATGGCGGTAGCGTGCCTTCCCCGCACTCGCTACCAAGTCTCATAAAGATGTCTAAATCCGACAACTCTCTTGGCCCTTCCTGGCCTCAATAAAAATGTACATGGAAATTGCGTTTTGGGTTTGCCTGGGTTTGGTGATCTATATCTATGTCGGATATTTTGCTGGCGTGGTTTTGTTGGCCCCAATTCTGAATCGCCATGTCAGCAAGGCCGACATCGAGCCTAGCATTACGGTCGTCATCTCCGCATTTAATGAAGAGCGAGAGATCGAGTGCACAGTGGTCAACAAACTATCGCAGGACTACCCCTCTGACCGCCTGAAAGTGATTGTAGTGTCGGACGGATCGACTGATCGGACCGATGAGATCGTTCGAAGTCTTGTTGACCATAGTGAGGGGAGACTCAAACTTTTCCGCCAGGAACCTCGTCAGGGGAAGACACAGGCACTTAATATGGCGCTACGCCACACGTCCGCAGAAATTGTAGTATTTGCCGACGCTAATTCGATCTATGCCCCAGGAGCCATTCGTTCGCTGGCCCGCAACTTTGCGGATCCATCCATAGGGTATGTGACTGGGCAAATGGCATACTCCAATCTGGCAGACTCTGGTGTCGGTGCGGGGTCTGGCTCATACATGTCGTACGAAAACGAGCTGCGCAAATGGGAAACCAGATTGGGATCGATTGTTGGCGTGGATGGAGGAATTGATGCGATTCGGCGGACACTCTACGTACCAATGCGCACAGATCAGCTTCCCGACTTTGTCCTGCCGCTCAGTGTAATCGAGCAGGGAAGCCGCGTCGTCTATGAGTCCAACGCCGTGGTTTACGAGTCGTCTCTTTCAGATGCGGTTAGTGAATTTCGGATGCGCGTACGTGTCTCCCTTCGAGCAATTTGGGCACTGTATGACAAGAGGCATCTACTCAATCCGTTTCGGTATCCCTTGTTTGCCTGGCAATTGTTGTCCCACAAGGTATTGAGATATGGCGCATTTATCCCTCTCACGGGACTTTTATTATTCAACATCTTGGCCGTGGGCCAGGATGCATTCTATGCTTGGTCTTTGATAGTTCAAGTTGTGGCTTATGCCGTTGCGATGATAGGGCACTTTCTGCGGCAATCGTCTGGGATAGCGTCAAAGCTGCTTGCGCCGTACTACTTCGTTATCTTGAACGCGGCTTGTGTACTGGCGTTCTGGAAGTTTTTGACCGGGCAGAAAATGGTCCTTTGGAAGCCCAGGGTGGGAGGGTAAGCATTGTGGTGCTAATGATCAGATTCTTGTCGGACTATCATGAAAGAACACGAACCGGCACTGAAGCACTTCCGACGTCATACCGAAATATCTGGCTAGTGCTGGCTGACGTGGCCGATGCGCTTGACTTGGCATTCTAAGATCTTAGGTCAGGGATCAATTGGCAGTCTGGGAGCAACATCACGAACTGAATCACAGTGTAATCGTGGACTGAACGATTCGGCCACCTGAAAACGCCCTGTCATTGGTGGTTGGTAATTGCGGATCGGAAGGGGTGAATGCCCGTCTTGTTCAGGTGCCGGCGTCAACCGCTATGCTCATGCAGCAGACCTCAATAACTACTGATTTCTTGGTGGTTGGCGGTGGTGTCATCGGGATTAATATTGCCCGGGGCTTGAAGAAGCGCTATCCAACATCCAAGGTGACACTGATTGAGAAGGAAGCTTCTTGTGGAATGCATGCAAGCGGCCGCAACAGCGGAGTCCTTCACGCGGGTTTCTATTATTCACCGGACAGCCTAAAAGCGAAGTTCACTCGGGAGGGCAACGCTCAGTTGACAGCGTACTGTGAGGAGAAACGGATCTCCCTAAATCGTTGTGGGAAATTGGTAGTCGCAAAGAATTCTACTGATTTGCCTGCATTGGATGAACTGCTGAAGCGGGGAAAGGCGAATGGCATCGAAATAGAGGAATTGGGCGAGCAAGATGCTAAAAGGATCGAGCCCCGTGCAAAAACGTATCAGCGAGCCTTGTTTTCTCCAACCACGTCAACGGTTAATCCGAATGCGGTCCTCCAAGCGATGGTGGCTGATGCCATAGCGGATGGTGTTCAGGTTAAGAGTGGGGTTGCTTTTGTTCGCAAGACAGGTCGCACAGTTCAAACTACGGAATGTCAATATGAAGCTGGCTACGTGGTCAACGCAGCGGGATTGTACGCGGATCAGATAGCCAGGCAGTTCGGATTCTCAGAGCGGTACCGTATTTTGCCTTTCAAGGGTCTCTATCTCTATTCGGATGAACCCCCTGGTGCACTGAGGACGAACATTTATCCGGTGCCTGATCTTCGAAATCCATTTCTGGGAGTACACTTCACAGTGACGAATGAAGGGAAAGCAAAGATTGGCCCAACGGCAATTCCGGCCCTGTGGCGCGAACAATACGGAGGAGTATCGAGATTCTCTCTTGCGGAATTTATCGAGATTGCCGGGAGGGGACTAAGCTTGCTGGGGAACGCTGGTTTCGAATTTAGACGGTTAGCGTTCGAGGAAGTCAAGAAATACTCACGGGGGCGGATGGTTAGGTTGGCAGGCGAACTTGTTGAGGGAGTGCGGTTGGAGCAATATACAAAGTGGGGGAAACCCGGAATCCGAGCGCAATTACTCGATATTCGCAAGCGGCGGTTGGAAATGGACTTCGTGTTGGAGGGGGATGATCACTCGATGCACATACTGAATGCCGTCTCGCCGGCCTTCACCTGTTCGCTCCCGTTTTCCCAGTATGTGTGTGACCGGATTCAACAGGCCGTCCACTGAAAGGAAGGAAAGCATGAAGATTCTTATCGTGGGGAATATGGGGTACGTCGGCCCGGTGCTGACACGACATCTTCGTCGAGCCTATCCCCATGCAGAGCTTATCGGGTTTGATGCAGGGTTGTTTGCCCACTGCCTGATTGGTTCCGCGCCTCTTCCAGAAATCTATCTGAATCGTCAAATCTTCGGAGACGTTCGCCATATAGACAAGACTCTGTTCGAGGGGGTTGATGCGGTTGTCAATCTGGCGGCAATCTCCAATGACCCAATGGGCAATCGATTTGAGGACGCAACACTTGCGATCAACTATAAAGCCGCTGTGGAATTTGCCGTAACGGCTAAGCAGGCCGGTGTTCGAGCTTATGTGTTTGCCTCGAGTTGTAGTGTTTATGGCAGCGCCGAAGAAGGGGCAAAGCAAGAATCGTCGAAGCTGGATCCGTTAACAGCGTACGCTCGGTCGAAAGTGATGGCTGAGAAAGAACTGATTCCAATCGCAGATGAGCGATTTACTGTCACCTGCCTCAGGTTTGCAACGGCGTGCGGAATGAGCGATCGTCTGAGGCTTGACCTAGTCCTGAATGATTTTGTTGCCGGGGCGCTTTCGCAGAAGAAGATCGTGGTTATGAGCGACGGCACCCCTTGGCGTCCCTTGATCAATGTCAAGGACATGGCTCGGGCGATCGATTGGGCCATCGGTCGGTCCACGGAGAATGCCGGGGTTGGGCTCATTGTCAACGTGGGAAGCAACGAATGGAACTGCCAGGTAAAGGATCTGGCCAATGCCGTTGCTCAAGCTATTCCCGGCGTCGAAGTGTCCATCAACACGAATGCACCGCCGGACAAGCGTTCCTATCGTGTAAGTTATGACTTATTTAAACAGCTTGCCCCGAAATTTCAGCCGTTGGCTGACCTCAAATCAACGATCCTTGAATTGAAGGAGGGCCTTGAACGAGTGAATTTCAGTGACAAGGTCTATCGTGAATCTCAGTATATGCGCCTCAACGTGATTACCAAGTTTCGCGACGCGGGATTGCTTACTGATAAGCTTGAATGGCCATGGTCAATGAACAAAGTCGATGTGGTTCGCTGACATCGCGATCGACAATAAAGCGGCAGGAATAGTGGGCCCTTGCCAATTGAAGAGAAGGGATCGGTAACATGGAAGCCAAGAGTTGTTTGTTCTGTAGCGCGCCGTTACGAAGAACCTTTGTGGACCTTGGGATGCATCCCCTTTGCGAGAGCTACGTCAGCGAAGACAAGCTCAATCAGATGGAACCTTTCTATCCACTGCACGTGTTTGTCTGTGAGCAGTGCTTTCTGGTTCAACTGCATGAGTATGTCAGCCCTGCCGAGATCTTTACCGAATACGCATACTTTTCTTCGTATGCCGACAGTTGGGTTCAACATGCCAAACGGTATACGGAGATGATCGTCGAACGGCTCAAGCTGACGGAAAAGAGTTTTGTCGTCGAACTCGCTAGTAACGACGGCTACTTGTTGCAGCATTTTGTAACCAAGGGGATTCCGGTTTTAGGAATTGAACCGGCGGCCAATGTCGCCGAGGTGGCGAAGAAAAAGAATGTTCCCACGCTGGTCAAGTTCTTTGGCAGGCAGACAGCACGCGAACTGGTTGCCGAGCGCGGGAAGGCGGATCTCGTGCTAGGGAACAATGTCCTAGCGCAAGTTCCCGACATCAACGACTTTGTGGAGGGGATTAAGGTGCTGCTTGCGCCACACGGAGTTGTCACGATTGAGTTCCCGCACCTGATGAAGCTGATGGAGGAAAACCAATTTGATACCATTTATCACGAACATTTCTTCTATTTTTCATTGATGAGTGCCGAGCAAATCTTTGCAGCACACGGGTTGATTTTATTCGATGTGGAAGAACTCCCAACGCACGGGGGATCGCTCCGTATTTATGGTCATCATGCAGAGGATAAGACCCATAGCCTGACGGAACGATACCGCGAGCTTGTGCAGAGAGAAAAAGCTGCGGGCATTGAACGCATCGACACTTACGCCACATTTGCAGAGAAGGTAAAAGAGACAAAGCGAAAGCTGCTCGAATTCCTGATTGAAGCCAAGCGGAAGGGAAAAACAATCGCAGGGTATGGGGCGCCGGGGAAAGGCAATACGTTGCTGAACTATTGCGGCGTGCGCGGCGATTTTATCGACTACACAGTTGATCGCAATACGTATAAGCAAGGCAAGTATCTCCCCGGTACGCACATCCCGATTTTTCCGCCTGAAAAGATCAGAGAAACAAAGCCGGACTACGTGTTGATCTTGCCATGGAATTTTAAGGACGAAATCATGGATCAGGTCGGCTATATTCGTGAGTGGGGAGGACAGTTTATCGTTCCGATTCCAGAAGTACGTGCCTATTCCTGAGCATGAGTTTCAGTCATGATTTTTTTGGAAACTGCTCTCCCAGGAGCATACGTAATCGAGGTTGAGAAGCATGAAGATGCACGAGGCTTTTTCGCACGATCGTGGTGCGCTCGGGAGTTTGCCGCCAAGGGGCTCGATAACGTTCTCGTCCAGTGCAATGTGTCCTCCAATAAGCGGAAAGGGACGTTACGAGGGCTTCACTACCAGATCCCTCCGCACGCCGAGGTCAAGCTGGTTCGATGTACGAAGGGGTCTCTCTTTGATGTGATCGTGGATCTCCGGAAAGATTCACCCACATTCTTAAAGTGGGTTGGGTTCGAGCTCACCGCGATGAATCATAGAATGCTCTACATTCCAAAACTTTTCGCCCACGGGTTTCAGACACTTGAAGACGACACGGAGATCTTTTATCAGATGTCAGAACTCTACGAGCCGGCTGCGTCCAAGGGCTTACGATGGAATGACCCAAGATTGGGCATCAACTGGCCAGAGGCAGATAGAACTATCTCGCAAAAGGACCAGGACTACCCCGATTTTGATATCAGCATTGTTGGCTTGTAAATCTCTGTCGTCAGCCTGGATATGGCACTCCAAATGAATAGCATAGCTCGTCTTAACGCAGAGGATTTCCATAAGATAGGCGAGGATATGTATCGCATGATTGTGGAGTTGTACCCAATCTGCCGGAGCATCACGGGGAATGGATTTCGCCAGACCATGCGGCGCATTCAAGAGAGTATTCCGATCTCGATTCAAGAGATACCGAGTGGCACGGACGTGTTCGATTGGACGATTCCGAAAGAATGGAACATCCAGGATGCGTATGTGAAGGGACCCAGTGGAAAGAAGGTCATCGACTTTCAACAACACAATCTTCATATCATGCAATATAGTGTGCCGGTCCGTCTCAAAATGCCCCTTCAAGAACTAAAGCATCATCTGTACTCGTTGCCGGACCATCCGGAATGGATTCCCTATCGTACCTCCTATTACAAAGAGAATTGGGGATTTTGCCTCAGTCAGAAACAACTAGATAGTCTGGAAGAAGGAGAATACGAGGTTGTTATTGATGCAAGTCTTGAGGATGGTCACCTGACGTACGGAGAGTATCGAATTCAGGGAGAAAGCGATGAGGAAGTGCTGTTATCCTGCCATTGCTGTCATCCCTCTCTCTGCAATGACAATCTTTCCGGTATCGCGCTGACATCTCGTCTGGCCGAGATACTGAGAGGCCTATCGTTGAGGTACTCGTATCGTTTCCTTTTCATCCCCGGGGCAATTGGATCGATCACTTGGCTCTCGAAGAATGAAGAGGTGGCTTCACGGATCAAGCATGGCTTGGTTGTGACGGGCGTTGGCGATTTGGGGATATTTCATTATAAAAAGAGCCGTCGGGGAGATGCAGAGATCGATCGGGTGGTCCAATATGTGCTGAAGCATTCTGGGAAGTCGTATCACGTGAGGGATTTCTCGCCATATGGGTATGATGAACGACAATACTGCTCGCCCGGATTCAATCTGCCGGTCGGGTCACTCACAAAATCGCAGCACGGCTCGTACCCGCAGTACCATACATCAGCAGATAATCTGGAGTTCGTGTCGGCAGAGGCGTTGGCAGAATCATTCAGGGTCTATCTCGAAGTTATTCATACGCTTGAGGGCAACAGGTACTACATCAATCTCAACCCAAAGTGTGAAGTGAGGTTAGGTAAGAGGGGCCTTTATAGGACAGTAGGAGGAGAGCTCGATCAACCGTTGAATGAGCTCGCGACTCTATGGGTTCTTAACTTGTCTGATGGAGGGTACTCACTTCTGGACATTGCCGAGAAGGCAAATATTCCATTTCGCGTTATCCATGAAGTAACCGAGAAGCTTCTCAGCCACGGGTTATTGATGGAACAAAACCGATAACCGAGTCGATCAGTTAGGAAGAAAATATAGTCCGGTTGGTTCTCGGCTGAGTCCGGTTTTCTGAAGGGCACTCTCTGTGGGATCGCTAGCAAACCAAATGGCAATAGTATCAGGGGCTAGCAGCGGGATTGGCCGAGCCATCGCTCTTGAACTTGCCAGGGAAGGGGCATCGCTGTGTCTTCTAGGTCGAGATGAGGAGCGACTGCTGGGAACGGCTCGGACAGCAACAAATAGTTCCCCTAAGGTGACCGTGTATCAGGTGGATTTTTCTTCCGAACAAGATCTTTCTTGTTTGATTCAGCGGCTTGAACAAGAGTTAGAGTACGTCGATGTTTTAGTGCACGCTGCTGGTGATATTGTGCTTGGCGATATGAATTCTTTGACGATCGATGATTTGGACCGGCAGTATAAGATTAACCTTCGAGCGCCCTATCTACTGACACAGAAACTTCTGCCTCGAGTAAGAGCTCGCCGAGGGCAAGTGGTCTTCATTAATTCGAGTATGGGAGTACATGCGAGAGCAAACGTCGGCCAATATGCTGCCACCAAGCATGCGTTGAAGGCTGTGGCAGACAGCTTGCGTGACGAAGTTAATCCCGACGGAGTACGTGTCCTGAGCATCTTTGCAGGTCGAACCGCTTCTGCTATGCAAGAGACTATTCACCGTCTTGAAAACAAAGCCTATAATGCTCAACTTCTTCTTCAGCCAGAGGATATCGCTAGCGTTGTAATCCATCTATTAACACTCCCTCGAACAGCTGAAGTCACCGATATTCATATTCGCCCATTGGTAAAGTCGGGATAGATCTCCATTGATGGAGAAAGGAGCCTCAGCATGAAGGTTGTCTTATTCTGTGGCGGTATGGGAATGAGGTTGAAAGAGTATTCCGATTCCATCCCAAAGCCGATGGTCAACATTGGATACCGTCCGATCCTCTGGCATCTGATGAAATATTATGCGCACTTTGGCCACAAGGAATTCATACTGTGCTTGGGATACAAAGGAGATGCCATAAAGAACTATTTCCGGAACTATGATGAGTGCCTTTCAAATGATTTTACAATGGCCCGAGGGGGACGGGAGGTTCGCCTTGAGAATACGGACATTGAAGACTGGACGATTACATTTGCTGAAACGGGACCTCAGTCAAACATTGGTCAAAGACTCAAGGCCGTAGAGTCATACGTAAAGGACGAAGAGATGTTCCTTGCGAATTATACCGATGGCCTAACCGACTTTAACTTGCCAACCCTCACAGAGGATTTTTTAAGAGCAAAGGCGATCGGAAGTTTCCTGAGCGTCCGCCCGATACAGAGTTTTCATGTGGTCAGGGTGGAGGACAACGGTCGCGTTGCCGATATCAAGGACCTGAATAAATCGGAACTTTGGATCAACGGGGGGTTCATGATCTTTCGAAAGGAAATCTTTGATTACATAAAGCCAGGTGAGGAGTTGGTCCATGAACCCTTCCAGCGCTTGATTAAGGCAAATAAGTTGATGAGTTACCGATATGAAGGCTTTTGG
>Ga0209048_10006439_pt1 | contig 10981 bp, 11 predicted proteins | sample FrelakmetCRP12CR_FD_187146 | JGI IMG/M metagenome (GOLD analysis project Ga0209048, IMG submission 187146) | Freshwater lake sediment microbial communities from the University of Notre Dame, USA, for methane emissions studies - CRP12 CR (SPAdes)... | ecosystem: Environmental > Aquatic >... | reverse complement strand
TGGTCGGGGTGACAGGATTTGAACCTGCGACTCCTGCCTCCCGAAGGCAGTGCTCTACCAGGCTGAGCTACACCCCGTTGCGATCTTTCAATAGGTTCGGTTTACCGAAAACCCGGCCAGACCGATAAGCGCTTGTTTGTAAGGCGAAGCGGGCAGAAGATCCAAAGCTTCGAGTGCCAGCGCCGCTTCCCGCTTGGCAAGAGTGGCAGTATAAGCAAGTGCACCGGTGGATTCAATGGTCTTGGTGACGATCTCGATGCTTTCCCGTCCGCCTCGCGCGATGACTTCCCGGATAACCGCCACCTCTTCGGCGTTGCCATGACGGATGGCGTAGATCAGCGGCAACGTCGGTTTGCCTTCGGCCAGGTCGTCGCCGATATTCTTGCCCAGTTCCTCGCTGGAGGCGCTGTAATCCAGCATATCGTCGATCAGTTGGAAGGCTATCCCCAGGCGCCTGCCATAACCGGCCAGCGCCCGCTCCTCCGGTTCCGGCCGGCCGGCGAGCACGGCGCCCAATTGCGCGGCCGCCTCGAACAGTTTGGCGGTCTTGCAATAGATCACATCCATATAGCGTTCTTCCGTGGTGTCGGGATCATGACAGTTCAGCAACTGCATGACTTCCCCCTCGGCGATGGTATTGGTGGTGTCGGCCAGAATTCCCATCACCCGCATGTTGTCGATGCCCACCATCATCTGGAAGGAACGGGAGTAGAGAAAATCACCCACCAGGACGCTGGCCTCGTTACCCCAGATGACATGAGCCGTCTGCCGGCCGCGCCGCAGTTCGGAGTCGTCCACGACATCGTCATGCAGCAGGGTGGCCGTATGGATGAACTCGATGATGGCCGCCGCGTCGATGTGTTTATTACCCCGATAATCGCAGGCGTGCGCCGCCAGCACGACCAGCGCCGGCCGCAGCCGTTTGCCGCCGCTGTTGATAATATAGGCGGCGAGTTGATCGATCAGCACGACATGGGAATACAACTGCTGGCGGATCGTGTGATCCACCGCGCGCATATCCTCCGTGATCAAAGCGCGGATGTCACGAATGTCCATCGATTCCTGAAGTGTTTTCATCATTCTTCTGCATGCTAAAGTCGAACGGGAAGCCTATCATGGTTATTAGACCAGCCTGGAGTCGTACCGTTGGATCGGAAGATCGGGCGACGCCTGGCGAATTACTATAATCCATTTGACCCGATCACGACGAGTGGCTACAATCAACTCCCTTTGATCGGGACCGAAATACTTGGAGTTTCAGCAATGTACGCTGTGATTAAAAGCGGAGGCAAACAATACCGGGTACAGACGGGTCAGACCGTCAAGGTCGAAAAGCTCCCGGTGGCCGAAGGTGCTTCCCTCGATATCGAAGAAGTCCTGCTGTTTGCCGATGGCGAACAGCTTATCGTCGGCGATCCTTATGTCAAGGGTGTAAAGGTGGAAACCACCGTCAAAAGTCAGGGGCGGGCTCCCAAGGTCGGGATCGTCAAGTTCCGGCGGCGCAAGCACTATCGCAAGCAGATGGGGCATCGCCAGTCTTACACGGAACTGCGGATCGACGCTATCAACACCGCCAATATGACGCAATAACAGAGGTTTCAGCATGGCTCATAAAAAAGCAGGCGGCAGCAGTCGCAACGGCCGCGATTCGGAATCCAAGCGCCTGGGCGTCAAACTGTTCGGCGGCCACTTGGCCCGTGCCGGTAATATTCTGGTGCGCCAGCGCGGCACCCGCTTTCATCCCGGCGTCAACGTGGGTTGCGGCAGGGATCATACTCTGTTCGCCAAATCTGACGGCAAAGTGACGTTTGAAACCAAGGGACCTAAAAGCCGTCAATACGTGAGTATTTACCCCGCGTAACCATCCAGCCGGCCTCCGCACCCACAAGCCCCGTCTGCGTGCGGGGCTTGTGCGTTAGAGGCCCAGAGCGATGAAATTTGTCGATGAAATCGTGATCCGCGTGGAAGCGGGCGATGGCGGCAATGGCTGCGTCAGCTTCCGGCGGGAAAAATATATTCCCTTCGGCGGTCCCGACGGCGGCGACGGCGGCGACGGCGGCAGCGTCTATCTGCGCGCCGACGCCGATTTGAATACGCTGGTGGATTACCGCTTTACCCGGCAGTTTCGAGCGGAACGCGGTCAGAACGGCATGGGCGCCAACCGTACCGGTAAGGGCGGCGCCGATCTGATCCTTAAAGTGCCTCTGGGCACGGTGGCGGGCGACGCCGATACCGGGGAAGTGATCGGTGATCTGGTGGCAGCCGGGCAAACTCTGCTGGTCGCCAAGGGCGGCTTCCACGGCCTCGGCAATACCCGCTACAAGAGCAGCACCAACCGGGCGCCACGGCAGTCCAAACCGGGCGGTCCCGGCGAGACCCGCAATCTCCGCCTGGAGTTGCGGCTCATCGCCGATGTCGGCTTGCTGGGGATGCCGAATGCCGGCAAATCCACCCTGATTCGTACCGTCTCCGCCGCCCGTCCCAAGGTGGCCGATTATCCCTTCACGACGCTGTATCCTAACCTGGGCGTGGTCCGGGCCGGACCGCTGCGCAGCTTCGTCATGGCCGATATTCCCGGCTTGATCGAAGGAGCGGCGCAGGGGGCGGGGCTGGGGATTCAATTTCTCCGGCACCTGGAGCGTACCCGCCTGCTGCTGCATCTGGTCGATATCAGTCCTTACAGCGACAGCGGCGACCCGGTCCGGGATGCGCAGGTGATCGTGGCGGAACTGGCGCAGTACGATCCCGCGCTGGCGCAGCGGGAGCGCTGGCTGGTGTTGAACAAGGTGGATCTGATTCCACCTGAACAGCGCGAACAACGGGTGCGCGCCGTGCTGGAGGGGTTGCAATGGCGGGGGCCGGTGTTCCGCATTTCCGCCCTCAGTGGGGAAGGAACCGAGCCGTTGATTTACGCCGTCATGGATCACCTCGAAGCCCGGCCGCCGGTCGCGGCGGAGCGGGATTAACCTTCATCACACTCTCTTACAACCTTCGAATCCGCTAATAACGAATTGCCACGATGTACGAGACAAGCCGGCAGGAACTGGGCAGGACCCAACGCTGGGTGATCAAGATCGGCAGCGCCATGATTACCAACGAGGGGCGCGGTCTGGATCTGGAGATTATCGGCGCCTGGGTGGAGCAGATGGCGGCCCTGCACCAGCAGGGCAGGGAATTACTGCTGGTATCCTCCGGCGCGGTCGCCGAGGGGATGCGGCGCCTGGACTGGCCCAGGCGGCCGGATGCGCTGTATGAATTGCAGGCGGCGGCGGCGGTGGGGCAGATGGGATTGGTGCAGGCTTACGAGTCGCAGTTTCAACGCTATCATATCCGCACCGCCCAGATCCTGTTGACCCATGAGGACGCCGCTTACCGCCGGCGTTATCTGAATATCCGCCGTACCCTGACGGCCCTGTTGCAGTTGCGGGTGGTGCCGGTGATCAACGAGAACGACACCGTGGCCTATGATGAAATCCGCTTCGGCGATAATGACACCCTGGGCGCGCTGGTGGCCAATCTGGTCGAAGCCGATCTCTATATCATCCTGACCGATCAACAGGGAATGTATGACCACGATCCCCGGCAATGCCCGGAAGCCCGGTTGCTTAAGGAGGTGAACGCCGATGATCCGGCGCTGGAAGCTATGGCCGGCGGCGCCGGCAGTACGGTGGGTAAGGGCGGGATGCTGACCAAGGTGCGGGCCGCCAGGCAGGCGGCGCGTTCCGGTGCTTTTACCCTGATCGCCTGCGGCCGGGAGCCGGACGCCTTGCGGCGCATCGCCGCTGGCGAGGAGATCGGCACACTGGTGCGGCCCAGCCAGACCCCGCTGGCAGCCCGGAAGCAATGGCTGGCCGGACTGATGCGGGTACGGGGCCGCTTACAGTTGGATGCCGGCGCGGTGCGGGTATTGCGCAACTCCGGCCGCAGCCTGCTGCCGGTCGGCGTCATCGCCGTGGAGGGACGCTTCGCCCGCGGCGACCTGGTGGCTCTGACCGGGCCGGACGGCGCCGAACTGGGGCGTGGCCTGGTCAATTACACTGCCGCCGAGGCGAGAAAAATCATCGGCAAGCCCAGCGACCAGATCGAGGCCTTGCTGGGCTATGTGGACGAACCGGAACTGGTGCACCGGGATAATCTGGTGGTGTTTTAACCCGGCGCAGTTTATCTGTCGTTCAGGTCTGCATACCGCGAATATGCTGGCTGAGCCGGCTCTTGTGGCGGGCTGCTTTGTTGGGATGAATCAAGCCCTTGCGGGCGGTGTGATCGATCACCGGCACGGCCGCTTTGTAAGCGGCTTCCGCTTGCGCCTTGTCACCGGTGGCGATCGCTTTCACCACCCGCTTGATGTAGGTACGCACCGTCGAACGAATACTGGTGTTGTGCTGGCGGTTTTTTTCCGCCTGCCGGGCGCGCTTTTTCGCTTGCGCAGAATTAGCCAAGGTCTGTGTCCCGTAATCTGGTTGCCGTCAATCCAAGCCCACCCCCAGGCAGGCTGTCATTCAAAAGAATTAATCATTTTGACGATCTGAGAGAAAATGTCAATCCCCAAAAACGCGGTGACAAACTACGAAACCGCCGGCTATGATGGTCACCCCTCAAGGGTCTCCCGCGGCTACTCCCCCCACAGACTACAGCAGAACGACCGATAACTGATGAGCAGAGCGCTTCTCAAATCCACCGGCGTGGTCAGCGCCATGACGTTCATTTCGCGGGTTTTGGGCTTTGTCCGCGATATCGTGATCGCCCGGGCCTTCGGCGCCGGCGCCGGCGCCGATGCTTTCTTCGTCGCCTTCCGCATTCCCAATCTGCTGCGGCGGCTGTTCGCCGAGGGTGGTTTCTCCATGGCCTTCGTGCCGGTGCTGTCGGAATACAAGGTCCAACGCACCCGCGAAGAGATGCAACAGCTTATCAACGATGTCGCTGGCACCCTGGGCATTATCTTGTTCGGGGTAACGGCGCTGGGTATCATCGCCGCACCGCTGCTGATCTGGCTGTTTGCGCCGGGTTTCTTGGCCGATCCGAACAAGTTCGATCTGACCGTGACCATGCTGCGCATCACTTTTCCCTATCTATTATTCATTTCCCTGACGGCATTGGCCGGCGGCATTCTCAACACCTGGGGGCGCTTCGGGGTACCGGCGCTGACGCCGGTGTTTTTGAATCTGTGGATGACCGTGGTGGCGCTGTGGCTTGCGCCTTTTATGGCGCAGCCGGTGGTTGCGCTGGCGTGGGGGGTATTTCTGGCCGGCGTCACCCAACTGCTGTTTCAAATTCCCTTCCTGCGGGATCTGCGGTTGTTGCCCCATCGGCTCCGCTGGGGCTGGCGGACGGACGGCGTGCAGCGCATTCTCCGGCTGATGCTGCCCGCGCTGTTCGGCTCTTCGGTGGCGCAGATCAATCTGCTGATCAATACTATCCTGGCGTCTTTCCTGGTTACCGGCAGCGTCAGTTGGCTGTATTACACCGATCGGCTGGTGGAATTTCCCCTGGGCATGTTCGGGGTGACTCTGAGCGTGGTGATCCTGCCGACGCTGTCACAAAAACACGCCGCCGCCTCGCCGGAAGAGTTTTCCCACATCCTGGATTGGGCTCTGCGCTGGGCGTTGTTGATCGGCTTTCCCGCCAGCGCGGCGCTGATCATCCTGGCGGGTCCGCTACTCTCTACGCTGTTTCAACACGGCGAATTCAACGCCTATGATGTCCGCATGACCAGCCGCAGCCTGATCACCTATTCGCTGGGGTTATTGGCTTTTATGCTGATCAAGGTGCTCAGCCCCGCCTTTTACGCCCGCCAGGACAGCCGCACCCCGGTGCGGATCGGTATTACTTCCATGGTCATGAATATGATCTTCAATGTGATCCTGGTTTTTCCCCTGGCCCATGCCGGCCTGGCGCTGGCCAATTCGCTGTCCGCCTATGGCAATGCCGCCATGCTGTTTCGGCATCTGTATCGGAATAACATTTATCGTCCCTCCCCGGATTGGGGCCGTTTTCTGCTGCAAATCCTGGCGGCCACCGCCATCATGGGCGTATTTCTCTGGTACGGCGCCGGCGATCTTGCCGACTGGGTGCGGGTGAGCGGCACGCAGCGCCTGCTGCATCTAAGCTGGCTGGTGTCCTGCGGCGTGCTGGTCTACCTGCTGAGCCTGCTGGCGTTGGGTGTCCGGCTACGCCATCTGAAGGTATGAAAACCGGTCCCCGGCTCCTTTATAATGGCGAACTTATTGCGCAGGCACAGACCCTAACCGGCATGGAACTGATCCGCGGTCAGCATAATCTCCGTCCCCACCACCATGGTTGCGTCGCCACCATCGGCAATTTCGACGGCGTCCACCTGGGACACCAAGCTATCCTGCGGCAGTCGGCGGAACCGGCGCGGGCGCTTGGGCTGCCGCTCACCGTGATCACCTTCGAGCCGCAACCCCAGGAGTTTTTCGCCCCCCAGGCCGCGCCGGCGCGGCTGATGCGGTTGCGGGAAAAGCTGCTGGCGCTGCGACAGTACGGGGTGGAGCGGGTGCTGTGCCTGGAATTCGATCAGCGGCTGGCGGCGGCGCCGGCGCGGACCTTCATCGATCGGGTCCTGGTGACCCAATTGGGCATCTGCTATCTGATCGTAGGCGATGATTTTCGCTTCGGCCACGGCAGGGAGGGCGATTTCGAGTTGCTTTGCCAGGTCGGCCGGGAGCGGGGTTTTCAGGTTTCCAATACCCACAGCTATAGCTACGACGGTCAGCGGGTCAGCAGCACCCGGATCCGGGAAGCGCTGGCGCGGGGCGAACTGGAACTGGCCGAAGGCCTGCTGGGACGCCCCTATTCGATCTGCGGGCGGGTGGCGCATGGCGACAAGCGCGGCCGCACCCTGGGATTTCCCACTGCCAACATCCACCTGCACCGGCGCAGCACCCCCCTGGCCGGCGTCTATGCGGTCAGGATGCACGGGGTCGGACCCGAAGCCGTAACGGGAGTGGCCAATCTCGGTCGCCGCCCCACCGTCAACGGCCTGCGGGTGCAGTTGGAGGTGCATCTGTTCGATTTTCAGCAGGATATCTACGGCCGTCATGTCCAGGTCGAGTTTCTGGCCTTTCTCCGTCCCGAGCAACGTTTCGATTCCCTGGACGCGCTGCAACGCCAAATCCAAGCCGATAGCGCGCGGGTGCGCGCTTTCTTTGCCGACCCGGTGCGTCGGCCTGGCTGAACTTTCCGCTCTTTGCCCTTTGTGAGCCTCTGAGGTTAACCGTGGCTGATTATAAAGACACCCTGAATCTTCCCCAGACCGCCTTTCCGATGAAGGCCAATCTCGCCCAGCGCGAGCCGGAGATGCTGCGTTTCTGGAAAACGATCAACCTGTATGCCGAACAGCGCGCGGTGTTCGCCGGCCGCCCCAAGTTTATCCTGCATGACGGTCCGCCCTACGCCAATGGCATGATTCACATCGGCCATGCCGTCAATAAGGTGCTCAAGGACATTATCGTCAAGTCACGTTCCCTGAGCGGTTTCGACGCCCCCTATGTGCCCGGCTGGGACTGCCACGGGTTGCCGATCGAGCAGATGGTGGAAAAAACCAAGGGCAAGGTCGGGGTCAAACTGGACGCGCAGGGCTTCCGCAACGAATGCCGTAAGTTCGCCGCCGAACAGGTCAACAAGCAACGGCTCGATTTCGAGCGCCTGGGTGTGCTGGGGGACTGGGACCGGCCCTATCTGACCATGGATTTCCGGGTCGAGGCCGATATTGTCCGGGCGCTGGCCCGGATTATCGCCAACGGTCACGTGCAACGCGGCTACAAGCCGGTGCATTGGTGCACCGATTGCGGTTCCTCCCTGGCTGAGGCCGAAGTCGAATATTACGACATCAATTCCCTGGCCATCGACGTGCGCTTTCCCGTAATCGAGGAGGAAGCCTTGCTGGCCCGCTGCAACGCCGTCGAGGGACAGACCGGGCGCGGACCGTTATCCGTAGTGATCTGGACCACGACGCCCTGGACCTTGCCGGCCAACCAGGCGGTGGCCTTGAATCCGACCCTGGATTATGTCGTCGTCCAAGTGGAAACCGGTCGGGGGCAGGAGCGGCTGGTGCTGGCTGAAGCTCTGCTTAAAGACGCCCTGCGCCGCTGGGATCTAGAGGACTATCGGGTCATCGCCTATGGTCAGGGGCGGGCGCTGGAAGGCATTCGGCTGCGCCATCCGTTCTACGACCGGGAGGTGCCGCTCGTCCTGGCCGATTATGTCACCACCGAGGCCGGCACCGGCGCCGTTCATACCGCGCCGGCCCATGGCCAGGAGGACTATGTGACCGGCTCCCGCTATGGCCTGCCGGTGGATAACCCAATAGGACCGGATGGCAGATTCCTGGCGGCTACCCCGCTGTTCGCCGGCCTGTATGTGCAGGCCGCCAACGACCAGGTGGTGGCGACGCTAAAGGCGCACGGCAATCTGCTCCATGCCGCCCGCTTTCAGCACAGTTACCCGCACTGCTGGCGCCATAGGATTCCGATCATCTTCCGGGCCACGCCCCAATGGTTTATCAGTATGGAGCAGAACGGTCTGCGGGAGCAGGCCCTTAGGGAGATCGAGCGGGTGCATTTCACGCCCGACTGGGGCGAAGCCCGCCTCCAGGGAATGGTGGAAAACCGTCCGGACTGGTGCATTTCCCGGCAACGCTACTGGGGCGTACCCATGCCGCTGTTCCTGCATAAGCGCAGCGGCGAACTGCATCCGGATACCCAGGACCTGATGGGGCAGGTTGCCCGGCGGATCGAGCAGGGCGGGGTCGATGCCTGGTTTACGCTGGAGCCGGCGGAACTGTTGGGCGCAGCGGCCGCCGACTATGATAAGGTCAACGATACCCTGGATGTCTGGTTCGACTCCGGCAGCACCCATTTTTCCGTGCTGGAGCGGCGCCCGGAGTTGCGCTTTCCGGCCAATCTGTATCTGGAAGGCTCCGATCAGCACCGCGGCTGGTTCCAATCCTCACTGCTGACGGCGGTGGCCATGCACGGCGTGGCGCCCTACAAGGGGCTGCTGACCCATGGCTTTGTCGTGGACGCCGAAGGCATGAAAATGTCCAAGTCGCTGGGGAATGTGATCGCGCCACAGCAGGTGGTGAATTCACTGGGGGCCGATATCCTGCGCCTGTGGGTGGCCGCCACCGACTACCGGGGCGAGATGCGGGTCTCCGATGAGATTCTCAAGCGCACCGCCGACTCCTACCGGCGCATGCGCAATACCGCCCGCTTTCTGCTGGCCAATCTGAACGGCTTCGACCCGGCGCGGCATCTGCTGTCGCCGGAACGGATGCTGCCGCTGGACCGTTGGGCCGTGGACCTGAGCCGGCGCTTGCAGGAGCAGATCGAGGAGGCCTACGAGGATTATCTGTTCCATCTGATCTACCAGAAGGTGCATAACTTCTGCTCGGTGGAGATGGGCGGCCTGTACCTGGATATCATCAAAGACCGCCAGTACACCACCCGCCGTGACAGCCTCGCGCGCCGTTCCGCCCAATCCGCCATGTACCATATCCTGGCGGCGCTGGTGCGCTGGCTGGCGCCCATTTTGAGCTTCACCGCCGAGGAAATCTGGCGACAACTGCCCGGCGAGCGGTGCGCGTCAGTGTTTCTGACCACTTGGTACGAGGGTCTGTTCAGCGTGGCCGACAGCGATCCCTTCGACGCCGCTTACTGGGAACGTCTGATCGGTGTGCGCGAGGCGGTCAGCAAGGAACTGGAGAAACTGCGGGTGGCAGGCGGCATCGGCTCTTCGCTGGATGCCGAAGTCGATCTGTATTGTGACGAACCGCTGCTGGCGGATTTGAACCGGCTGGAAGACGAGCTGCGCTTTTTCCTGATTACTTCATATACCCGGGTCCATCCCCTGGCCGGACAGCCGGACTGGGCCGAGACCGCCGAGGCGTCGGGCCAGGCTCTGGGTATCGCCGTAAGTCCTTCGGGTCATGCCAAATGCGCCCGCTGCTGGCACCATCGGGAAGATGTCGGCAGCCATGCCGATCACCCCAGCCTCTGCGGCCGCTGCATCGATAATGTGGCCGGGGACGGTGAACAACGGCGGTTCGCCTGATGCCGATGCTGAAATGGTTATGGTTGAGCGGACTGGTTATCGGCCTGGACCAGTCGAGCAAATGGCTGGCGGAGCGTCTGTTGGCGCCGGGTCAACCCGTGCCGGTGCTACCCTCTTTTAATCTGACCCTGCTGTACAACACCGGCGCCGCTTTCAGTTTTCTGGCCCAGGCCGGTGGCTGGCAGCGCTGGTTTTTTCTGCTGCTGTCGTTGGCCATCAGCACTGTCCTGGTGCTCTGGATCGGTCGCCTTCAGCACGGCCAAACGCTGCTGGCGCTCGCCCTGTCCCTGATCCTGGGAGGGGCCGTCGGCAATCTTATTGACCGGCTGGTGCATGGACACGTGATCGATTTTATCGACCTCTACTATAATCACTGGCACTGGCCCGCCTTCAATGTGGCCGATTCGGCCATCACCGTGGGCGCCATTCTGTTGGTGCTCGACAACCTGTACAGTACGCGGCGGCGGACCGCCCAATCCACTCACCAGGAGGGTATTTAGCCATGCACCTATTGCTTGCCAATCCCAGAGGTTTCTGCGCAGGCGTGGATCGGGCCATCGGTATTGTCGAGCGCGCCCTGGACCTGTTCGGCGCTCCAATCTATGTGCGTCACGAAGTGGTCCACAATCGTTTCGTGGTGGAGAGTCTGCGCCAGCGGGGCGCGGTCTTCGTCGAAGCACTGGCCGAGGTGCCGGACGGCGTCACCGTGATCTTCAGCGCCCATGGGGTCCCTCAGGCGGTCCGGCAGGAGGCGGAAAAACGTGGCCTTAAAGTCTTCGACGCTACCTGTCCGCTGGTGACCAAGGTGCATATGGAAGTCGCCCGGCACAGTCAGGCGGGCCGTGAAGTGATTCTTATCGGCCATCGGGGTCATCCCGAAGTCGAAGGGACCATGGGTCAGTACGATGAC
>Ga0209048_10006438_pt1 | contig 10985 bp, 9 predicted proteins | sample FrelakmetCRP12CR_FD_187146 | JGI IMG/M metagenome (GOLD analysis project Ga0209048, IMG submission 187146) | Freshwater lake sediment microbial communities from the University of Notre Dame, USA, for methane emissions studies - CRP12 CR (SPAdes)... | ecosystem: Environmental > Aquatic >... | reverse complement strand
CCTTCTGGAGATCGCAACCGTGGCGACCCGCAATCCCGACCAAGCGCTTCAGATTCGCTCACTGGTCAGAAAAAACGGGCAACTCGAGCTGTCCCTCGTAAGCGTACCGGTTCCGTCCCCTGCGCCCGACGAAGTCGTGGTCCGCATTGAAGCGAGTCCCATCAATCCGTCGGACTTGGGACTTCTGTTGGGTGCCGCGGACATGAGTTCGGCGCGCCAATCCGGGACGCTCGAGCATCCGATCGTCACCGCCAGCGTTCCCGGGGATTCGCTGAAAGGCATGGCGGGCCGCCTCGACCAGTCGATGCCGGTCGGCAATGAAGGAGCCGGGGTGGTCGTGCGCGCCGGTCCGTCCAACGAGTCGCAAGCGCTGCTGGGCAAGGTCGTGGCGGTGTTCGGCGGCGCGATGTATTCGCAGTACCGTTGCGTCAAGTCCGGTCAATGCCTGGCGCTGCCGGAAGGCACGACCCCGGCCGAGGGTGCGTCGTGTTTCGTCAACCCGCTGACGTCACTGGGTATGGTCGAAACCATGCGGCGGGAAGGTCACACGGCGCTGGTGCACACCGCCGCGGCCTCCAACCTGGGCCAGATGCTCAACCGGATCTGCATGCAGGACAACGTGGGGCTGGTGAACATCGTGCGCAAGAAAGAACAGGCAGCGCTGCTTGAACGGATAGGTGCGCGGCACGTGTGCGACACCAGCGCGCCGACGTTTACGCAGGATCTGACCGAAGCCCTGGTCGCCACGGGCGCGACGCTCGCATTCGACGCCACCGGCGGGGGCACGCTTGCCGGTCAAGTTCTGAACGGCATGGAGGCTGCGTTATCCCGAACTGCGACGGAATACAGCCGCTATGGGTCGGCAACGCATAAACAGGTCTACATCTACGGTGCGCTCGACCCCAGTCCGATCGTACTCAACCGCAAGTTTGGCTTTGCCTGGGGCGTCGGGGGCTGGTTGTTGTGGCCGTTCCTGCAAAGAATCGGACCCGCGGCGGCGCAAAAATTGCGTGAGCGAGCGGTGACGGAGTTGAAGACGACGTTCGCGAGCCACTACACGAAGGAGATCTCGCTCGCCGATGCGCTCCGGCTGGACGAAATCGCGATCTATGGCAAGCGGGCAACGGGGGGAAAGTATCTGATCAATCCGAACAAGGGATTCGACCGTTAGCCGACTGGGATGGTCGTCGAATGGCAACGCAAGTAAGAGGCCGCTATGGATCGATCATGTAGGACCGCCGCCAATTGCAGCCCTACCGAAAGGGCGCCGATAGCAGCCATACAACAGCGCCATCGTTCAAATTCGGACGCCCCACCTTTGACATTCTCGGGCGCAAAGACCTTGCCGCGCGAAACGGAAGCCGGACTACATCGGTTCGCGAGGCTGCGTGACGGTTCGGACCAAAGCAATCACGCCGCGATCATGACACAACTTGGAGAAAGCCGCGCCGCCGGGTCAGTCCGGATGGGATCGAATATTTGCGGAGGACAGGCGCGTGCTCAATATCGAATGCGGATTCAAGCGCGTCACCGCCCCGCGTAACGATCCGGAGACAACTGCGCCATGTCGATTTGCGGAATCTCGCCCGCCAATATTTCGGCGATCAGCTTCCCCGTGACCGGACCGAGGCTTATGCCCATCATTGCGTGGCCCGTGGCAATGTAGAGATTCGCGCATCTCGCGGTACGGCCGACGTATGGCATTCCGTCCGGCGAACACGGCCGCAACCCGCGCCACGGCGCGACGCCTTCGAAGTCCGACGGCTCGAATTCGGGATAGTACTTTGTCGCGGCGGCTATGATGCCGCGCACGCGCATCGGATTGATGTCCTCGTCTAGGCCGGCTATTTCCATCGTCCCGGCGAAGCGCAACGCGCCGTCCATCGGCGTCACCGCTACACGTGCTTCCGTCAGGATGGCGCAGATCTGCGGCAACTGGCGCGGCTGCTTTAACGTCAGGCTGTAGCCCTTGCCCGCCTGCATCGGTATGCGCAAGCCAAGTTCGCGCGCGAGGAGCGGCGACCACGAGCCGCCGCAAAGAACGAATTCGTCCGCTTCGATTTCGTCTTCACCGTTCCGCGCCGTCGCGGCCCGGATCTGTCGACCCCCTTCAACGCGCCAGCCCGTGACTTCGGTGTTCCAGACGAATTCGACGCCCTCCGCCGTCAGCCGGTCCTGCAACTGGCTCATAAAACGATCGGGAGTGAGATGGCAGTCTCGCGGAAAGTACACCGCACCCGCGATATCCATGTGGATTCCGGGATCGAGTGTCGCCACCTGCGTTGCGTCGAGCGCTTCCGCCGCAATGCCGAGCGCGCGACCCAGTTCCGCCGTCCGGATTTCCTCGTCGAGGGCGTGCGGGGTTCGGCAAAGCATCAGCAACCCTTTCCTGACGAGGCGAAAATCGCTTCCCGGCAGAGCGGCGAGCTCGGCGAAGCAGCGGTGACTCGCAATGCTGAGGTCGCGCAGCACCGGCGCGGCGCGGCGAACGTGCTCGGGAGTTGCCGCGCGCCAGAATTTGACGCCCCAGTCGAGGAGATCCCGCGACAGTCGCGGCTTGACGTAGAACGGCGACGCGGGATTCCACATCCACTTAAGGCCGAGCGCCACCATTCCCGGCGCCGCCAGCGGCACGAAGTGGCTGGTCACGAGCATCCCGGCGTTCTGGAACGAGCAGCCGTCGCGCTGCGCGGAATTGCGATCGACGACCGCCACGCGCCAGCCCCGGCGGGCGCAGTAATACGCGACCGACAGGCCGATGACACCGCCACCGATGATGACAACGCGTTTGCCCACTCAGTGTCCGCCCGGTCGCCCGAACACTGTACGCCCCCTCGGTGGGCAGCGAACACCGCGCCGAAGGCGGCAGGACAGCCGAAGGCTGTTCCCGGGAAGCGGGATGCGGCGAAGCCGCATACGGCGAGCGTGGGGGTCTTTCATCTAGCGGATGCCGTACGAGAACGGATCAAGGTCGCTCAACAACTGTTTCGCTTCGGCGTTCACGACGGCCCTGCCGGTGATCGCCGGCTCGATCCATCCCGCTGCGCGATCAAGCCAGCGACGTGTGCTCATGAACGTGCTGCCGATGATGCTCTCCTGGATTCACGCGTCGCATTCCGCCAGTTTGACGTCGGCGGCGAGGCAGGCGAATCGACGACGTCGACGCTGCGCGTTGACATGTCGTTTGTCGACCGTTGCGTTGGCTCAGGCCGCAGGAGGCAAGCCGTTCATCCCGCGCCCATGGGCCAGGTATCGGACAGACGGTAGCCGCCGGGCCACGGATCGTCCGGATCGAGCATGTGCTGATGCGTCCCTGTTATCCACGCTCGCCCGGAAAGCGACGGAACGATCCCCGCATGGTCTCCCACGCGCACTTCCGCTTCGATGCGGCAGCGGAACTCCGAGCCGATGATTGACCGGCCGATGAACCGGTCGCCGGTCTTCAAGAGGCGCTTCGCATGCAACACGGCGAGGCGCGCGGAACAACCGGTGCCGCAGGGCGAGCGGTCGATCTTGCCGGGGCGGATCGCCACCGCGTTCCTACCGATAGCCACGCCGGTCGAGAAGTCCAGCGGCGCGGCAAACTGGCAGAATGAAATGTGGCGCCACTCGGCCAGCTCCGGATGCCGGAATCCGAGCTGCTCGTCCGCCGCCCGGGTGATTTTCAATCCGGTCTCCGCGAGTTCCCTCGCCTCGTCGGCCAAAATCGAGAAACCCAGCGCATGCGCATCGACGAGCACGAAGCTGTCGCCGCCATACGCGGTGTCGACCGTCAGCGTGCCGAGCCCCGCGACTTCCAGTTTCGCGTCGAGCTTGTCAGCGAAGGAGGCCACGTTGCGCACCGTGATCCGCTCGGCCTTGCCATTGCGGCACTCGGCGGTGATCTCGACGATACCTCCGGGCGCCTCGAGGGAGAACCGCGTCACCGGCTCGACCATCGGCACGATCCCAGTGTCGAGCAGGACCGTCGCGACGCAGATTGAGTTCGAGCCTGACATAGGCGGCGTGTCCGCAGGCTCCATGATGATCCAGCCCATCCGGGCCTGGGGGTCCTTGGCGGGAACGAGCAGGTTGACATGACGGAACACACCGCCGCGCGGCTCGTTCAACACGAAATTGCGCAGCGTTTCGTCCTGCGCGATGAAGCGCGACTGCTGCCAGAGCGTATCGCCGGGCGGCGTCGCGACGCCGCCGACGATGACGTCGCCGACTTCGCCTTCGGCGTGGCAGCTCACGACATGAACGACCGTTGACGAGCGAATGGCAAGTGCCCCTGGTTGCCGCGAACGCGGGTCAGCGGGCGCCGATCAAGATCACCGGATCGCCGAGGACGTCGAAGCGCGGCTCGATGCCGAGGCCCGGCCGATCGGGCGCCGTCATCCTGCCGTCGACCCGCTGCGGAGCGCCGTCGGCGATCGTGACGGTGCCATAGCTGTTGAAATCCGTCGCCGAGAAGCAGAACTCGGCCGGCGTCGAGCGCGCGAGGTGGGCGATCGCCGCCGTCACGATGTCGCCGCCCCACGTGTCCTCGATCGTCATCGGAATACCCGCGGCAACGCAGAGGTCGCGCATCAGCCGGGCTTTCGTCAGGCCCCCGACCTTGGAAATCTTGAGATTGATCACGTCCATCGCGTCGTCCGCGAGTCCGCGCACCAGCACATCCGTGCCGGTGATCACCTCGTCCAGCACGAACGGCAGGCCGGTCCGGTGCCGGATCGAAAGGCACTCTTCATACGTCGGGCAAGGCTGCTCGATGTAGACGTCGACGTCGCGGACCGCGGCGACGACGCGCGCGGCCTCGTGCATCGTCCATCCCGTGTTGGCGTCGGCGACCAGGATGTCGCCGGGCTCGAGCATCGACCGGCAGGCGCGAATCCGCGCGATGTCGTCGTTGGCGTCGGCGCCGACCTTGAGCTGGAACTTGCGGTAGCCCTCCTTACGGTACCCCGCGATGTTCTTCGCCATCTCGGCCGCCGGAAGCTGCGATATCGCACGGTAGAGCACGATGTCGGCCTGCTCGCTGCCGCCCATCAGCCGGTAGACCGGCATGCCGGCGACCTTGCCGAGAATGTCCCAGCACGCGACGTCGAGCGGCGCTTTCACATAGGCGTGGCCGCGCAGCGCGGCGTCCATGCGCCGGTTGAGCACGCCGAGGTCGCGCGGGTCGCAACCGATGAGCTTCGGGCCGATCTCCGCGAGCCCGGCGCGCACACCCGCCGCGTACGCCGGCAGGTAGGCGGAGCCCAGCGGGCAGCACTCGGCATAGCCGGTGATTCCGGCATCGGTCTCGACGGCAACGACCGTGGCATCGAATACCTCGACGAAATTGCCGTTGGACCAGCTGTAACGGCCTTCCTTCAGCGGCAAGTCGACCTGCCAAGCCTTGATCGCGGTGATCTTCATGGGGTAACGCCTTTGGCAGTGTTCGACAGCACCGATTTCATGAACTGGGCAGTCTCGGGGTCGCGCGGATTGCCGATCACCTGCTCGGGCGGCCCGATCTCGTGAATCAGGCCGGCCTTGAAGAAGGCGACGCGGTCCGATACCTCGCGCGCGAACGAGATCTCGTGCGTGACGACGATCATCGTCATCCCTTCGCTCGACAGCATCCGCAGCGTGTCGAGTACCTCTCCGACGAGCTGCGGGTCGAGCGCCGAGGTCACTTCGTCCAGCAGCATGTAGTCGGGCGACATCGCGAGCGCGCGGGCGATGGCCACGCGCTGCTGCTGTCCTCCCGACAGCTTGGACGGGTACACCTTCAGCTTCTCCACGAGGCCGACGTGCTTCAGCTGGCGCACGGCGATCGCCTCCGCCTCCTCGCGGCTTTTCCCCAGCACCTTGCGCGGCGCGAGCATCACGTTCTCGAGCACGGTCAGGTGCGGGAAGGCGTTGAGCTGCTGGAAGACGATGCCGATCTTTCGGCGCAGCAGGTTGAGGTCGGTCGTCCGCGCGTGCACTTCGGTGCCGTCGACGCGGATGTAACCGCTATCGATCGGCTCGAGCCCATTGACGCACATCAGCAGCGTCGATTTCCCGGAGCCCGAGCCGCCCAGCACCGAGACGACCTCGCCCTTGGCCACCGTCATCGAGACACCCTTCAGCACCTCGAGCGGGCCGAATGACTTGTGGACTTTGTCGATCTCAATCAAGGTCGCGCCACTTCGACTCGAGCCTTGCTCCCAGGCGCGAGATGGGGTAGCTCAGCACGAAGTAGATCAGCCCACAGACCGACAGCACCAGCAGCGGTTCCTGGATGCGGGTGATGATCACCTGCGACGTGCGGAGGAGCTCGACGACGCCGATCCACCACACGAGCGCGGAGTCCTTCATCACGCCGAGCGTGAGGCCGATCCACGAAGGCAGCGAGACGCGGAGCGCGATGGGGAAGACGATCTCGCGCAGGTCCTGCCAGTACGTAAGGCCGAGCGACCGGGCCGCCCGCCGCGTCGTCTGCGGCACCGCCTGCACGCCTGCGCGCACGATCTCCGAGCAGTACGACGACGTGTACAAAGCGAGCACCACGCAGCTCACCGCGAACGCCGAGACGTTGAGGTTGAGGATCGACTTGAACGAGTTGACCAGCACGAGCTGGATCAGGAGCGGAACCGAGCGGAAGACGTCGAGGATGCCGCCCAGCGGCCAGTTGATCCACCAAGGCGCCGCCGCACGCACCACCCCGAAGACCAGGCCCATCAGCGTGCCGCCGAGAACGGCATAGAACGTGATCTGCAGCGTGACACCCGCGCCCACGAGCATCAGCAGCAGTTCCTGCAGGCCGAAATCCGAGCCTTCCATCGGGGTCTCAGTAGCGGAAGAGGCGCACCGCGATGCCGCGGGCGGAAAGCGTGACCAGCTTGGTGATCAGGTAATAAATCGCCGCCGCCATCGCGAAATACTCGAACGTCCGGAACGTGCGCACGTTGAGCTCCTGCGTGACCCCCGCGAGGTCGGTGTTCACGCCCACGATCACGCCCAGCGACGTCATGAGGATGGCCCACACCATCTGATTCATCATCGGGTGAAAGACGGTGCGGAAGAGCTGAGGCAGCACGATCAGCCGAAACGCCATCGGCGCGCTCATGCCCAGCGAGCGTGCCGCACGCATCTGCGTCGCCGGCACCGCGCGCAGCCCTCCGCGAAAGGTCTCGGCGAGATAGCCGGCGTTGTTGAACGAGATGCCGATCAGGAGCGCCGGGAAGGAGTCGACGAAGACGCCAAGCGAGCCAAGGCCGAAGTAGGCCATGTAGATCTGGAACAGCGCCGGCGTGTTGCGCGCGCCTTCGACCCAGGCCGTCGACGCGCCGTACAGCAGCTTGTTCTTCGAGTTGCGGCCGAGCGCCAGCAGGACGCCGCAAGCGATGCCGATCACCATCGAGAGCACCGCCACCTCGACTGTGACGAGCGCGCCCCAAAGCAGTTCAGGCAGCGCCTGGAAGGCCTGGTACCAGTGGAACGTGTAGTTCATGCCAGCTGCATGGTACCCATGCCGGAGGTCGTCTTGCCAGCCGCCGCGGCACCATCGGCGCCGCGGCACGTGTCAGTTCAGCGATAGACGCCCTTGATCGTCAGGTCAGGCAACGTGCCGCCGACCCATTTCTCGTAGAGCTCCTGGGCGCGACCGGTGCGGACCTGCAGGTTGACGAAGAGGTTCAGGTAATTGAGCAGGCCGTATTCCTGGCGCAGCGCGATCAGCCCCACGTAGTCGATGTCGTACGGCGCATCCTTGCCGACCACGAGGTCCTTGAACTTGCCGCTCTTCACCGTCGCCGCCGCCACGGTTGAGGTCACGACTGTCGCCTCGATCTGGCCCTGGGCGAGCGCCAGGAACACGTCGGCCTGCGTCTGGTAGGCACGGAACGAGCCCTTCGGGTCGTTCCATTTCTTGACGTCCTTCTCGAGCGCGATCGCCTCGAACGTGCCGGAAACCGATCCTGTCTTGCGTCCCTTGAGGCTGGCGTACGAGTCGATCCCGATGCCCTTCTTCGTCAGCACGACCATCTTGAACGCGAAATAGGGAATCGAGAAGCCGATCGTCTGCGCCCGCTTCAGCGTGTCCGATGTCGATGCCACTCCGACGTCGGCCCGTCCCGAGGTGAGCGCCGGGATGCGGTCGGGGAACGGCGTCTCGACGTACTCGGGCTTGACACCGAGCGCGGTGGCGAGGTCGTTGCAGGTGTCGACGTCGTAGCCTATCGGCTGGTTCTTCTCGTCGCGCGACCCCATTGGCGGGAAGTCGAGCACGACGGCGCAGCGCAGCTTGCCTGAAGCGATGATGTCATCGAGCTTGTCGGCTTGCGCCGGCAACACGACGGCCATGCTGAGCAGCATGGCGAAAAACAGTCCGTTACGGCTGATCATTGGTGACTCCCCCTCAGGAACGAAATGCGCTCGGGACGACGGCCCGCGGTCTGGCGATCCGAGCGGAGGCGGCTGCCGCCTGCCTTCCAAGGATCGTCGGGAAACAGTATATATTATACAATTTAAAATCAAGCCCGATCTCCCAGGCCCGGCTACCGGAGTCCGCCATGCGCAAGCAAGTCAAATGGGAAGGTGTTTTCCCCGCCGTCACCACGCAGTTCAAGCCCGATCTCTCGCTCGACATCGACGCCACCGCAAGTGTCATGGAAGGCCTCATCCGCGACGGCGTGTCGGGTCTCATCGTCTGCGGCACGGTGGGCGAGAATTGCTCGCTCAGCAAGGCCGAGAAGATCGCGGTGATGGAGGCTAGCAAAGCCGTCGCGCGCGGCCGCGTCCCGGTCTTGAGCGGCATTGCCGAATTCACTTCCGCCTTCGCGATCGACATGGCGAAGGAGGCGGCGCGTATCGGCCTCGACGGCGTGATGGTGATGCCGGCGCTCGTCTATTCGTCGAAGCCGCACGAGACGGCGGCGCATTTCCGCAGCGTCGCCAAGGCGACCGATCTGCCGGTGATGGTCTACAACAATCCGCCGATCTACAAGAACGACGTCACGCCGGAGATACTCTCCTCGCTTGCCGACTGCGAGACGATCGTCTGCTTCAAGGAATCCTCGGGCGACACCCGGCGCTTCACCGATCTTTACAACATGATCGGCGACCGCTTCCTGCTGTTCGCCGGTCTCGATGACGTCGTGGTCGAGAGCATCATGGTCGGCGCAGTGGGCTGGGTCTCGGGCCTGTCGAATGCCTTTCCGCGCGAAGGCGAGACGCTGTTTCGGCTCGCCCGCGCCGGTCGTTATGCGGAAGCGACGAGCCTCTACCGCTGGTTTATGCCGCTGCTCCACCTCGACGCTCGGCCGGACCTCGTCCAGTGCATCAAGCTCTGCGAACACATCATGGGCCGCGGCACCCACCGCACCCGGCCGCCGCGGCTACCTCTCAGCGCCAAGGAAACGGCCGATATCGAAGCGATGATGAAGCAGGCGCTCGCCACGCGTCCCAAGCTGCCGGACGTCGGACTGAAAGCAGCCGCTTGAACGCCGTGCCTGGCTGATCTTGCTGCCGGCGGCGTCGGCGAGAATTTCAATGTCGGGCCGTCCGCGCCCCGCCGCGTTGCAATCGCCAATGCCCACGAATGTGACCAGGACCCCACCGCTACTCGGCCACCGCACGATGGCTCTCGCCGCCGCCGACGAACTCCGGCGGCGGATCCTGAGCGGCGAATTCCCGGAGGGCTTCCAGCTGAAGCAGGACGCGCTCGCGGAGGATTTCGGGATGAGCCGCATCCCGATCCGCGAGGCGCTAGTGCAACTCGAGAGCGAAGGCTTCGTCAGGATCCTGCCGCATCGCGGCGCGCAGGTTTCGGAGCTGTCGCAGACGGAGATCAGCGAGCTATTTGAGCTGCGCGCCTTGCTCGAACCTCGCCTTCTGCGCCTGTCTGCGCCTCGTCTCACGGCGGAAGACTTTGCGGCACTCGACCGGATCAATGCGGAATACCGCGCGGAAATCCGGGCGATGAACCCGAGCCGCTGGGGCGAGCTCAACACGAAGCTCCATCTGCACCTGATGTCACGGGCGGAGCAGGCGCGGACGCTCGCCATCGTCGCGGCTCTGTTGCAGAACACCGACCGCTACACGCGCCTGCAGTTGTCGCTGACTTGCAGCGGCCGGACGCGCGCCGAGAAGGAACATGCGTCGATGGTGCGGCTCTGCCGCGCCGGTGACGTGACGGCGGCGTGCAAGCTGCTGACCGCTCACATCCGGCATGCCGAGAAAGAGCTCATCGCTTTCATCAAGGCGCGCTCGGCGGCCGCGACGGTCGGCCCCGGAAGATGAAGTAGGCAGCTTCGAGCGGGCAGAAGCCCGCCCACAGGTAATCGATCTCTACGCCTGGCAGGACCTTCGCGCGCAACGCTATCTGGGACCTGCGAATTAGGAATCCCTTGACCGACAACTTGCCTGGTCTTACAGTCCCCTACGAAGATTCTCCTCCGACCTGTGGCCTTAGGAGGCGTGATCCTCCGATTGCGTCGACGTTAGTCCGGGTGTCTAGGGGGACTGAGCCGGTTACGGCTCATCCCATCGTTCTTGTAGTGCGGCCCGCAACGCGCCGCGACCAACGTTTGTTGGATGCATTTGCTTGATTCAAATGCGAATGTCCGGCTATCGCCGTTCAGCGAAGTCAGCGATGTCCGCTTCTCCATTGCCCGAACGGCAGCAACGGGTCGTAAGCGGTCAGCTGCAAAAGCAGTACGGGACCCGTGCGGAAAGTGGTCCAGCACGGTCGAGCACAGTAATGCAAAGGTCCCGCCACGGGCACCCGCATTTATCGAATGATTTCAGCCAGCTAAGTCCGGCAATTCAAATTACGAACCAAGGCGCGTCCTAGCCTTTCTCGACCCGAAACCGGGGCGGCACGTTGCGTTGAATCGCGCCGTCGCTTCCGGCCTCATGGGCGCGGACGACGTCATTCTGAGGTGGGGTGTTCCCGGTCGTTGGCGTACCCACGTGCCGCCGCGCCGACCCGCAAACTTGAATGGTCGCTCTCGAAAACATCGACCGGCCGT
>Ga0209048_10006437_pt1 | contig 10985 bp, 8 predicted proteins | sample FrelakmetCRP12CR_FD_187146 | JGI IMG/M metagenome (GOLD analysis project Ga0209048, IMG submission 187146) | Freshwater lake sediment microbial communities from the University of Notre Dame, USA, for methane emissions studies - CRP12 CR (SPAdes)... | ecosystem: Environmental > Aquatic >... | reverse complement strand
ATTCTTACTGGGGGCTTGGGGAAGTCCAGCCAAAAGGGCGGCCTCTGTTATATTTAATTCCTCAATGTTCTTCCCAAAATAATTTTCTGCTGCAGAGGCCACTCCATACGCTCCGTGACCTAAGTAGATTTGGTTTAAATATAAAAAGAGAATTTCCTCTTTGGTGAGATATTTCTCGATCTTATAAGCTAATATGGCTTCCCGAATTTTTCTCGTAAAGCTCTTTTCAGGAGAGAGCAAAAGTGATTTTACCACTTGTTGGGTAATTGTGCTCCCTCCTTGAACAATTTCTCCAGAAAAAATATTTCTAAGAAGGGCCCTAAGGATAGCGAGATAATCTAATCCTTTGTGTTGAAAGAATCTTGCATCCTCTCCTGCGACAAAGGCTTGAATCAAATAGTTAGGGACCCTATCCAGAGAGACCACTTCTCTTTTTTCATTACAAAACTCACCGATGATTTCCCCCTCCTCAGAAAAGATTTTTGTAACAATAGGGGGCTTGTAATCCTTCATCGATCCTATACTTGGAAGATCATGAGTGAAATAAAAATAAGAAGTCACTCCAAATACCATCAGGGCGGTAATAGAGATCATCGTTGCCGTAATAAATAATTTAGCCGCTTTTTCAAAAAAATTAGATTTTACTGTTTTCATCAGGAGTTAGAATGAAACTCATCATTAAATTCTTGACTTCTCTCTTGGAAGGATATAATAATAAGGCAAATTTTTCAATAAATTAATACGAAACCGAGAGCTCAGGGTATTGGGGTGGGTCATTATCTCTATTTTGATTCATCGGTTTTTATATCCTTTTTGGTAATAATCAAAGGAAAAGAGACTCTCTAAATTTTAACTTCATGGGGAGATAAAATTAATGGATGGTAAAATAAATGAAACCCTCTCCATTCTGATTCCAGTCTTTAATGAGGAGGGCAATCTTTCTCTGTTATATGAGAAATTAGTGACAGCCTTGAAAAAGTTGGGAAGACCTTATGAAGTGATCTTTATCGATGATGGAAGCTCTGATGGAACACTTGAAATTTTGCTTGATCTCAGAGAAAGAAATCCAAACGTAAAGATTATTAGTTTTTCTCGTAATTTCGGGCAGACCGCAGCGCTCAGTGCCGGAATCGATTTCTCCAAAGGGGATATCCTCATCCCAATGGATGGCGATCTTCAGAATGATCCAGAAGACATTCTCACCCTTCTTCAAAAGATTGAAGAAGGATATGACGTGGTCAGTGGATGGCGAAAAGGCCGTAAAGATTCCTTTTTATCCCGTCGATTACCCTCCATGATCGCCAATAAAATCATCTCACTGATCGGAGGGGTTCATCTTCACGATTACGGATGTACACTTAAAGCCTACCGAAGAGACATTTTAAAAAATATACGACTCTATGGTGAAATGCACCGATTTATCCCGATCTATGCCCAATGGATTGGAGCTCGCGTATCAGAAATTCCAGTCCGTCATTTTCTAAGGGGATCTGGAGCATCCAAATATGGCATGAGTCGAGTCTTTAAAGTCATTTTAGACCTGATGGTGGTCAAGTTCCTTCTATCCTATTCTCAGAAACCCATCTACGTTTTTGGGGGGATGGGACTTTTGATGATATTAGGGGGCTTTTTCTCCGGGGGGTTCGCCATTTATCTAAAACTTTTTAATGGCGTTTCATTCATTCTAACCCCTCTCCCCTTATTGTGCGTTCTTCTTTTCATGTTAGGATTCCTCTCAATCTTAATGGGTTTCCTGGCTGAAATCCTGACCCGAACTTATTATGAGTCCCAGGGGAAACCTACCTATCAAATCAAGGAAACGATTCCGTAAACTTCTATGTGCGGTATTGTCGGTTTTCTCACCTCAAAAGCGGTAGATATTCCAGGATATGAAATTCTAAAAAGAATGCGGGATGTCCTTATCCATCGAGGCCCCGATGATCTGGGGGAATACATCCGCCCCTTAGATGATAAGGGACCTTTTGTCTTCTTTGGACATCGTCGTTTAAGCATCATCGATTTGACTGGAGGACACCAACCTCTTTCTAATAAGAAGGGGACGGTATGGGTAGTTTTCAATGGAGAGATTTATAATTTTAAGGAATTGAGAGAAGAATTGAAGGGTAAGGGCCATCAATTTCGTACCTGCTCCGATACAGAGGTCATTGTTCATGCTTATGAAGAGTATCAGGAGGATTGCTTCCGATATTTCAACGGAATGTTTGCGATTGGGATCTGGGATGAAAAAGGAAATCGATTGGTATTGGCGAGAGATCGCTTGGGTAAGAAACCCCTTTATTACAGTTTGATAGATGAGACCTTCCTTTTCGCATCTGAGTTGAAGGCAATGATGCTTTATCCAGGCTTTCCAAGGAAGGTCGATCCCGTGTCATTGATGAAGTATCTATTTTTTGAGTTTATCCCCTCTCCTCATAGCATTTTTATAGATGCTAAAAAAATTCCAGCTTCTTCTTACCTTATCTGGGATAAGAAAACAATAAAAGTCAGGCAATACTGGTCCCCTTTTGATCCTCAGAAGGAAAGAAAAGATCTTTCAGAATCCGAAGCAGAAGTAAGGATGATGGAACTTCTCAAAGAATCTGTTAAGCGCCGTCTCATCAGTGACGTCCCGTTAGGTGTTTTTCTGAGCGGTGGGATTGATTCAAGTGCCATCACTGCCTTAGCCCAAAGTGAGGTCCCAGGGAAGGTCAAAACATTTTCCATCGGTTTTGAAGATCCAACTTTTGACGAATCAAAATATGCGTTTTTGGCATCTAAATATATTGGTACCGAGCATCATGAACAGACCATGACCCCCACGGATTTACTCAATATCGTCCCGGGGCTCCCGGATATCTTAGATGAACCGATGGCAGATGCATCCATTTTACCAACCTATCTCCTTTCTAAATTTACACGTGAACACGTCACCGTGGCTCTGGGTGGTGATGGGGGGGACGAACTTTTTGCAGGATATCCAACCTATCTCGCTCATAAGTTTGCCAGCCCGTATGAGCGTTTTTTTGGATTTCTCCACCCCATCGGTACTCTTTTGGCAAGTTACCTCCCTGTATCCAATGATAATATCAGTTTCGATTTTAAGGTGAAGAAATTCCTATCTGGCATCAATTATCCCGATGGGATAAGGAATTCCATTTGGCTGGGTTCTTTCTCTTTTCCAGAAAACGAGAGCGTATTGTCAGCCGAGATCCATCCGCAGTTCAATCGAGATCGATTGGTTGAAGAAATTTCTTTATACGAAAAAGAATATCCTTATGCCGATCGAATCACAAAACTTCAATATATCGACTTGAGACTTTATCTTCAAGAATCCATTCTGGTTAAGGTAGATCGAGCCAGTATGGCTTGTTCGCTTGAAGTGAGAGCCCCCTTCCTCGATCATGAGTTGGTTGAGTTTGTCATGGGGCTCCCTTCTAATCTTAAGTTGAATGGGTTCACCTCTAAATACCTTTTAAAACGAGCAATGAAGAATTATCTACCTGAAGAGATCATTCGAAGGGAGAAGAAGGGGTTTGGCGTCCCCATTGCCAAATGGGTGAAAGGACCTCTTAAGGAATTATTTGGGGACTTACTTTCAGCCGATCGAATAAGACGAGAAGGATTTCTCAATTCCGAATATGTGACAAATCTTCTTCAAGACCACCTTCACAATAGAAGGGACAATAGGAAACAATTATGGACCCTTCTTGTGTGGGAACTTTGGGTAAACCATTATCACCCTTCACTTTGAGTGTATCATTTTTTAAATGGATAGGTAGAAAACATTAATGTTTAAGCGAGGGAATGTTTATCAGGAGGATATGGTACCCCTGGAAGCTATGTGTAGAAGAATCTTCATTTAAAATCGGAATCTTCGATCTCCAAACATTCATGGTACCCTTTTTGGGGAACACGGATGAACTCGTCATGAAAGCTCTCAAGACAAAACTTTCGGTTTGATTTATGAACATATATTGGCAGTCTTTTTGCGTGATCGCATTCGGTTCAATCTGCTGGGCTGTAGGAGATTTCCTCCGTGAGCGTTTTTTTCGTGAAAATTTTAACTTATCTGCAATAGCACGCCATACCCTTTCCTTTGCAGCAGGAAACGTTTTTATTTCCTACCTTCTGACAGCCTTGGGATTCATCGGTGCTTTTATTCCTGCAGTACTTTGGGCACTTTTTTTTACAGGAATTGGAATAACGATTTGGCGTATTGCTCAAGATTTCAGAAGATCCCACATTTCGGGGTCAGTCATTCAAACGATCCGAGAGGAGGCGATCAGCAGGATCCCTGAAGACAAAAGAAAGGAAGGGTCTGCTCCCATTTTTTTAATGGCTATACTCGGGCTTTTCTTTTTGCCAGCGATTCTGCAAGCAGCGGCACCGCCTTATGTTCGTGACTCTTTGGTTTACCATTTGTTATGTCCTAAAGAATATTTAAAAGCAGGTTGCCTTCTGCATATAGATGGAAATTTATTCTCCGCTTTTCCTAAAGGGCATGAAGTTCTCATGACTCTTCTTCTTGCGATTTCAGGGGATCGGGCTGCACAAGGTTTTTCTATCCTCCAACAGATTGCAGCAATCGGTTCTGTTTATAGTCTCACTCGTTTAATGAATGGAACTTGGCCGGCAATTCTCTGCACTCTTGGGTATGCCACTGTTCCAATAGCAATTTATTTTTCAGGATGCGCCTATGTTGAACCAGCACTGCTCATGACCTTTGGAAGCAGTTTATTAGCACTTTTCCTTTTCTTCAAATCCTCGGCGGCAACAATTCTTAGCGAAAAGATGAATTTCAAAACCATTGCCTTCATCGGCTTTCTTGCGGGTTGGATGCCTGCACTTAAGTACAATGGTTTAATCTACACAGGCCTGGTCGGCTTGATACTCTTATGGAATCATAGAAAGGTTCCTATAAAAAAAGTACTTAACATAAGTGCGGCCTTTATCATGGCCTTGATCCCTGGCCTTTGTTGGATGGTGTGGAACTGGATCGATCTGGGAAATCCGGTGTATCCCATGGCTTGGTTTCTTTTCGGAGGAAAAGGTTGGGATGAGGCAAGGGCGTTGTCAATGTCCTTATATTTTGACGTCTATGGAATGGGGAAGAGTCCAATGGACTATCTCCTTTTACCGTGGAGACTTGCCTTTTCAGGAAGATTTGACACCGTCCGTTTTGATGGTGCCATCGGACCGTTCCTCCTCATTTTTTTAATTATTGCAGGAATCTCGACCATCCTATTGATACGCCGTCGATCTGCAGGAGGAATGAAAAAAGAAATGGGGGTGATGGTTCTTGTTTGCGCTGCTTTCTTTGCCTTTGGGACCCAGCAGAGCAGATTTTGGCTTCCTGTCCATTTATTGGTTTGTGCCTTTGCTGCCCCAGGGGTGGAACTTCTGGTGAGCTGGGTAAAATACAGGCCTCGAATAAAGGTAGCATTTTTGTTGATTCTTATCGCCTCCCTCACTTGGAATATATGGTTCCTTGGAAAACAATTCCTTGTCGTAGGTTACTATAAGCCGGTCTTGGGAATTGAGGAGGAAAGGGACTTTCTGTCTAGGGGAGTCCCGGGCTATCCAGCTTTGGAATTCATCAATAAAAATCTGCCCCAGCAATCAAAAATATTTTGTGTGTGGACAGGAGTATACGGATATTACTTAAACCGAAAATACTATTCAGACACTTTCATAGAGGACGTCACCCTGAAGGGATTCATTCACACATCGATCAATAAAAATGAACTGTCCCAGAGATTGACTCAAGCTGGGTTTACTCACCTTTTTTTGAATCTCGCCATATTGGAAAAAAGCATGGAACAAAGCGAGCAAGTTATGTTGAGTGACTTTTTGAAGGAAGAGACACGTGAGCTTTTTCGCTACCAGAATTACGGGGTTTTCGAAATCTATCGGCGATAAAATCTGAGGTCACAATGTCTTTGTTTGTCTTATCGGTTATAAACTCATTTTGATTTTATAGCTCTTTTATTAAACAAAGATCCTTTCTTTATCCAATTGAATTTCATTCAATCTGCATATCAATCCCTTTTTCTCCTGGGGATTTGGGATCCCATAGAAAAAGATAGATAGAGGCATCGGTTGGAAACCTGTTGAAATTAAGGAAGCTTCCGTCGAAATACCCTTTCAAAACAGCCGGAGAATTACCTTTGATTTTCTTCGCAGTCTTTTCCCCTGCGATAATCCATAATCGGCTTCCATCCGCAATATATCGGGTGCAACAGGTTCTGGAATAATAGATCGTATATTTCCCGTTTTGAAAAATAAAAGATCGCCTAAATTCAATCTCATTTTCTGAAACTTTATAATAGGGAAACGAATAATGCCGTCCTTCTGGATAAACCCCAAAATAGAAAAGTATGCCTGGGGTATAAGCCATCTCCGTATCGAAAAGTTTATCTCCTTCTCGGAGTTGCCCCTGTAAATAATTTACTAAGCCCCTGAAATCTTCCTTCTCAGCGCGGTAATAAAATGGAAGGATCACAAGATTGGATGCGACAAAAAGAATGATGAAGAGGAGTTTCAATCGCATGAATCTTTTTAACTTTTCAAGCTTAACTTCGATGGCATTGAGGGATAGATATAAAGTAATGAAGAAAAGAGGTAAAAAATTAATGAAGTATCTGGAGCTTATAAAATGATTGATATCAAATAATTTACAAAAAAGGTAGAGCCCCCCAATGGGGACAATGAAGATGACCAGAAGAACAAATGCGTTCTCCCTTTTTTCTGAGACGATAGGTAAAAGAATTAGCAAGATTACTGAAACAATGAGAAGAGGAAGATAAGGTGCCCAATCATGTAATACCCCATATAGGATGTCTCTAAAAATTAAAGGGGCTTTGGGTTGATAGGGGTCCATTGTCGGCGGACCAGTATAATTTAGTGCAATAAAAAGAACCCAAGGCAAGCAAAAGAGAAAAATTAATCCGTTCAAAACGAGAAAAGAAGAAAAGCGGGATTTTTTTTGATCCCCATTCACCCGGTAGAACCAGAGAATTTGCGATAAAACGACAAACGGGATGGAACTGTAACTTGTATACAATGTAATGGCAAAAAAGAATGCAGCAGGAAGCAAGTATCTCCTTTGTGATGTCTGGAGGTGCTTCATTAAAAAGTACAGCGCCGTCACCCCGAGGAACATGAGCAGAGCATACGCGCGCCCCTCTTGGGATAGGCTGATGTGATAAACCATAAAGGTTAAAGAGATTGTGCAGGACACAGCAATGCTGGAAGAAAATAATCTTGCAAGAAAATAGATCATCGGTATGGATAGGGTTCCAAAGACCAGAGGGATGATACGTAGGTCTCTTTCTGGTTCTGCAAATGGGTGAAAAAAATGAGTGAGAAGGAAAAAGAGAGGAGGGTGAAGGTAAAAGGGGCTTTCTTGATAAAATTTTAATTGGTCTTCGAAGCCATACTTCGAGTCATTATAGGTATGGATTTCGTCCACCCAGAGGGATTTTTTGTCAAAGGTGTAAAATCTCAAGGTGAACCCTATGAGGAGACAAAGGATGAGGATAAGAATTTCTTTCTTATTTACCATATCCGAAGTTCGGAAAGGGTTCTAAAAATATCGTACGGGTTTGTCACTCTTAAATGTCACTCAATCGGCATATCAATTTCTTTTTCATTTGGTGATAGAGGATCAAATAGGAAAAGGTACATGGATGCGTCCATTGGAAATCTGTTGAAATTAAGAAAACTTCCATCAAAATACCCCCTCAGGAAAAAAATAGAACTTTTCTTAATTTCCTTAGCCATTGTTTTATTTACAACAAGCCACAGCCGGTTTCCGTCCGCAATGTATTGGTGCCAGTAAGTCTTCGAATAAGAGATAGTAAATTTCTTGTTTTGTATCACCAAAGGCACGATATATTCAATCTCTTCTCCTGAAACCTTCCGAGAGGGAAGTAGGTAAAGCCGGCCTTGCGGGTGTACACCAAAATAATACAGCATTCCGGGAATGTATAACTCTGTCCCAACAATGATCTTATCCCCGTCGCGGAGCTGACTTTTTAAATAAGTGACTAATCCTCTGAAGTCTTCCTTCTCAGAGCGGTAATAGAATGGGAGGATCACAAGATTGGATGCGATAAAAAGAACGATAAAGAGAAATCTCAATCGTATGAATTTTCTTAGTCTTTCAAATTTATTTTCGATAGTATTGATGGATAAGTATAAAGTAATAAAAAATAGAGGCAACAGATTGATAAAATACCTGGAGGTAATAAAATGGTTAATGTTAAATAACTTACAGTATACGTAGAATCCCCCAATAGGTACAATGAAGAGACCCAAAAGAACAAGGGCATTCTTCCGATTCTTTGAGAAGATGGGGAAAAGGATTAGCAGGATGACTGAAACAACCATCAAAGGGACATGGGGAACCCAATCATGGAATATGCCATATAGGATGCTAATAAATGAGCCAAGGGTTTGGCGGTAATGGTGGCCCATGATAGGTTGGCCGGCATAATTTTTTGTGACGAGAAGGGACCAAGGAAGACAGAAGAGAAGAATTAAACCATTTAAAACGAGGAAGGAAAAAAAGCGGGACTTTTTATCATCTTCATTCAGCCGATAAAACCAGAGAATCTGGGATAAAACGACGAATGGAATAGAACTGTAACTTGTATGCAACGAAACGGCGAAAAAGAATGCGGCAGGGAGCAAGAACCTTCTCTTTGATGTTTGCAAGTGCTTCATAAAAAAGTAGAGACCCATCAATCCGAGGAACATAAGCAGTGCATATGATCGTCCTTCCTGGGAAAGACTGATGTGATAAGCCATGAAGGTCAGAGAAAGAGCACAGGGAAGGGCAATCCCCGGAGAAAATAATCTTGCAAGAAAATAGATCAACGGTATGGAGAGGGTTCCGAAGATCAAAGGGATGATGCGGAGATCTCTTTCTGGTTTTGTGAACGGATAGAATAGATGGGTGAGAGTGAAAAACAGAGGAGGTTGAATGTAATTAGGCTTTTCTTTATAATACTGTATCTGGTCTTTGAAATCGTACCTTGAGTCATTATATGTATAAATTTCGTCTAACCAGAGGGATTTTTTATCGAAGGTGTAGAATCTCAGAGCGAAGCCTACAAAAAGACAGAGGAGAAGGATAAGAATCTCTTTTTGTTTTGTTTTGTTCATTCAAGTCTCATTTTTTTGCGACACAGAGAATAGAGACTCCAAAAGGGAATGAAAGATATTTCAGAGCATAAACTTCAATAGAAAAAATCGCTTTTAAAAAAAAGTTGATCAAGGGAAGATTTACTTCATTTTCAGATTCGATTTTCAGTCCGAGGAGATAAATCATACGCCTCGCAATCAAAATAGGGAAGAAAAGAAAGAAATTGAAATAAGAGGATTTTAATATAGCGAACCCCTCTTGCCTTAATTTTCTTGTGATTTTTTTCCTTGAGTACCTCCTTTTATGTCCCGTCACTACATCCTGAACTCCACGGAGTGACTTGAAAGCAGGAACAGTTAATATGAGGATTCCTCCCTCGCTTAAAACGCGATAAGATTCAACAATCCCTTTCCGATCATCCTCAAGGTGCTCGAAGATATCCATCGCAATAATCAAGCCAACTGATTTCGTTTTGATCGGAAGGTCATTTAAATCTCCGGCCAAAAGGGGTAAGTTCTCTTTGCTCTTAACAAGGGTAAGAGCATACACGGACCGATCCAGTCCAATTCCGTAAATCCCTGCTGACCCCAATGTCCTTAGGTTCGCACCGGTCCCACACCCCACTTCAAGGACCGCACAATTCTTCAGAATCTTAACAGATGATAAAATAGAGTGGAGTAATTTCCTCCTTACAACAAACCACCAGTGGAAGCTTTCTACCTTACTTTCAACATCGTAAGGAGTCGGATTTTTGGTTGTCTTTGATTTCTTCATTGATGTCTTTTTAGCATATGGATCAATAATGGTCAATTGGACAGCAATTTCTTCCCAAAACCTAAGGAGTCAATTTGGAGAAAAAAGACTTATTGGAGACGGTGGTTTTATTTAATTACATTGAAAGGACAAGCTGGAAAGAGTATAATTTCAAAAAATTAGAAGGTTATTTTATTAAAAAATTATTAAAGTGAAGAGACCTACTCAATTGAATTTTACTCGCCGTAGAGATCAAACCATAAAGGACTTTGGAGAACAATGGTTACATTATACAAACAGCCACGGGTTTTATGGGTCCATGGAATTGTTTTCCGACATTATTTATCCATTTTTGAAGCCAGGTGATATTAAAAATTGCAAAGTGGCTGAAATTGGCAGCGGAACAGGGAGAATCGTTAACATGTTGCTTGAGGCAGGAGCCAAACATGTAATTGCCGTCGAACCTTCCGAGGCATTTGAAGTTCTATCCTCTAATATTCCTGAACCGAAAAAGGTGACCTGTCATAAAATAACGGGCGAGCAATTGTCCCCTTATAGGGATCTTGATTATATTCTTTCAATTGGAGTTTTACATCATATTCCAAATCCCGCTCCGGTGGTCGAGGCAGCTTTTAAAGCATTGCGACCAGGAGGACGATTTTTAGTCTGGTTATATGGGAAAGAGGGGAATGTTCTTTATATTGCACTAATTAGGCCACTGAGGGTGCTTACAAAACGCCTACCACATTTTATGCTGGCCTCCCTGGTTGAAATAATGTACTGGCCATTGGTTTTATATATTAAATGTTGTCACAGGTTGCCTTTACCCCTGAGAGGATACATGTTGTCAGTCTTTGAAAAGATGTCGCCGGAGAAGCGAAAACTTATCATTTATGACCAACTTAACCCCTCATATGCAAAGTATTATACGAGACGAGAAGCTGAGACATTGCTTATCGACGGAAAGTTTAAAAATGTTCAGGCCCATCATCGTCATGGATACAGTTGGACTGTTATTGGCACGAAACCCTAAAATATTCGTAGTCTCCTGGCTTCCTTATTATTAGGAATCCATGAAGGCAGG
>Ga0209048_10006436_pt1 | contig 10985 bp, 13 predicted proteins | sample FrelakmetCRP12CR_FD_187146 | JGI IMG/M metagenome (GOLD analysis project Ga0209048, IMG submission 187146) | Freshwater lake sediment microbial communities from the University of Notre Dame, USA, for methane emissions studies - CRP12 CR (SPAdes)... | ecosystem: Environmental > Aquatic >... | reverse complement strand
CGCAGGGCCTGATCCGCTCCATTCCGCGCATCGATCTCGCCAGCGAGCGTAAGACCCGGCTGGAGGCGATCGGCGGAACGGTGCCGATCCTGATCAATCCCGCCCCCGGATGCCGGTTTGCGCCGCGCTGCCGCTACGCCATGCCCCTCTGCACCGAAAGGGAGCCGGTCCTGCGCGAGATCGCGCCCGGCCATCGCATGGCCTGCCATCTGGGAGCGGCGCCATGAGCGAACCCCTGCTGTGCGTCACCCATCTCAAGAAGCATTTTCCCGTCAGGGGCGGCCTGTTGTCGCGCGAGGTCGGGCGCGTTCATGCGGTGGACGGCGTGTCATTTGCGGTCAATTGCGGCGAGACGCTGGGACTGGTCGGCGAATCAGGGTGCGGCAAATCCACCACGGGCCGCTGCGTCCTGCGCCTCATCGAGCCGACGTCAGGCGAGATCGTCTTTGACGGGCAGGACGTGCTGGGACTCGGCGGAAATGATTTACGCGCCTTGCGGCGCAAGATGCAAATCGTTTTCCAGGACCCTTTCGCCTCCCTCAATCCCCGCATGACCGTCGGGGCGATCCTCGGTGAAGCGCTAACGATCCACAAGCTCGCCTCCTCGGCAGGTGAGCGCGAGGATCGCGTGGCGAGCCTGCTCGTTAAGGTCGGGCTGAAGGGCGAGCACATGCGCCGCTACCCGCATGAATTTTCCGGAGGGCAGCGCCAGCGCATCGCGATCGCGCGTGCTCTCGCGGTGGAGCCCAGGTTCATCGTATGCGACGAGCCGGTTTCGGCGCTCGATGTGTCCATTCAGGCGCAGGTGATCAATCTCCTGGAAGATTTGCAGAGCGAGCTAAACCTCACCTATCTGTTCGTGGCTCACGATCTCTCCGTAGTGGAGCATATCTCCGACCGCGTGGCGGTCATGTATCTCGGCCGCATCGTCGAACTGGCTAGGGCAAGCGATCTCTACCGCAATCCCCAACACCCTTACACGCAGGCCCTGCTCTCCGCCGTGCCGGTGCCGGATCCGAAAGTGAAGCGCAAGAGGATCCGCTTGAAAGGCGATGTGCCAAGCCCGATGAACCCGCCGAAAGGCTGCCATTTTCACACGCGCTGCCCCAAGGCCGAGCTAAGCTGCCTGCAAACTGCGCCCGAACTGAAACAAGGAAGCGACGGGCATTTCGTGGCTTGCCATCTGACGTGATAAGCCCCAAGCCGCCACTGTGACATATTGGTCCCCAAGCTGGCCCGTCGGCTTCGGTGGCAATCTAACCGTCGGCCAGAGTTCGAACGCTTAAGGCGACTTTCGGAGCTTTGTCGGCAGCGACGCCCGAGGCGGCGGCTTTTCCTATATGCGCTAAAATTTTCCGAACGGCTGGTTTGTCAGCGGTGAAGGCGGCGGTATGGGTTTGAGCATGAACGACATCAACCCGGATCGAGCGTTCGGCAATATCCGCCCGCTTTATTACGAAGGCGTGCCGTTCGGCTACAACTTCCAAAACGAGGGCGGGTTACCTGTGACGGCTTATGCCGGTTTCGACACCTTGAGATATCTTGAGATATAAGGCCGGCATCGGTGGGCCTTTTGTCCCCTTCGAAACCATGTCCGGCACACTACCCGGCCATTGCGCGCATACGGGCGTCGAATTCCAACAGGCGCCGAATGTCAGCCTGTCACTCGGGTTCGGCTACACCCACCAGTCGGGGCGCATCGACAGCTACATCAATTCGCTCTCGCTGCCCGGCGCTTCTCCATTTGCCGTCGGCGGTCGCCACTAACGCGCGCTTTTCAAGGGGGAGTTGGGACAAGCGGGCCGCAGTCCCACGCGGCTTCGGCGTGGCGCCGGCCTGTCTTGATGCGGCGGTCAAGGTCGTACATTACCAAGCCGCGCGAATGGCGCGCGGCGAAGCCGGCTATCCCGCACTGCGCGGAAAAGCCGTCGGCAACCTGATTGGCATGCCGGTTGGCGACAAGGTCCTGAGGTATTGGCCCAACGAAGATGCAGGCCACCTGACGGCCGCGGCGCTCTTCATCGTGGCAGAAAACGAAGAATTGTTTCAAACAAGACAAATGCGGAGCGCGCCTACGAGCGCGCGATAGGGCCGAAGAAATTGGTGATGATTCCCAGCATCAAGCACTACGGGATTTATAACGAAGCGCGCGGTTCGGCGATCGAGCTCGCGATCGACTGGTTCGACCAGCATTTGAAGAATGACTCACCTCAAAACTAAAAGCGGCAAGGGAACCTGCTGCGCGGCGCAGCGGAGAGATCGTTGCTGCAGCTTACTGTTGCCGATCGCTACCGCACCCCCACAATGTCGACGCCGCCGCATTAGCTTATGGCGTCTTTCATTTCAAAATGTGCGCATGTCGTTCCATGGCACCCGAACGGACATGCCGTCGCAGTCGCAGCATGTCTGTTGTTGATGGCATGAACGGACTACTTCAGACGCCACCTGAGGTCCGAGTTCGACCCACATTACCGGCCATGGCGACTGCTAAAGATATTCCATTTGGCTGGCCCCAACGTTCCCATATGTCGAGTTTAGAGAGCTACATTGCCGCTTCCCTGATGCTTGGGGGCAGCCATGCAGCGGCGTGAATTTATTGGTCTTTTGGGTAGTGCGGCCACATGGCCGCTCGTGGCCCGTGCGCAGCAGTCGGTAAGATAAAGCGCACCGCGATGGTTAGCCCGTCGACGAAAGTTGCCGACATGAGGATTGGGGGCGAACTCATGTATGGTGGGCTGCTGAGTGAATTAAAGCTTCTAGGCTATGCCGAGGGCGAAAATTTGATCGTCGAACGATATTCAGGAAGGGGGACGTCAGGAAGGTTGCTGATCTGGCTCGTGAAGTGGTTGGCACAAATCCAGATCTGATCTTTGCCCAAGGAAGCCGTCTAACCCGCTGGTTCAAGAATCAGACTACTACAATTCCGATTGTTGCGTTGACTGGAGATCCTATTCGTTTTGGGATTGTATCGAGCCCGGCACATCTCGCCTCGTAACTCGAATTGGTCGATCAAATGCGCGTGCCCGCCGTTTACCCCTATCGTGAGATGACCGAGGCCAGGGATTGATGTCGTATTCATGGGATATCAAGAGCGTGGCTCGTGGTCATGCCATGCTGATCGCGAAAATTTTGCGTGGGACCAAACCCAGCGACCTTCCGTATATTCAAGAGGCTCGCTTCGAACTAATGATCAACCTCAAGACGGCAAAGGCGCTTGACCTCGAAATACCCACCAATAAGCTCGCTCGTGCAGACGCGGTGATTGAATAGCCCTTGCAATTTGCTGAAGAAGGGTGAGACACAAGCATAACCGAGGAAGTCCATCATGCCAGCTTTCCATAATCGACTAAAGGTATTGTCGGCAGCTCTTGTTCTGCTTACCGGAACCAACACGGGAGCATTTGCCCAGAAAAAATACGATACCGGTGCGACCGATACCGAAATCAAGATCGGAAACATCATGCCTTATAGCGGACCAGCTTCCGCTTATGGCATCGAGGGCAAAACACAGGCCGCATATTTCAACAAAATCAACTCCGAGGGCGGCATCAATGGCCGCAAGATCAAGTTCATTTCATATGATGACGCATACAGCCCGCCCAAGGCTGTAGAGCAAGCCCGCAAACTGGTTGAAGGTGACGAAGTCCTGTTCATCTTCAGCCCTTTGGGTACGCCGTCTAATTCAGCTATTCAGAAATACATGAACGAGAAGAAGGTGCCTCAGTTGTTCGTGGCGACTGGTGCAACAAAGTGGAACGACCCGACGCAGTTTCCTTGGACGATGGGCTGGCAGCCCAATTACCAGAGCGAAGGTCGCGTCTACGCAAAGTACATCCTGAAGGAAAGGCCGGCCGGCAAGATCGGGATCCTTTATCAGAATGACGATTACGGAAAGGACCTCGTTAAAGGTGTCAGGGATGGCTTAGGCGCTAAAGCGGCTTCGATGATTGTCGCAGAAGAAAGCTATGAAACCACCAACCCCACCATCGACTCGCTTGTCGTGGCGCTAAAATCTAAGGGAGTAGATATTTTTATTAGCGTCACGACACCGAAATTTGCAGCACAATCGATCAAGAAGGTAGCTGAGTTGGGTTGGAAACCCCTGTTTTTCCTCAACAACGTCGGCGCATCGACTGGATCCGTCATGAGACCTGCGGGCTTTGAGAATGGGCAAGACATTATTTCGCTCGCTTATCAGAAAGATCCGACGGATCCGCATTGGAAAAATGATGTGGGCATCAAGCACTTCGATGAATTTCTGGCGAAATACTTTCCAGAAGGCAACCGCGAAGACGGATCCGTAGTAACGGGCTACAATGTTACGCAGACCATGGTTCATGTACTGAAGGCCTGCGGTGACAATCTTACCCGTGAAAATATCATGAAACAGGCGGCGAGCATGAGAGGCCTGGAGCAGGAAGGGCTTTTACCCGGCATCACAATCAACACAAGTGCGACTGACTTCACGCCGATCAAGCAAATGCAGCTCAGGAAGTTCAAGGGCGACCGGTGGGAATTGTTTGGCGATGTCATCAGTGGGGAGGTTGGTGGCTAACCGTTTTTCGATCTACCGAGTTAAGCTTTGCTGCGATGCATGAGTCCGCTGTGGCAGATACTGTTGCAAAGGTCGAAAATCGAGCAAACCCGAAAATTTCGTGAAAGTCGATTTTTAGGCTTCCCTGCCGCTGTAATGCGCGGTAGCGCCGTTATCGCTGTAGGGTACTCAAATCGTGGCGATGGCCACTGCCTGGATGGGGGAGTAGATTGTTCGTGCCGGCTTGAAAGGGAGAAAGCTGTGGCTGGATATTTCATGGTTCAAAGTACAATTACAATCAACACGAAGAGCAATATCAGAAGTACCGCGAAGCAGTGGTCCCTGTCATCATGAAGTTCGGTGGGAAACTAATGGTCAGGGGCGGAAGGTAGAGGTCCTTGAGGCCAACCTGATGGGCGGCCAATGGTCGTGTTCGAGTTCCCTTCGATGGAAGCCATACACGCATTCTGGAATTCGCCGGAATATGTCCCGGTGAAGAAACTTCGACAGGGAGCCGCCACGTTGAATATTTGGGCTGTACAAGGGATCTAGGCCAAGCGGCGCTGAGGCCTTGGCTGTGATCGAGAATTTAGCGAGGAACTTTGGTGACGCGCCGGCTTCGCGGCAAGTTATCATGGAGAGTCAACCAATGCTGACGTTGTATTTCGCCCCAGGGGCGTGTTCGATTGCGCCACACATCGTGCTTGAGGAAAGCGGCGAGAAATATGGATTGCAACAAGTCCACTTCGCAAAGGTGGAGCAGCGTTCCGAGGCCTACCTGAAGATAAATCCCCAAGGTCGAGTGCCCACGTTGATTCTCGACAATGGTGAGCCTTTGGCCGAGAACACGGCGATCCTGCCCTATCTCGGGAAACGATTTGGACTATGGCCGACAGACCTGATCGCCGAAGCGAGGGTTCTCTCGCTTATTGGCTTCCTAGCCGCCAGCGTTCATCCCGCTGTCGCCCACATCAATCGCCCGGAGCGCTATGCGACCGACACATCGGCATTCCCGGCGATACAAGAGACGGGTCGCAAGACTTTCGACAAGTATCTCGAACAGATCGACGGCAAGGTTGCTGGTCGGCAATGGTTTTCCGATCATTATTCAGTCGCTGATCCCTATCTATTTGTGTTCTATGTTTGGGGTTTGCGCAGAGGTTACCCCATGCAGGAGCTGAAGAATTTTACTGCGCTAAAGGACAGATTGCTGCAGCGCCCTGCGGTGCTGCGAGTTGTTGAGAGTGAGAACCTCAAAATATAGCGTGACCACATCCACCGCCCGACCCGTCTCTCGGCTGACACGTGCTCGCACCTCCTCAATCAAATCGAATAGACCTTTCCAATCGCGTCCACTCAAGATCCGGCGGCTGATCTTCGCGGAAAGTGGCGTAATGAATCCAATAACCCAGCTCTGCTTGCTCAATTCGATTGCAAACAGACACCGCGCCGTCTCAACAGGCATTGCGGCGGGTAGGTTGCTTACTGTGCGGCCCGTCATCAGGCTCTCCTATGCCTTGGTGGTGGGTTTACACCGAAACGGTATCACCCCGCCCGCCGCACCTGCATAGGATCTCTCTACCCGCGAATCGGTCACGGCAGACATCGCTCTGCACCAAAAGTGTCCGGCGGCACGCCCGATCACGAGATCGTGGTCTTGGGCCCCGATGTGATTCACGGGTTATTCATTATCCGAGGAATCCATTGGGTCCCGGTAGAAAATCATTAGATTTTCGTTTGGAATGATCCGGCTTCAGACAAATCAATAATTGGAGGGCCTCCAATGAGGAGTCTTTGGACACTTTCGCCGATCGAGACCTGCCTGTTCATCGCGGCCGTCATTCTGGGGGCCGGTGCTGGCACCTGGATGGCGGTGAGCTGAAGACAGCGGGTGGGTGCATTCTTGCCGACGAAATCGGTGAGAACTCGCGGACCGTTTTGGACCTCGCAGCGAGGGTCCGCAGGTCTGTTTTTGGAACAAGCGGACATCCCTGTCGAGTCGGTGAATGTCCGCTATCAGGGTGCAAAGCGGACCCACCTGAAACCTATCTTCGCGCACCGCTTGGCTGGAGGTCCTCACTGATATGAATTAAGTCGTCGACAGGCTCGCCGATCTCGTCGCAAGGGGGCAGATTAGCTCCTGCCGCAACCGCGCCAGATGGGTTATAGCATCTCGCGCCGTTCAAAAAGCTCTTCGATTAATATGAGGGAAGATGTCCGCGCTTATACTTCATCACTACGGCTTTTCGAATTACTCGGAGAAAATACGTGCCGCGATGGGGTACAAGGACCTCGATTGGACGAGCGTAATTATGCCGCCGGTGATGCCTAAACCGGATCTGGTGACCCTGACGGGCGGTTACCGTCGTGCGCCGGTTCTTCAGATCGGGGCAGATATCTATTGCGACACGCGGCTCATACTAAGGGAGCTCGACAGGAGGCATCAGGCACCCACCCTGTTTCCTCCAGGGCTGGTTGGAATGGCCAACGCAATAGCAGCCTGGGCTGAGGGACCGCTCTTTCGCTCAGTTATGTTATACGCTTGGGGCACCAACCACGATCTGATGCCACCGGAATTGTTCGAAGACCGCGCGCGAATGCGTGGATTCCCGACGCCTAGCATGCCGTCGGTTGAACGCGCCGCATCCCGCAATGCGCCGCTCGTACGGGCGCAGCTTCCGCTCATTGAGGATATGCTGGCCGACGGCCGTCGTTGGATTTGCGGCGATCGTTTCAGTGTGGCCGATCTCGCGGTATTTCACGCCATGTGGTTTCTGACGGATCGCAGCCAAAGGCTTGCGCATGAATTCGATAAGTTCGCATCGCTCAAAGCTTGGATGGGCCGGATGCGCGACTTGGGGCACGGCCGTTCTCACTCCATGGCCGTTGGCGACGCGCTCGAGATTGCGAGGACTTCCGAGCCGGCGTCACCGCGCGTTTCGATCCGCCAACCAGAGGATCCCGACCTGGGATCTACTGTAAATATTTGTGCCGCCGATTATGCGAAAGATGTGATTGTCGGAACGCTCACCTTCCTCGATGACGACGAGATCTCAATCCGTAAGATGAATGACCGGGTCGGTGAAGTCGAAGTCCATTTTCCGAGAGTCGGGTTCGAAATGCGAGTTGAACGAAGCCGCTGAAGCTGTTCGTCGGCCCTGCGGCCGCGAAAAGCCAGGCCTCCGCAAAGATTGTGCCTCGCATAATTATTGCGGCCCGCTGTCCGCGCGACATGCAGGGCGCATCGATTGCGCGAGCCTGCTAGTAACGTGCCCAGCTATCGGGAGGAAAGCCGACGTCGCTTACTGCGACATTGGCGAGTACCAACGGAAATGCGCTTGATGTGGGTTTCAGCCACCAAAACTGCGCCTCTCATACGGGAAGCTGCAGGCGCTAGCAGTGCTGTGAACCAACTACCGAAGAGCGTGGTGCGGGAAATCCGCACGCCACCTTCTGTGGGAACCGGGGACGGGTGACCGCCCCCCGGTGACCCGGTGGTCGCTCAGTAATGAGCGTCCCTTGCGTCGGCTTTCTTCTCCGCCCACTCCGGCGACTTGTTAATCCGGGTGTCCAAGAATGAGACGGCCGTTAACCCGCCTCATCCCAACTAAGACGCCGGCGATCGCGTCTGACAGCAGCTAGCAGTAATAGACGCCTGCTGCACAACGTCGGGCGGTACGCCGCGCAACCCCGGCCACGCTAACGGGAGTGAGTGGCCGACCGACAATAGCATGCGCGCTGGAAACAAAGCTCATATCACCAACGATAGAGCCTCCGAGGCCCAACGCGTATGCGCCAAAGATGAGAACAGCGAGCAACCATGCCCAATCCTTCATGATCATTTGTCAGCTCCAATCTTGAAATGCCCCGGCAGGTCACTCAGCCTGTCTTGCAAATCCGTCAGTTCGACCTTTTTCGCGCCGGTCGCGTTCTTGAATACGAAGGCTCCGGAGACGGTCCCACTAGGCGCTCTCCAGTTCTTGATCTGAACCGTGTATTGCGGATTGCCAGAGACCCGTCTTGAGGCGACGCTGAAGCGACAAGGATAGGGCTTATCACCCTGAGCGATCCAGATCTGGAAGTCGATATCCGGCTTTCGGAATGCAAGAAAGTCACATTCCACGCCGCCCACAACCCCGCTGCCGAGATCCTTGACTTCGGTGACGTCTTGAAGCAGTTCGTCGTAGGAGTTGGACAGCAGCAGATCTGCCGCGGGAAGATGACGATGATACTTTTCGCGCAGTTCGTCCACCAAGTGTTCGATCGTACCGGGAATGTCAATCTGAGTGTACAGATTGGCATTCTTGCCTACGAGCGTTAGCGTCTTTCCATCGAACAGCGTCTCGATGTCCGCGAAGCCGCCGTTGCGCGTCGCATGAATCTTGTCCGGTCTCGCGAGGCTCACCGTCCCTGAACTTACCAACGCAAGCTTTTCGTCGTCCTTGGTCACGACCTCAAGCGCAGCGTCGTAGTCAAACGCAAGCGACGATTGCTTGCCAATGTAATCTGACATCGCCTTAAGCAGCTTCTTGGCACTAGCTTCGTCGGCACTTGCGGGCGCTACCATCCCGCTGAAGAGGGCCAATAGAGCGACGCCCAACGCTGCACATGAAACTTTTGTCAGTCTGTGTATGGCCTTCGTCATGAGGCAATCCCTTGTTGGAGCTCTGGCGCTTGATAGCATAAAATGGTCAAATCCAACTGTCACGGCCATTCAACCAGCTAAACGCGTGCTCCAAATGCAACGCCCGCTTTTTCTAATATGACCAGAGAAAGGCGGACCGCTTGAGGCTTGTTTCCAATGATCTAGTCCCAAATGCGATGTCGCCTGTTGGCAGTGCCCCCCGAAGGCGCGGATCACTAGTGGGGGAAGATTCCACCCAAAGAGCTGTGGATTGATCTGGTAGCTGACGAGCGGTTCGGTCGGGTAACCGGCAGGGTTGGAGCCTCGCGACAAAAGGGCGCTTTAGGTTGAGCGGGAGGATAGGGTGGCTTGAGTGGTAATCGGCTATAAAATATGTTCTGAATTGATTGCGGAGGCTACATTAGAGGCGAGTTGCCGCAAGGAGGGTGTAACATGAAAGCGCTCAGTGTTGGATCCTTCTTGGTGATCACTACGTTTTCGAGTGTCCACGCGCAACGCTCTCCTGAATCGTTGCCTGTTGTGACGGTTGATTGCTACCAATCGTTTGCCGCAAAGGCGCCATTGCCAGAACTCCCTTCCAAAGAAATAGCAATCGACGGCGGTAATTTCGAGGCGCCGTTGATACGCTACAGACTTCAAGTCGTTGACAAAACAACTCTTAAAATAATCAAAGACCCAACTCGGCCTGCATTTCGAACCGAACATGGAAAAAGCGTTTGGGAGATGAAACGGGATTTTACGGACCGGCATCAGATTGTGGGTTGGCGGGAAGAATTGCCGGGTGGAATCGTTAGGCTTTTCACATTCGACTTTGAGGATCTCCTGCTTAGTACAGTTGACGTCTCACCAGCGCGTTCGCCCGCCGCCGCGGTCGAACTTCATGTGATGAAATGCAGTAAATCGATTTAGTCTGACTGCGATTGCGCGGCCATCGAGTTGATCAGCAATAGTTCGCTCTCGGCACCGAGCTCGTCTACCGACCTCCTCTATTGAGTATTGTACCGCGAGTTAATTCAGCGGATATTGTGATCACATCTTCGCAGAGGCCCGGTATTGGTAGCAAATCGGACCCAGAGATCACGAAATTGAAAGTATCGCTTTACTGATCGGCGGTCGTCGAGAGTTTTGCGCTAAGCTCTGTTAAGCATTGAATAATGTAAGCAGTCCGATCTCTACGCAGAACCTTCGCAACATCGGCTCTGTGACGGCACTCGAGTTGTTGGATTTGCTCCGCGCGGCGCTTTTCCGCAGCCTCGCGATACTCAAGAGCAACGGCACTGGGTTCGACTAGCTTTTGAGTGAAGCTTGGTTCTACGATTGGGTGATGTCCGATTTTCGGCGGGGATAGCCTGACCCTCCGCACAGTAATCGGCAAGCCATCAGACTCGAATTGCAATTCATACTTTTTGCCGTTTTCATCCATCGCGGTGCAGGAGATACTAGAAACCTGTCTCGCAGCGAAGTTTCCAAGCTGCCTGCATAAACCAGCAGATAATTCAACCAATGGCACGGGTAGGCCATCGACCTTCGGCCTGTCCTTGGATTTTAGCAGCATGCGGTCGATTGGTAACTCGTATAGATTATCACCTTCCCTCCGACCATTTTCACCCGAGAACGATATGATGTGACTATCGTCAGTCGGATCGTCGAGAGCGATCGTGAAATTTGTTCTTCCCTGTTCTCTATGGAAGAATCCAACGGACTTGCACGCGAAATCGCGTCCCGCGATTTTGAGTGTGCTGCACTTGCCGGACATCAACGCAAATATGTCAGTGTGCAGTTCTTGTGGTTTAGTCTCATTCGAGA
>Ga0209048_10006435_pt1 | contig 10986 bp, 10 predicted proteins | sample FrelakmetCRP12CR_FD_187146 | JGI IMG/M metagenome (GOLD analysis project Ga0209048, IMG submission 187146) | Freshwater lake sediment microbial communities from the University of Notre Dame, USA, for methane emissions studies - CRP12 CR (SPAdes)... | ecosystem: Environmental > Aquatic >... | reverse complement strand
AGAGGCCCCTCCGAACAATGAGGATGATGCTCCCGTTGTCAAACACGAGGACAATCCAGGCATGGCTGCCAATGCGTTCCCCTACGTGTTTCGTGATGTGCCCTTTTACCAGCAGCCGCAAACCAATCTCATCGTCAACCCTGTGCCTGCCTACTTGACCATCGATTCGCGAGACCGAGACCGACGCGTCTGGCCCAATACCAATCAATATCGCATCCCGCTGGTGGCGAGCGACAACGATTTGAACATCAAGAGTCCCAACGTGCGCTACAAAAACATATATTCGATCAGCCTTCTGTCCTGTGTGATCCCAAACCATGGCGGCGTCATGTTTGAGCCGTACCTGATACTGCAGATTGACGAAATCGACCGTGTGTATGATTCAGCCAACGTTGCTTGCGCCCGGGCCTTTACGAAACTCTACTTCAAAGAGGTGTGTCGCACCAGCAGATTCTTCCGCTTGGACAAGGGAGTTGGAGACCCATTGACGAAAATCTATTGGCCAGCCCCGCGAGCCAGCCTGGAGTCCATTACGCTGTCGTTTCGTCATCCTGACGGGACGCTGTTTGACTTTGGCGCAGACGCTCCTTTGCCTGACCCGGTGCTTACCGATTTGCAGACAACCATCACGCTCGAAATCAGAACTTTCGTGACGGACACTGGAAAGGCGATTGGCCATAGAAATCCATAAAGGAAAATTTTCTCGCCAAGGGGAATGGATGCGGTGGTAGAGGCGGCGCGAGTTGTGTTTGAAATCCGAGACGACACCGGTGTCGCTGCGGCTCGAATTGATGCGAAGGATGTGCCCAAAAAGTTGCCGGCTGCTTTTCAGCTCAAGCGACGTGGCAAGGGCAAACCCATGCTCTTGTTGTATCGAAGCAAAGAATGTGATCCCAAGCTGAGTGGCTGGCTGGAAGACTGGGCTGCGCTTCCTTTTGATGAAGAGCGATGGGTCACGGGCGGCTGGAGCATCATTAAGGTGAGATTGGTTTGCGAGTTTGAGCGCAAGTTCGCGGACATATTCAATGGGCTGCCACCATCTCGCAACGTGCGTGCCGAATACTTTCATCGCGAGCTGCGCGACGAGCTCAAGGCCGAGTTTGCGACGCTCTCTTCACGGGCGCAGATCGAGCTGTTGCTCGTGTCCACGGCGATGCGGGCGCAGTTTCAGAGGCCCGACTTTGGCTTGAGAGAGCTGTGCCGTTACGCAGAACACATCGCCACTCGCCATGAGCGACGAATGCAAGAGGCCCAAGCCGCCGAGGAGAAGTCTCGAGCCGCGGCGTTGCCCGAATTGCGCAGGATGCGAGCTGACCGCTACAACGTCGCCGAGGATGATAACATGGGATTTATTGGGGCTGGCACCGCAACTTACACGCATGAAGTGGTGCGCAAGGAGCGATCTCTTTTCGATATGTTCGGCTACAGCATGTCTGCCCTTATCGAAGGTTCTGAATTGGAGCAAATGGCCTCTGACAAGTTGTCAGCGCCTGTGGTGGTTCCGATTCAGCCAAAATTGACTCAGTCTGACATGAAACAGACCGAGAGATTGCTTGCAAGAATACGGAGCGCCCAAGAGACACGGGTGTTCAACAGGGATGTCAGACACATTTGTTTCTTTTTCTATGTGCTACGCTACATTCGGATGCAAAGGGCATGCGGCGTGTTTTACACGACTGAGTCGATTTTGGACGGAGGACCTTGGATTCGCCGGAGTGATTGCTACGGCCTCTCGTTTCGAACGCCCTTGGAAGTCACGCCCTTGGATGACGAGGAAATGGAGCGAGACGCGGCCTTACTCGCGGGTGTTCTGCTTGGTAGTGTTCGTCGTCGTCGTGAGCACAATTATTATTAAAATTTTTTTTTTTTTCTTCGTCTGAGACATCAAACAGACCAAGAGAAAAAAATGTTTCGGATCATACTTCCTCTGATTGTGGGACAGATTGTGTTGCAAAGATGTCCGGCTGCATCTGAAACCAAGGAACCAGTCGCCAACGCGATACGCCAAGTGATGTGGCCAGTGCTTCTGATCGCAATGGGATTTGCGTGGAACCTGAGCAGCGTTAAATCGGCGCCCTTGAGCGTCGACTTCATGTACGCGGTCACTCTGAGCGCTATCGCGCTTTGGCTAAATACCCAGTTTTGCTTGCAGAACGAAGATCGCAGCAAACTGCTATTGCTCTTGGTGGCGATTCTGGTTGGCGGATTGGTCTGGATGTCAGCAAAATTCTCAGTGTTCGCCTCTGTCATGCTTAGCATTATGCTCATCTGGTTCCTGTTTGCCGAGCAGTTGCAGTTGCCCAAGATCCGCATTCAATTGCCCTCGATCGACATCAAATTACCACACTTGTCTTTTGACGGAGGAAACCAGGTAGTGTCCGTTGAATCACAGGGCGGAGTCAAAGTCGAGAACTTTTAAAAAAAAAAAATCTGCGATGCTGTTACACGAAAAAAACAAACAACAAAAATGACTTCTTACACTGTTGGCGTTATCGGCAACGGGTTTGTGGGCAAAGCAACACAACTTCTCGGAAAATCGCCCAACGTTGCAATTTTAGTGTATGATATCGATGCAACAAAATGCATCCCACCCGGCACGACACTAGGCGACTTGTGCACCAAGTGTCAGCTCATCTTTGTCTGCGTCCCGACTCCCCTCAGTTTGGAGACTAGTCGCTGCGACACCAGCATCGTGCGAAGAGTGGTAAACGACATTCGGCGCCAAAGCGAGAGTGTAGCAATCATTGTGAGGTCAACGGTCCCCCCCGGGACCTGTGAAGAACTTCGCGTCTGTCACATGCCAGAATACCTGACCGAGCGAAATTGGCCCAGCGATTTTGTTGCGACCAAGACTTGGGAATTAGGCATCCCCACTGCGACTACTTTTGATTCTGCTCAATGTGCGCGGACGTTGCAGGGCATTCTCACAAATTGCGTCGAGCGCGGTTTGCTTGCATCAGACACACTTGTGCTGAACCATTCGAGCGTTACAGAGACTGCCAAATATATGCGCAACGTGATGCTCGCTGTTCGTGTGGGGGTCTGCAACGAATTCGAGACTTTCTGCCGCGCAAAGAAAATTGACTACGAAGAGGTTCGCAAACTTGTCACCAGCGACGCTCGAATCGGATCGTCACATACCCAAGTGCCAGGTCCAGATGGAAAACGAGGGTTTGGCGGCACTTGCTTGCCCAAAGACTTGAAAGCCATCACCACGGAAATGATGCTTGCGGGTGCGGCGCCCATGATCTTGATGGCCACTGCAAACCGTAACGACCTGATCGATCGACCTGGAATGGATTGGATGGCCGATGTTGGAAGATCAATATCATCAAGTACGAAACAGTAAAAAAAAAAATATAAGCTTGATGTTACAACCAAAAAAAAAAAAATGGAAGAAGTCATTGGATTGGACACTGAAACTCAACAACGAGTCAGAGACATTATCGAAAACATGCAAAATCAGAAAGAGGCTATCGAAAAGATTCAAGCGACCATTCTTGCGAACAGTGCAAGCATGGTGGAAGCCAATGAAAAACTTGCCAGTGTTGCCGATGAATTGCGCGCCGAATTGGAAAGAGTCAGGGGCGAAAACGAAGAAGAGCGCAAAGAAATTGCAGCGCTTCGGGCAGAGCTCGATGCAGCGACAAAAGAACTGGATCGCTTGAAGACCGAATTAACTGCGTTGAAACAATCCATGGATAGTTTGACTTCGGAACTTGATGCATTGAGAGTGGAGAAAAGCCAATTGGAACGCGAAGTTGACCGATTAACGCGAGAGCAAGCCGAGTCAACAAAGTCAGAAAGTGAAAAATCGGAGCAAATCAGACGCCTTGAGGCTGCCATTGCGCAAAAAGATGCCGAGATTACGCAGTTACGCGAAGACCTCAGGACTTTGCAGGCACAATTTGCCGCGGCCAACGACGAAGTTGCAGCACTGAAACGAGAGAAAGAAGAAATGCAACGAGACCTCCAAGAGAAAATAGCCGAACTTGCAGATGCAAATAGAAGAATGGCCGAAGTGGTGGAGGCTCGCCGCCTTTTGGATGTGGAAAACGCGCAACTTAAAGAAGAATTAGAGAAGGAAAAGCAGAAATATGTTCAAGCCGAGGGGCTCAAGGGCAACTTGGATCAAAAACTGGATCAACTGCAGAAAGCCATCAAAGTGCAATTAAACCGAATATACGATGAGAAACGCCGTCTCATTGATGAGCCTGTCAAAGCTTTGCGAGCGGCCACCGACACTTTTACAGAGGCCACAAATCGAGCTCGCGAAAGAGCCGAATTAGCTCCGCGAGCTCAAGCTGCGCAGTCTTTTCTCGATGTCATGGGCGAACAGAGCGAACCGTTGGGAATGGCTCCCGAACTCCAAGAGGCGCCTGCCGCCGTTATAGGCGTAGCACAGCCAAAGCCTCGCAGAAAACGTCTAACTGAACAGGAACAAATGATGGCTGCTGCAGCACAAATGCAAAAACTGGCCGAAACTGATATCGGCAAAGAGCGCACAGCCCGCATTCCAGGGGAATACATGCAGGGAGGAGCACTGGTCTTGCCGCCTTTGTTTTGAGCAGAAAAAAATATATTAGTTTATTTGTTTCAAAAGAGAATGGATCAAGACTTGGAAAACAAAACAAATGCCATCATCAACAATTTTCTCAATCGATCTCGAGACATCCAATACGTGACCGATCGCATCAAGTCCATGACACCTGTGCCGCCAAAGACAGTCGGTCGTAGAGTTATTCAACAGGGACCCAAAGGAGGGTTGTTTTACGTGTCAGCAGGAAAAAAAGTCTACCTGACACCAGGGCAGTGCCGCCGATGCGAAACCGGAAACTACGCGGACGGCGGATGTCCCCCATCGCCGCCGCGACGTGGGCAATGTCAAGCGTCTCGCGTGAGTTTGAAACGGAAGATCCGAAAACTACAACGATCGAGACGTTCCCTGAGAAGACGTCTACCGAGAATTTGATGCACTTCGTTTTAAAGAAAAAAAGGAAAAAAAAAAGAAACAAAAAATGGAATCTCCTCCAAAACAACAACTCAAAGTCTTTGCTTGGAATCCCAATGGCATCAAATCGCTGGCTGACAACGAGTATGATCTTTTCATCTTTATGAAAACAGAACAACCTGATATTCTTTTTTTCCCCGAAACAAAAGGCAACCCCAAACATGAAAAACAAGTCCAAACATCGCTCGAGACCACATTCGCCCGAGCGCTTCCCAATCGAAAATGGAAATGGCATTGGAGCTACTATGCGGCGCGACCGTGGATGCACGGCAACGCCGTAGCGATCCGAGACGATATCGCCATTGAACGAGTGGGGTTCCACCTCGATGATCCTGCAGTGGCGGAACCCGAGGGAAGAGTGATCACCGTGGAGCTTGCGAACCAAGGGCCCGTCATCGTGGGCCTTTATGTGCCAAACGCGTCAACAGGACTGGTCAGACTCGATCATAAGCTGGACTGGTTGCGCAGACTGCGCGTCTTGCTTGATTCCTTTGGCTCCAACCGAACCGTCATCGCGCTCGGCGATATCAATGTTGCGGCTGATGCTCGGGACCTCTGCAATCCGGCATCCAATACCAAAACGCCTGGTTACTCGCCGCAGGAACGGGCCGAATACGAGTCATCGATTCTCTCGGGCTACGTGGATGTCTGGCGCGAGCGTCACCCGATGATGCCTGTCAAATCGCAAAAGAACAAAGGCCACTACACCTTTTGGACCAGTCGCAACGGAGGCACCGCGAGACAGAACAATTCGGGCTGGCGTCTGGATGCCATCCTTGTGGACAGGAACAGCTGGATCACCAAGCAAGCCTCGATCGGAGAAATGACGCATGGAACCCAGTATATGGGCTCTGACCACTGCCCAATTGGCATCACTATTTTCGTGTGATTTCGTAAAACGAACGCTGATCACGCAAGGGTTTCAGGATGTACACAGATCTCCCTGCACAGGAGCGCGATGATGCTGTGGCTACGGGAGCGCTAGCGCGGAAGCTGTTGGCACCATCAAATGATGCGCGGTTGAGTCAAGAGCTCCGAGTGGCGGCTCAAGCGTGTTTGGAGGCTGCTGAGGCGCTCGTTACGGCGATCGACGCCTACGGCCAAGTCTGTCAACAGCTCGGCCTCGAGGCTTTCACCGTTGCTGAGCTTGCGCGAGGGGCCGCGGCTGGAGAGGAATACGAAGCCAAAAGAGATGCATATTTGGCGGTCAAAGCTGCCTTCTTGTTTGGCCAATAAATCATCGTCGCCATGTGCAAACACCGCCCACGTCGGGCTTGGAAATCCACATCTTCCCGTTGTTGCCAAGCTTTTTCATGCCGCAACACAAGTTGGCTGGGAAAGCTGGGCTGGGGCGCATGCGGTACTTTTGAGTGCTTTGGCGTCGGCAAGCGCGGTTCCCACGTGCCGAAATCCGACGATGAACCCGATTCCAATACCGACGAGAATGCGCGTGAGTCTTTCGTTTTTCGTCCAAGGTTTGAGAGCGGCGTCGTGGTGACTTTCTTCGTGGTGACATGTGTTGTGGTTGTAAACCAAAGCAAACACAAAAAAAAAAATAAAACGAAACAGAAAAAAAATGAAAATAACAAAAAAAGAGGCAAAAAGGGTAGAAAAATGCAAGTTTTGTCAGGGCCTTACCAAGGAGACCATGCATCGTTTTCCAAATTTGCATTTGAATTGGATAACTTCCAAAAACATGCCATTTCCAGCATCGATCAAGGAAAGAACGTGCTGGTGACCGCTTTCACGGGAAGCGGAAAAACGTTGATAGCTGAATATGCAACGATGCGCAGTTTGGAACGAGGGAAGAAAATTATCTACACGTCGCCCATCAAGTCGCTGTCCAATCAAAAGTTCTACGAGTTTAAGCACAAGTTCTCCGAGGCTTCTGTTGGCATTTTAACGGGCGACGTCAAGTTCAATCCATTTTCCAACATCACCATCATGACGACAGAGATCTTGCGCAACATGCTGGTTCGCCAAGGCGCGGCCACGCAGCCCGACATTGTCACCATTGATTTGGAGAAGGAGGTAGACACCGTTGTCTTTGATGAGATTCACTACATCAATGACAAAGATCGAGGCAAAGTCTGGGAAGAATGTCTCATTATGCTCCCAAAGCACATTCAGCTGGTGCTGCTGTCGGCAACGATTGATCGAGCGGAAGAGTTTGCGCAGTGGCTCTGCCAAGTGCGTGAACGCCCGATTGCCTTGATTCCAACGCTGAAGCGTTACGTGCCCCTCAAACACTACTTTTACTTTCACGGTGCATCCAAGGAAGGAGACACACTCTTGGATGCGATTGGGCATAAGCTTGTGCCGTTGCTGGATGAGAGCGGGAAATTTCAAACCGCCAACTACGCTAAGATGGTGAGCGTCAAGCGCAACTACGACAAGCTGGTTGGCAAGCAAAATTACGGACAAATAGGCATGTTAAATCCGCTGGTCACGTTCCTCATCGAGCGCGGGTTGTGCCCTGCGCTGTTTTTTGTGTTTTCCCGCAAAAAGTGCGAACAATACGCCAGTGCGGTGACGCAGTCGTTGAACACAGCGCAAGAGCAGGCGCTTGTGGACAAAATCATCACGCAGGAACTGATGAAACTGAGCGAACCAACCAGGCAGAGCTACGTGAATTTGCCGCAATTCATGAGTTTGAAGCGCATGCTGGTCAAGGGCGTCAGCGTGCACCACTCGGGTCTCATACCCATCTTCAAGGAGCTCATCGAAATCCTCTTTTCCAAAAAGTTGGTCAAGGTTTTGTTCGCAACTGAGACATTTGCGGTGGGAGTCAATATGCCCACCAAAACGGTCTTGTTCACAGAGTTGACCAAGCGAGATAACGACGGCTACCGCATGTTGCTATCCAATGAATACACGCAAATGAGCGGCAGGGCAGGCCGCCGAGGCATTGATGATGTGGGCCACGTTGTGCTGCTCCCAAACCTGTTCCAAGAAGTGCCCACCGCGTTGGAAATCGAGCGGATCATGTTGGGCAAAAGCCAGCGAATTCAATCCAAGTTCACCATTGACTACCACTTTGTGCTCAAGCAGCAAGCTCGAATTGCGTATTCCTCGCTCTTGAGCCAAGAATTGCAACAACAAACGGCAGCATTGACCGAGCGACTTGCGAGCGTTGACCACATGGATGCGCCTGCGGACCTTGAATTTTTCCGCGACTATGATGAGCTCAAAACGCAAGGAGACATCATCAGGCTTTCCAAAAAAGCCGAAAAGGACAGAGTAGCCAAACTAAGCCAGATGGAAAGCGCACCCCTGTTCAAACAGCGCTACCAAACATACTCTGACTACGTTGAACACTGCAAACAGCTGGAAACGCTGCAAAACGAGATTTACTACAACGACACTTACATTGAGTATTACATGGACAAGGTGACAGCAATATTGGTAGATCATCAGTACATGGACCCACGCACCAAGGAACCAAGCGTCAAGGGTGTAGTTGCAAGCAAAATCTCCGAGTGCAATCCGATTCTGTTGACTGAGATGCTTGTCGCCGGGATGTTCGATGCTCTCACGGAGCCCGAGATTGCGGCTGTGCTGTCGGTGTTTTTGCAGGAAGACAACTCGGACACCAAAGTGAGTCTGACGTCGTTGAGTGTGCCATCGTCAATCAAAATCATCGTTGGCAAAGTGATGGCGCTGTGTGATCACTTTGCAGACCTGGAAACGCATCATCAACTGTACATGAACACAGATTGGACACTTGGGTTGTCTCTCATCGAGACCGCTTACGCCTGGGCCAATGGGGAAAACCATCACCCCGGGGGCGAAGATTTATTCGAGGGCGATTTTGTCAAGGCCATGCTCAAGCTCACATCCATCTGCCAAACCGTAGGCGCAGTTGCCGAACTGATGAAAAACCACGATCTTGTCATGAAGATGAAACACTTGGAAGCGGTGATCATGCGCGGGGTGGTCAACGTCGAGTCGTTATACATTCTATGATGGGGATGGAAATGGCAATTTTGCGGTGAATCTCGTCATTGTACAGCGTCGACTGAAGTTGAATGCGAATCGTTTGAAAACGCTGCAAGGCTACAACGCCTTTGTTGGTCGTAATGCTGACGCAACTATCTTGACGCTCAATGGTGGCCAAATGTCGAAGTCTCTTGTCGATGAGCTTGACCCAGAAAAGATGCGACACGTTGAAGGCTGAAAAATAAACGCAAACCGCTTCTTCGTTGAGATCAACAATGGTTGCATCCAATTCCATGCCGTTGTCGCCCATCAGAGTCGCCAGTTTAATCTTGTTGAATTCGCGCTGCGCTCGTTTCACGTTGCGCTCATACTCGTTGATGCTCTCCACATCAGGCAGCGCGACCGAATCAGGCATGCCAAGCATGACAGCATGCAACAGCCTGTGAATATAGACATCGACATATCTGCGAATGGGCGAAGTGAAATGCGTGTAGTGCTCGATGCCCAGTCCCGAATGGTAGTAATCGGAGGCCGATTTTGAAGTGTACAAAGCTGCATTCGATTCGAGCAGCGTCAGAATATCGGAGGGCAACGTTGTTGCTGTTGCTGCGGGTTGTTTCGCTTCGTGCACGCGAAATATTGTCCTATTGGGTGGCGCGTGCTCAAATAGAAACTTGCCCACCAGTCTGTTCGCCAAAACCATGTAATTTTCGACCATCTTGTGCGTATCGTAGTCAACCGCCCCCGGACTCAGCTGTCTCCCAAGTTCGTAGAGCTTCAACTCGGATTGACTCGCAGCGCCCGCATCAATTAAATGTTGCAATTCGTCGTAGTTGTAAGCTTTCGACGATTGGACCGTCGTTTTTTCGAACCAAGATTCAAGGACCTGACCGCTCGGCCCGATTTGGACGAACACCGAAAACGCAAACCGCCGCTCACCCGGTTGGAGCGAACAAAAACGCTGTGCGAATTTGTCAGGAATCATGTTGTAGATTCTGTGCGGTGCATAGATGGTGCTGTAATTCTTGATCTGAATGTCATACATGTCAAAGTAGGCGCTCACATCCGCAATATGTATGCCCACCACCGTTGTACCGTCTTCGCCACTCTCGCTTGCACTCAATGCATCGTCAATATCTTGGCAGCCAACAGGATCGACGGAAAACACATGCGTATTCACATCTCGTCGACCCGGGGCATTATCGCCAGCTTTGGGAGCGAGAGCGCATTTGGGCGACGCTGTCGTTAAATGGTGCTTGTAAATGATCGCGTCGTACGTGTTGTGCAGATCAGCACAGGGACCGATTATACGATGCAGTTGTCCATAAGGGAGTTTGGATTTGTCCTTATCCCATCGCAAAAACGAGATGATAGCATATTGATTGAGCTTTTCCTTTTTCGAGCTGGCAACCAAGTGTGGCTCGTGCTTCTTCGAAAGTGGTTTGAAAAGAAAATACTCTGCCCTTTTGGCGTTGGTCCCATATTTGAATTTGGAATTGAAATGCAAGACACCAACAATTTGCTTCATTCTGGCTGGCTCATTGTCGACGACTCATTTTTTTTTAAGAGCAACAACAGAAAAATTTTTGATTTCTTTCCAGAAGGATAATAATACACAAACAATGTCGAAGCCACCTGAGTTCGAGAAATGGCGAACAATGACGCGAGAACAACATGATGCCTATTACAAGGCAGAATGGGATCCAAATATGCCCATTCCCAAGTGTGCTGTGATGGGTTGCAGCACCGAAACATGTTTGTTAATATGTTCAAGGTGTAAAGCACAAAAAAATAGACACATGTAAAAAAAATTTGATGACCCAAAAAACATAGAGATAAAAACACCTCAAAAATATGAGCAACGTGTTTCATCCCCTTTTGCTTGAGAAGGCTGCACAGCGGGTTCACGAGGAGCAAGCCATCTTGAAGCAACTGAGAACAATTACTCCTTGATGGCTTTGCCTAGATGTGGGCAGTTGATTGGCAATCCTGAACCTATGAGGAAGAAATGATACAGCTCATCATCATGCTGACTT